>Ga0255048_10000021_pt1 | contig 103499 bp, 123 predicted proteins | sample JV7_2_2_MG_FD_183619 | JGI IMG/M metagenome (GOLD analysis project Ga0255048, IMG submission 183619) | Seawater microbial communities from Jervis Inlet, British Columbia, Canada - JV7_2_2 | ecosystem: Environmental > Aquatic > Marine > Inlet | place: Canada: British Columbia | collected... | reverse complement strand
GTGGTGCAAAAGTGATAAACAATGCTATTAAAAAGATAACCGAAAATGGATTAAAAAGGAAGAACCCTAAATCTATTTTACACCCAATATATCAATTTGAAGACGAAGGATAGTATTACTTACAACGTGCGTAGGTATGATTAGTTGCGAATTAAAATAACTGAAAATGATAACAAAAGAACAATACTTACAAGCACTAACTAGAGTTGCTCAATATGAACAAGAGCAATTAAATATACCTATTGTTAGCGGTAGTTATACCAAAGAAGATGTTATGAAATGGTATGATGAAATGACAAAAGAAGAGTGGATTGAGATTGAAAAGAAATATGGCTACTATGGACACGACATAGGTACAACCGAAGTTGATATTGAAGATATGCATAAAGCGGAATTTAATTACCGCTAACTAAAGAGTAAACAACGTTTTAATGTTGTTTAATATTAGTTATGAGCCGTTTTAATGGCGTAAAATTTAAAAAAAATAAAATTATGAAAAAGAGAGTTTTAATAAGAATGTTTTTAAACACATTAATTTTATATAGTATAGTATATTTAGTGACTTGTTTTATAAAATGGGAAATATTCCATCCATTTCAATGGGTAATTGACATTCCCACTAAAACAGGCACATACAGGACAAATGTATTTTTTTGCTGGTTTTTTTACACATTAACTAATGCAGGTTTAACTTATTTTTATATATCAGATAAAGAAGGATTTTTTTAAAAAAAGAATTATGAAAAAAATGTACTTAGAGTACTTAATTATTAGAAAAAAACACAGAAAAGAATTAAATAAAGCAATAAAACAAAACTTTATTTACGGTGTTTTATGGGGAATAGTTCCAACATTCATCTCAACAGGGGACAGACTTGCAATTTTCATATCTTTAGTAGTATATGCAAGTTATTTAAGTGTTGTACTTAACAGGGATAAATATAAAACAAGGTTTGGGAGACATATTATATTCCCAGGTATGTTTGCCATAGGTGGCTCAATAGGCTACGAAATAGCAAAATTAATAAGCATATGGATAAGTTAACATCTTTATGGAGTCAAATACATGCGTTAGGAATGTATCTTCATCAAAATACCAAGTTAAAAATAACTACAATATTTGATGGAGACGCTGATAGTTATATGATGACTATTACAAATAATAACGGAGAAACAATCTATACGCATTCTATAGAAGGAATCAGTGTAAAAGCTACTTCTATGGTAGAATTTGACATGAAACAATTAATTAATTATTTATTAGAATTAAAAAAATTAAAAGAAAATGAAAAGAATAAACAGTAATATAGTATTTTTGATTTATTTAGTAGTATTAATAACTAGTTTAGGTTGGATGTTTATACCTAATGAGCCGAATATAGGGGGGTACGTGGCTCAAACAACATTAGCCATAGTTATTTTCATATATAGTATACATTTACAAAAAGTAGAATGTAGAACTGCAATAACAGATATTATAAAAAGAATTAAAAATAATAAGTAACAAAAAAGGGGCTGTACATAGTGTACAACCCCTTAATTTTTTTTAGACCCTTCAATTAACTTCCTGAAAACATTGATGAGTTTAAAAATTCTAATTTATCTTTGTTAGAAGTATTCCTACCAAAAATAGGCACTAGTTTCTCCCAAGCCCTTAATACTTTTAAATCTCCTTTATTATTACCAGACTGGTAAGTTTCTCCCCACTCTGTAAAGTATATAGATCTTTCTAATGTATTTATTACATTATTAATACTACGCATACCTGCAAAAGGCGATTTAATAATTCTTTGAAATTCAGAAGGTTTTCTATACTGATTTAATTCTGATTCAGTTCTTCTCAATATATATGCAAAAAACATAAGTGCTTCATCATCGTCATCTATACTGGCAACAATTCCAGATAAAATACCTACTAATAGTGCTAATCCTCCTTCTACTATAGTTTTGTAAATATTAGCTCTTTCATATTCTGTTAGGTTTTCCCATTCCTGAGTTACCATACGTAACCTACCAGCTTTTAAAGCAGGTATTAAGCCATTTTTTATATATCTTATAGTAGTAACATAGATTCCTTCTTCAAACCTCTTAGATCCGTATGAAAAATACTTATCATAATCTTCTAAATCTTTAGATTCTTTACCTGCAGTTCCTATCCCTCTAAATCTATTCATATACATAGGTACAAAGTAACGTCTATACATCATCAATAACCTACCTTGAGCAGTTTTCATAACTTCAGGTTGCATATTATCATCGTAGTTACCAAGTAATTTAAACACTTTATGCTTAATCAATTGTTGAACCTGTACCTTTCCACCATCATTCCATTTAGTTAGATTAGAATGTTCACTAAAGACTACATTATCGTTCATTTTTAAGAGTCCTTTTTTATCTTTTTCTAACATATCCAATAAACTTGCCGCATCTTGTTCATTATTAGTAACTGTTCCAGCCTTAGTCATAAAGTTACCATCTTTGTCTAAAGCTTTTATTTCTTCTAGTATAGACATAGTTATTACAGACTGCATTTGGTGTTCTCCCATTGCATTAAACATTTGTAAACTGTGTATATTTGCAAAACTTCTCCAAGTATTATCTTTGATAAAGTCAGTTTTACCTATTTGAAATCCTCCAAATACATCAAACATTTTATTAATTTGATTAGTAAAAGAATCATCAAATGTTTTAGAAGTGTCTTTTAAGTTATCCATACTATGTTTACGATATATAGAACCTGCTTTTCTTAAACTTTTTAAAGTAATAGTATCTTTAGTAATAGCTGACATTAAAAATTGAGCATACCCACCTGCTAAATTGGCAACTCCAGAGTGGTAGTTTAAAGACATACCAATCATACCGGTATAACCATTAATAAGTCCTACAAGTTTTTGTTTATCCATACCTGCAATAGTACCTTGTGCTTTTTTAGTTATATCATACAAACTACTTTCCAACAATCCTTCTATTCTTTGAACTGTTTTAGAATTAGCACTGTCTTCTTCAGAAGTTAATAGTTGATTATTTTTCTTTAAAAATTTATTAAGTAAAGGGGTATTTGATAATCCTTTTGTTTTATAGTATTTTTTACCTTTAGCAGTATCTAGTATTGCATTTAAAACAATCTCTTTATCTTTCTTATGTTTAAATGCTATGGAGTTTTGACTTTCAAGTGCCATCATACCAAATAAATCTAATGATTGATTCTTTGGGTCTATCTCTCCTCTAAAATGTACTGGAATTTCTTTAATTATATTTCCTGCAGCATCCGCTTTTTCATACCCTACATCATCTACTCTTAAAGTAGTCATGTCTTTTATTTTATCTTTAAATATACCCTTAGCATCTCCACCTAATGCGCGCTCTAGATCACTTTTAGTTACACTTGGTAGTTTATAAAACTGTGCTCCAGCATAACTAGGAGTAAGTGAGTTAAATCCATGTGTATTTTTTGTTGACTGCTTTAATAATTCATGTATATACTCTAAAGATTCTTTTTCTACCTTACTTAAAGAGTTGATATTAGTTTTATACTTTTCTTTAATCTTGCGATTTTTACCTTCTTTTGTAAAGATCTCTTCTTGTAGTTCTACAATTCTATTTTGTAACTTAGCAGCTTTTTCATCCATTTCAGCATCCCGTAAATCTTCCGCCTTTGCTCCATAATAACTTAGTGTAGAAATAGCATTTTCTAACTCAATTATTTTAGTATGTAACTCTGCTTTATACTCTCCTTTAAAATAAGTGTTACCATTAGGATCTACATCTATCATATTTTTATATAAATCCTTTGGATTAGAAGTACCCATTGCTTTAGTTAACTTTTTATGCAAATTAGATAATTCTAAATGAATAGGGTTTACTTCTTCTATGATACTATTTCTAATCTCACTGAGTATAACTTGTGTCATTTGTACAATATCAGAATTAGTTTCCAGTGCAGATAAGAAATTCTGTGTAAAATAATTAATATCAAAACTAGGACTATCTACTAAATCATTTATAGCCGTATTTACATCATTATCTATTTCTTCTTTAGCTTCAATTAGTTTTTTATTAACCCAATTTTTTTTATTTAAGTTGTCTTTTAACTTTATAGTATTTCCTTTATATAATGTCTCATACTCTTTAGTTAGCTTTTCTTTCCAATTTGCTTCTACTTTAGGAAAATATTTTATATTATTTAAATGTTCTTTAAAAAACAATTTAGAAATAACATCAAATGACTTGTCTATTTGTTTATATGAGCTAGTTAAGTTTTCTAATTTTTGTAGTACTTTTTTAGAACCTAATGCATTTTCTTGTGTAGGATCTTTAATAACTGAGTCATACAATCCTTTAATATCATCAATTGCACTATAATAAGAGTGATACTTTTTATAATTAGACAGTATATTCTGCATGTCGTCCTTTGTAATATTAGGTTTAGACATAGCTCCTTTTAGCATATTTAAACTATAATCTATAGAATTAATGTAGTGTAAGATACCTTTAATCTTATTTACTTCTTCATTCCTTTCTAATAACTCAGCTATCTTAATATTATCTCGCTTTAAGTCTCCTAATACGCCTTTAGTATTATATCTTACTCCTTTTAACTGTGCAGCCTGTGCTTTAATACTGTTTTGTAACTTACTATACAGGTTCTCTACTTTAGCCTCATACGTACTTAAATCAACTCTTTTAAATTCTTTTCCATCTTTAGTTTTAGTTTCAAATACAGCATTAGGTACTTCATTACTAATTCCTTTTTCAGATTTAATTACATCAACTATTGAACTTATAACATTATCAAAATTATTACTATTAATACCTAATATATTTTTAATAAAACTAACAAACTTATCCCATAAAGATTCCGGACTACTAGAAGAGTCTAATGTTTTAATGTAGTCTTGGAAATCTGAAGATGTAAATGCTTCTGCTACAAATTCTTCTTTGGAAGTCAAACCATATTTATCTTCTCCTTTAGATTTATAGTCGCTATATAACCCACTAATTCTTGCGTTTAATAATTTAGATTCTAAACTATCTCCTCGTAACGTATTAACGGTTACAGAGTGTACTACTTCATGTAAAAATGATTCTGCTACGTAATGTACACTTTCACTATCCATACGGTCTCTAGCAAGCTGTATTTCATTATTGTTAGCATCATACTGCATTAAAGTGTCATTAGATTTTAATTGTGAGCTACTTACAAACTTTACAGTTGGTTTTGCATAATTACCTAACAACTCTATTCTTGCTAAAACATCTTTTAAATCAGGATGAGTACTTTGATAGTAGTCATATATATTTTTTAAAACATTGTCTACTTTAACACCAGAGGTTTTATCATTAAATAAAATACCTGCAGAGTCATAATCTACTGCTTCATACGTGTTATTTAAAGTTACTGGATTAGTAGTGTTAAATATTTCTTCTTTAGATTTACTAACCAATGTCTCTAAAGTTTCTCCTAAATTTTTTTTAGACCCTTCAGACTGTTTGGCTTCCCATGCTTCAAACATTGGGTAATAAACATCTATCATTCCTTCAGAAGGATTAATAGTTACGTAACCAGGTAAATCATTATCACTAGATTTTGTATAAGTAATAATCTTTGCATCATACTTTTCATTACCTCCTTTTATAAGCTTAGTAACAGCAGAAATATCTGCATCTTTAGTAAGCATAGCAACCCCTGTAGACAAATCTACAGAGGATACATTAGGCTTTAAACTTTTATGCACTAAATCAGTTAATGCTTTTTTTACTTTTATTCTACACATATTTTTTAGTTATTACAATCTATATCGTTATCTTCAATTGAATCTCCCAATTGTTCTGGAGTAAACATATCTAGTTGAGTACCTGGTTGTACTCTTTTTTCTAATGGAGTACCTAATTCTACAGTTGTTTGAACAGATTTAGAGATTAACCCTGTTCCTTTAGAATTTAATTCCGTTATCAATCCGTACTTATTTTTTAGTTCGTTTTGTAACCACAATGCAAACCTATTAGGTATATTAGCTAAGGAATTAGCAAAAGAATCTGGAAATATTTTATTAGTAAATTTATCTATTTTTTTAAATTGTTCTAAATTAACTTTTTTAAATAATTCAAAATCAGCGTCTGTATCTTGAAAATCTGCATTCCATTGTTCTTCATTATCAGAGGTTCTATTTTCCTTATAAGTATAATACTTTTTAGTTACTACGCCAACTGCATTAGGATTATTTCTGATAACAGCTGATCCACCTCCAACTCTAGTGCTACCTATTGAGTTTATATTCTCAGTAAACACATACGCTGTATTAGGGTTTTCTTTAGGAGAATCTTTAGTCCATTTTTTATCAGTTATAGTTACTTCACTATCTACTTCAACTCCAGGTGGTACTTCTTCAGTTACTTCTACTTTAGAGTAATCAACTTTATCTTCTAAAGCATAATAATCAAACTCTGTTTTAGATGGTGGATTACTTTTAAACCATTCTCTACCTTTTTTAATTAACTCTGAACTAGGTTTATTCTCTGCAAAGATACTATTTTTTGGCATCATATCAAAATTATATTCAGAAAAGTTTCCAAATTCATTAGATTGTCCTAGTTTATTAGTAAACATATATATTCCTTGCCCCCTATTGTTAACTCCTTTAAACTTAGCTAATAATGCTAGTGGTCCTACTTTAATAAAAGGTTTAAGTTTTTTAGTTTTACTTTTATTAGTTATAAGTACACCTCCTTTAATTCCTTCTGTAGATAGTACAGAGTTTTCAAAAGTATAAGCTGGAACAAGTGCATCATTTTTCCAATTATGTTTAAAGAATTGATCAGAGAAATTACTAAATCTATTACTAGAGTTAGAAATATTTCTTACATGTTGGTTAAACTCATTCTTTACAAAAAATTCATGTGGAATAGAAGTAAAAAATTGATTCCTATTCATATTAAACCCTGATTGATAAAAAGAATACTTAATTAGATTATCTGCAATATAGTTAAATATTGGACCTTCCTCTCCAGTTGCTTCTAACATATCTTTCCATGCGTAGTACAATTTATTTTGCACATCTTCACCTTTTAAAGACCTGTTTAGTACTAAGTACTTTTCAACTGTTTCTACTTTTTTACCATTAACTCCTTTTACAGTTATTTCACTTTTAACTTCTAAGTTATCTAGTAAAAAATTAGAATCAACCATCTCTCCAGCTTCCGCTGCTTGTTTAATATTATCTTTATATTGCTCTATAGTAGCTATTAAGTTACCTTTAGTTTCGCTAAAAAAGTTAGGATCATTGATTTTTTCAAATCCTGACATCATATAAGTATAAAATTCAGCATTCAGTACATCTCCTAAAGTGTTATTAGTTAATGTCTCGCCATATATCATATTAGATATATCATTGTACACTGCATTTACTTTCTCAGAACCTGTAAAAAATAAATTAGGATTAGATTCTACTACTTTTTTTGGAAACTCAATAGAGTTATTAAAGTAATGTCCTAAAATAGTTTTCTTACCATCTACTTCGTACCTATCCTCTATATTTGTAAATTCATACTCTTCTCCTGCTTTTTCTTTTAAGTTTTTAGTTAAATTGTCAATTATCATCAAACTAGTTAAATTCTTTCCAGGACCAGTTACATCCGGTTTAGCAGACTTGGCTAATTCATTCATTTTTTTAGCTTTATCTAATAAATCATAAAAATCCTGTATTACTGATAATTGAAATTCAGTGTTAGAATAATCTTTTGTATTTTTACTGTATTCATTAAGTTTACTTACTTCATTAAAACTTTTAGTACGATTCTCTAATAACTTAGCTAATGCTTTAGGATCTCTAATAATTCCTATAATATCTTTATTAGACTTCCAGTTTTTAATTACATCTTTAATTACTTCAGCAGGTACTCCTACTTTAACTAAAGTAGCTTCTGCATCAAATTTAACTTTTGCAGGTGCTTTCTTTCCTTTTCTAATTAAGTTATCTACTTTTTTATTCTGTAAACTTACTTTTCTATTTTCTACATTTAATTCTTTATAAAAATCACTATAATTAAAAGAAAGAGGAGAGTCATTTTTAATTATCTCTACTTTCATATCTCTAGCAGAGTCTTCTAAATACTTTTCTAAAAAAGCAGTTTTAGCATCTCCTACATCATCTCCAATCTTAGCCTCAGTGTTAGTTATGAAATCTATGTAACCTTTAATAATAGGTTGTCCCATAAAAGCATTTACTTTAAATGGATGTATACCTGCTCTTAGTAATAAGAAACCAACATTAGAAGTCTGCGTAGTCCAGTTACCTCTAGTAACATAAGGATCTTTTGCAATATCTACATAGGCATTCAAAAATGCAGATATAGAGTGAGAAGTTTTTAATTTCTTAATATTCTCTACGGTATATCCTTCTTTTCCTGCACCGTCTAACATATCTACAAACTCTTTTGCTTCCTTGTTAGTTAGTTCTTCAGAGTATTCAGTATCAAATAAAGTTTCACCTTGTTTTCCTAGTTTTCCATTTACATTAAAGTTATTTATCTTAGAAGTGTAAAACAATCCTCTTACAAAATCTACTAATGCATTTGCAGTTAATCCTACTCCTGCTTTACCAGATATAAATAAGTACTTAGTATCCATCTGTTTAACCATGTCAAAGTTATCTAAATCTTTACCTTCTTGTTCAGGAAACATTGCAGTAATATGATCTTTAACAAAGTCAAAGTCAATAGGTGTCATTACATCTTTAACTACCTCTGGGTGTGTAAAGATAGATTTATAATACTGTATAAGCTTATTTTTTAACGCATCTTTAGATTGTTCTGCAGCAGGTAATTCTATTCCATTTTCATCTGTCCTAAGTTTAATATATTCTAACCTTTCAACTTGCATACTAACCTCTTTAACTGCGTCTAAAGCCTCTCTAATTCCTTCTGGAATAGATTTAGGGTCGTTCTGATATAATTCATACACAGTGTTTACTGCTCTATCATTATTAACATATTTAACTCCTAAATTTTCTAATATGGACATTGCTATTTTATTAGTTAGTCCACTTTGTTTAAGCGTCTTAATAGCCTTTCCTTTAAGTTTAGTCCTAAAAGAAGGTATCATCATAAACATCTTATCAATATCAAAATCTGAACCTGTTTTAGTAGGAATTTCAGAGTAAGCTACAACAGCATCTCCCATTCCTTCAGGTAAAAACCCAACTATCTCTAAAGAATCATTAGAAGATAACCCCTGGTTAGGAATCCTGTAACCAATTAATCCATTTAATATTTCTGGATCAATCATTTCTTTCAACTCCTCTGTAGGAATTTCAGCCCAATTAGGAATTTGCTTAGAAATAACAGTCCCAGGTAGTAATATTTGACCTGGTTTTATCTTTTTAACTGTAGTAACATTGCCATCTTTATCAGTAACTTCTACATCTGCAATTAATGGTGGTTTAAGTCCTTTACCTGGATCTATTAACCATTTAATACCTGTATTCTGTGTAGCTACTTTACTATCTAATCCAAAATTAGCCATTTGTATCATAGATCCACCATTAGTCTTAACTTTAACTGCTCTATCTTTTACAATAGAAAAGAACATGTTTAAGAGCTTTTCTTTAGAACCTGGTATTCCATATATAGAAATGTTTTTTTCTATGGCTCTGATTAAATTTTGATCACCTATACCTTTGCTTTTAGCATCTTTTAATAGCATATCATAAAGACCGTCCATATTATTGATTTTAAAATCATCGCTAATATCTAATTCTTTTTTAATATCTTCTACACCTTTATCAGATAATGCACCAATAACTTCGTTTAATCCATCATAAACCTCTTGTCCAGAAGTCATTTCCCCATTTACATTAAAAGAGCCTCCATCTACAGACTCATCTAAGAAATTAGCTAGCCCCATTAGAGCATTCTTTTGAATCTGCGACCCAACATTAGTATCTTTAGTAGTTTTAGTAGGTAAGTTTTGTTGTAATTTCCAACCTCTATTATCTAATTTATATGTATTTAAGTCAAATTCATCTGCTAACGTACCATCTGCATTATGGATAGTCTCTGGAGCTATTGCACCTGCCTTTACTCCATCAATAGTAATTAATTCATCAATTCCCTTTTCTTGCATTTTATTATAAACACGTTCTAAAGGACTACCTTTTATTAATCCAGGTAGCAATACTGCTTGAGAATATTTTAAGTAAGTAGGTCTACCTGCATTTTCAAGATTTGTAGTATCTCTACTAAAGTATACTCCTTTTAATGGTTGTGCTACAGCTTTCTTTTCTTTTTCAGTAAAAGGTTCTTTATTTGTACCCATTATTTTACTTAATGCTGTATCATGTATAGGTGTCCATAATCCTAAATTACGTACTAGGAATTCCCATCTTTTAGGAGTAATCCAAGCTTGTGCATCTGTAGTGTTATTTTTCTTATACATTTTAGCAATAGTAGGTCCTACCGTAGCTTCTAACTCTTTTAAATAAGGAGAAGGAACTTCTACTCCGGCAATAACAGAAGCAGTAAAATACTGATCTTTAGCATTTTTAATTCTTAATCCTAATCCATCTGTATATGTAGCAGGTATTCTTTTTGCATAATCTACCATGTTTTTATAGTATGCAGGATCTCCAGAGAACATTTTAGAATACTCTATTAAGTTTATAGAAGTGTTTACAAAGTAATCAGCAATTAAGTTGTATAACTCTACAGTGTACCCTTTTGTGTCTATTTTTGGCTCAGTTTTAGCGTAAGTATAAAATATAGTTGAATCTATTCCTTTGTTTTCTAAATAACTAACTCCATCATTTGATGTGAATTCTTTTAATATTCCTGCAGTTACTAAATTATCTTTAGTTTCTTTTAGTTTTTGCTGTAAAATAGAGTTAATTTTATTTTTTATAGCGTCTTTATGCTGATCTAATGCTTCTAATGTTAAGTCAGGTGCTCCTTGTGATGTGTATAAAGGTGATCCTTTTTTAACATTTTCAGGACTTAGACTTGGAAATAATTGTGATTTAAAAGCATTCCCTAATAAGTAACCTTTTCCTTCATTATTAAAATTAACCCAAGTATCTCCATCTTTTTCTGCATATTGATAACCTTTAACAGTATGGTAATGTACTATTTTTTGTACACTATCATCTGAAAGTTCCGCATATGCTTGAATCATTCTCTTATACTCAGATTTAAAGTAATCATAGTAAATATCTAAAACTTCATTAGAGAATTTATATTTACCTCCTTCAGCTTTTAACTCTGACTTTACAAAAAAGTCATGCTCCATTACATACGCTGTTGCTTTATCTGCAGGTGTAGGAGTGTAATATAAACTAGTAGACTCTCCTTCTTTTACAATACGTAAAGCTTGGTTGAGCGAGTTAGCTATTGCATCATTTTTAGATAAAGAAGTGTTATCTTTAGGGTCACTTTTCCTACGTTCTGTTTTTTTATTTTGTAATACATTAAAAATACCTACTTTAAACGTTTCTAACCTTTTAGTAGACATAGTTTCTTTACCTAAATCTAATTGTTGATCATCTGCAGTTAAATGTTTTAATAAAACTGAACTTTCATTTCCTAATAAAGTAGTAGCTTTATCTAATTCATACCTACCATTAGGAGCTTTCCATTTATTAACCTCATTTTGTATATGAGAAGGATAACTATAAGCCCAATAGGACTTACCTGCTGAGTTTATACTATTATCTGAACTATCTGGTTCATAAAAAGCTTTTTGTTGTGCTAATCTACTAAATACATTTTGCGTATTAAATACATTTTCAGTCAAAGGAATTTCACCAGTCATTAATTCTTCTAATACTTTTTGGATTCGTACTACATCTTGTAAGACTACTCCAAATGTATCAGTAGATAATGCTTTAGTATATTCCCCCTCTATAGTTTTAGCGTCAATTTCTACTCCTATATTATTTAGATTAGTAAGTAAGTCATTAATAACTACTTCTATATCTGTAATAGTTTTTTTACTTTTTCTAAATGTTTGTGTTGAACTTGATAAATTTGCAATAGCATCTTTAATAGGTTGATAAGATACATTTTCTGTACCTATATTTAACACATCTTTAAAATTAGTGTACCAACTTTCTTTAATTACATTGAACTTTTTATTTGATTCACTAACATTTTTAACTACGTGAGTTATTCCTTTAGCTTGCACATCTATTTCAGTAACAAAAAAGTTATTCTTACTTAGATAAAAAGCTTGAAAAAACTCTGTTTTCTTACTTTCTGGATAATTAGTGTCTTCTAATACAGAAATTAAAGTATTTAGATAAGGCTTTCTAACGGCTAATTCTTTTATGTTTGATAACATTGTATTATAAGCATCTTTAATGTCGCCTTTAGCCTCCTCAATGACTGTAGTACCATTAACTGCATTTAAGATTGTGTTGTAAATATCATTAAAGTCTACAAATCCATTTTCTTCAAATATGTAGTCAATATTATCTTCATTATTATCTTCAATTACAGACAGCAATAACTTTACATTAGTAGATATTTTATCTTTACTGTCTGTAGAGTAAGAAGCTTGTTTAATTAATTCTTCACTACCTCCTACTTCTTCATCAGTATCTTCATCTACTTTATCTTCTACTTTAAACCCGATTGATTTAAAATAAGTCTGTAACAATTCAGTCCATTCGTTCATATAATTTAAAGATTGCTCTAAATCATATGCAGTTACACTTTCTGGATCTTCTGCTAGTTCTTCATTAATTTTTTCTACAATAATATCTCTTACTTCAGATTCAAAATCTTTTTCAGTAACAAAACTTAAATCGCTATAATCTAAGTTAAAATTACGCATAAAAAATTTCTTACCTAATACTTGTACAGCTTTACCTATACGAGAGTTATTAAATCCAGGAATAGAGTTTAACCCATTCTGCTCCATTGGAAAATAAATCTTTTCTCCAAATTTACTTTTATGGTAAGATTTACCATTGTTAGGATCTATTAATAAATTAGGCTCGCCTTTTTCATTAACAAAGTCTTCTGGTATATTACTACCTTCTACTTCCCATTCTCCAAAATTTCTAATGAAGTAAGGACTCCTAAAATAAGATAACATATCTTCTATAACTACATCTTGAATGTCTTCAGTTATTTCTGATATGCTCTCTATTTCTAATTCTGGATTAGCCTCATTAAATTGTTTTAAAACTAAATGGGGATATTTATTAGCAATAGCAGTAACCTGGTCAACCAAGATACTGCTAGCTATTTTTTTCCCATTTGGCTTAAATATTACTTTACACGCCATATTTATTTTTTAAATTTATTAAATCTATTACTTGGTTTAGCAGGTTTTGCACCCTTTAAACTTGTACTCATACTACCCATTACTTCTCCATCACCATTACATATTTCTTCTGGTTTCTCAGTAGAAGTAGTTTGTTCTCCTGGAACTGGTGTACTACTGTTAGTAGTTGTTTCTGCTGTAGTATTTTTAACTCCTGGTACAGTGATACCACTTAATCCACTCTTAAACTTTTTAGTCTTTTTCTTTCTCTTTGTAGTCACTTCTTTTTTAGTTTGTTTCTGCAAAGTTACGACTTTTTCTTGAGAATTCCTAGTAGAATCTTCATTATTTTTAGTAACAGCTCCACTTTGTTGTGTTGGCTGTTGTGTTGGTTTGTTATACTTAACATTAACATCTAAGAATAAATCAGTGTCTTGAGAAAACAATGGTACATTGGCTTTAGCATTAGAAAATAATACTTTATTATCTATAATATATTTTCTATATTTTGAATTACTTAAAGATTTACCATTAATATTTCTATTTTTATTATTAGTTACCCAATCTACAAATTCATCTTTATCTAAAGAAGTTACTTCTTCTCCTGCTTTTATTTCAGTAGACCCAAATACTAGTGAGTCGTTGTTTATTTGTAACTTAGATTTTGGAGACGCAGACCCTGTAAAATACATAAATCTTGTCAAGTCATTTACAGTAATTTCATCTACTGTTCTTTTACCTAAGTTAACCATTAATTCTAATTCCTCTGCAAATTCAGTAGAGTACCTATCAAAATTATCCATATCACTAAGTCTAGTGTTATTAGTGACAGTTGAATTGTTAATAACATCTAACCCTAAGTCATATAAAGAACTGGCATGTTGTTCTGATATTCTACTAATATTAACATGTAGAGGAAACTTTTCACCTGTACTATCTCTATTTATCATAACAAATACTGCTCCTCTCCAATCAGGGTTAAATACAGTACTTCCTTTAATACTTTCTTTATCATACGGATTTACTAAAATACCTACATCATTAAGAATACCAAATTCAAGATTTTCTAGTCCACCTTGGTCTTGAATATTTTTTAAATCATTAAGACTATTGTAAACTCCTTTCTTTTCTTCTAAACTTAATTTACCTTTACCTTGATTTAATATAGTAGTACTTAAATCTGTAATTTTAACAGGGTTGCCTTTAGCTACTTCTGCTTTTAATACATTTAAAATTTGTCTTCTTATTTTTTGCTCAGGTTTACTTTTATTATTTCTAAACTCTGCATGAATAAAAGAACTATGGTTTGTACCAGTTACATTTACTTGTAAAGGAAAATAACCTGTGAATAAATCTTCTTGTGCTTCTGTAAGAGCTTTACCTGCTAAAAGTTGGTTATATATATCAATAGCCTTTTTGGACTTAGTAATCATATCCCTAACAAATGCAGGAGTATCTTTTGTAATTCCTCCTGGATCTAATATAGCAAATTGTACCGGAGTACCTTTTTTATCTTGCCCATTTAGTTGAAAATATTCAAGATATCCTTCGGATGTTCCTACACCTGCACTAGCTATTTTAGGGTCAGTTTCAACTGAAGTATCAGTTTTCTTAACAGTTTCTTCATTAATAATATCACTATTAACTAACTCTACTCCTTCAGTTTCAGTAGGAATTGCTTCTACAATAGTAGATTTAATTACTTTTGGAATAAATATTTCAATTAAATTAGTATCAACATCTAAAAAAGCAATTGAACCATCTTGATTAAACTTAGTTATTTGTAAATAACTTTCTAGTGGCATATCTGTATCTATATCTTCTGGTAAAGGAATAATCTCTCCCTCATTAAAGTTATCTCTAATATAATCTAAAGCATCATTATGTGCTATTTGTGCTGCTACATTAATGACTTCTTCTTTTTCAGCATCTTCATTAATTTTTTTTGCTACTTTTGCTCTTTGAGTATCAAACATTTTTTCTTTCTCAACTCTTTTCTTTTCTATTGCTTCTTTTTTAACTGGCGTAGTTAATCCAGATGTAGCTATAACTTCTTCTACTTCTGTTCTACTAGTAGCATTATCTATATCAGTTAATGTTTTATCTAAATCTTTAGCTTCTTCATTTACATTCTCTAATTCTGTTTGTTGCTTACTGTAAGCTTCATAGGCTTTTTTCTGTACTGCAGGGTCTACATAAGATTTTATTTTAGTTTCTAGTGCTTCTTTAGTACGCTCATAAGTAGCTATTTCCCTATCTATGTTGTCCATAAACAGTCCTTTATTATCTAAAGTCTCATAATCTACTACTTGGTACTTATCTTTAGCTGAATTTAACTCATTTATTTTAGATTGAGCTAGTCTTACGTTAGAATTTGCAATAGTGTAATCTTGATGTAATTTAGACATATACTGTCCATAGTGAGGGTCACTTTGTTTTACATCTAATTGATTATCAAAGTGCATGTAATCTTGTGCATACTTTAAATCTTTTTGTAAAGATGTAGCTTCCGCAATTAATTCACCTTTAAGTTTTTGTTTAGCTCCTTTAATATCAAATTCAGGATTAGTTTCAAGTTCAGCAGCGTATAGTGATTCTATACCAGACCCATTTTCTAGGTAGTTTTCTAATACTTCTAATCCCTCATCTTGTGCATGTACAAAAGATAATAATGCTTGCTTTCTTAAAGTTTCGTCTAACATCTCTGTATTAGCAGCTGCTTCAGAAATAGTCATCTCTCCTTTACTTACTTGCTCAACTATATCCTCTTTTGCATTGTTTATAGATTCAACAAACTCCATTTCACTACCAAAATTAGCAAGCTTTGCTTGGTCTACAACAGGTTTACCTTTATCAAACTCTATGTTACCTTGTTCATCTGTCTTATATACTCCATTAATAGATACATCCATTAAATTAGCACCTCTAGACATCATATCAGCTAAGTTTTGATTTCTTTCTTTAGTAGGTTTTCTATTTTTAATATCCCCAACTGCAGTCATTCCTGTACCAAAAACTCCACCTAGCATAATAGCTTTTTGTCCCTCTGTAGAATTTACCACATCTGCGTACAATTCAGTTAAACTTTTAGACTCTTCTCCTAAATAATCTTGGATAGTTCCCTCTACATTAAATTTTTCAGCTACCATTTGACCTGCTTCTTCTACAAATCCTTCAGATACAGTAGACTTTCCAATAAGAGCTGCACCATCTTTTATACCTTTTAAAGCTTTTTGTTTTTTAGATAATTGATTTGCTTCTGGTACGTATTTACCATCTACTCTTTTAAATTTACCTAGTTGCTTTTTAGGCATAGCTTTTCCAAATAAAGATTTAGACATCATAGCATTTGGTCCTAATAATAAAGCAGCATTAGCTGCAAATATATTCGCCCCCACACTACCAGTCTTATCACTTAAAGCTGCATAATCATCTTGAGTAATCTCATTATTAGCAAACATATCTGCTAATTTAGTCTTATAAGAATCCATACCCATTTGAGCCTCCATACCTGCTTCATAAATAGTATTAAATGCGGTAGCTGCAGCAATATCTGTTGTATCTGCTACTCCACCTGTATTCATCATTTTAGATATTTTATCATCTACTTTCTGTAAATACTTAGCACCTTTACTCTTAGCTAACCCATTTGCCACTTTAGAACCTAATTTAAGACCTTTTACGGCTGCTCCAGGTACTAATGCAGATAAAGCAAATGCAAGACCATCAGCACCTTCTGTAGCCCAGAAATCTACTGATTTAATGTTGTCCCACAAGTTACCATCTCTTACTGCTTTTTTTACATACACAGGTGCTACTTCTTCATCAAACCACTCATTTGCAGATTTAATAGCATTAGACCATCCATTATTAATTAATGCATAAGGATCCCCTGTCATAGCTGCCTCAGCTGCTCCAAAAGCTATTCCTGGCATCTCTAATATATTCATAGCAGTTTTAAATCCTAATCGTGCTAATCCTCTACCTCTCTTAGCCCAGTTAGATTGATTCTGTGCTTTAAACTCAATTAAATCATCATAACCAAAATCTGAAGCATCTTCAAGTAAGTAGTCTCTATCTTTAGTATATCCAGTAAATTTTAAATCGCTTTGATCTGCTGTTACATCATTAGCATATTGAGTTACCATATCATCGTAACCAGTGTCATTTGCAAAATTAGCTAAATAACCCTTAATCCCCCCATTATCTTCTAATGGAGGGTAGTTACTGTTATCAATTAAAGTTTGTTTTAAACTCATATTATATTTGTTTTATTAAATCTAGTAAATCATAATGAGAATCAGCTGTTATAGGGTAGTTACCACCTTGTTCTGAGCTAAGTATTTCATTTAATATACTATCTACCTTTTCTTCTGGTATACTATTAAAGTTTGCTTTAGGCACATTAGCATTTTTACATATTTGGTCTACTAGTTTACTAGTTAATTGTGGAGGAAGACTTTGTATCTTTTCTTTAGTCTTCGGCATTTGTACTAAATTTACATTTTCATCTTTTGTATTAGAATCTCCAAGTAATATAGTATTCCAAGTTAATGGTTTATTTTTAAATCTAGCTTCTCCTTCAGCAACATTTGCTATTTGTTCACTTTGATAAACTAGTCCAACTTTTCCATCTATTAAATCAAAATCAAATTTTTGTGACCCAGTTGCATTTTTTAAGTTTGGAGTTACTAATCCACTATTAACTAATTGTTGAGAGTTATCATAATTTTTACTAAAAGTAGGCATAGATATATTACTGTAGTCAATTTGCTGCTGTGCTCTTTTAGCTACACCTGCACCTTTAACACCTCCATATTCTTTGTAAAGACTTATTATTTCTCCTGCAGAACTGGATACATCTAATGTACCTCCCGGTGTTTGAGTCTTATAATCATTTAAACTAAGTTCTATATTATACACTTTTTTCTTACCGTCCTCTCCTGGAATAGTAATTTCATAAGAAGCAACAGGGTCATTCTTAGAATAAGAACCATTTAAACTCATTCCTTTAAGTATTGTGTTTTCAGGAGTCATAAGGTTAAGTATTTCTTCTTTAATTTTACTTGTACTGTCTCCTGTAAAGATTTCTGAGTCATCTGTTTTACCATTTTCATCTATTTCTTTTATACTCACTTCTTTTAAAGGTAAGTTATTAGTAAATCCATTTTTAAGGTAATTAAATGATTTCTTTTGTATTGCTCCTAAATCTGCAGTTTTTTCTGGATTAAGATGGTAATTTAATTGTATTTGTTTATCATACTCTACTTTTTTATTTAAAGCTTCTTCTGATAATTTAACTTGCTCTTGATGTAATCTAATCTTTTCTACTTCTTCTTTAGACACTCTTGCTACTTCAAATTTAGCAACTTGGTTAAATGCTTTTTTAACTGAACCTGTCCATGATGTATCTGTAGGGTCTTTTTTGTATATAACAACTTCTCCTGTAGCCGGATCGTCCTTACTAAATACATCCATAAATGGAGCTACTGCATCATTTAAAGTATTAAATCTATTAGAATCAGATACAGCTGTATTTATTTCTTCAGGAGTCATTAACATTTTTGAAGGTGCTAACTCTGCTGATTTAGAATCAGAAACTACTCCATCTCTATAAGTAATTGGATATTTTTTACCTAAAATTTGCTTTTCTACATTTAAATATGTACTTTGCAATCCTGGGTTATTATCATTTCCTACTAGTAATTCATTTGCTTTTATAGCGTAAGGATCTTGCGCATAATGATCATTTTCAATTGCCTCTAAATTAGCCTTAATATTTCTACCATGTGCTTGTTTAATAGGGTCAGTAGAATCCATTAACTCGTCTGCTCCTTTTCTAACATCTGCAGGAGTAGTTGCATTTGGAAGATTGTCAGCTCCAGTACTTGTGTATACGTCATCATTAGAAGTTTTTCCTGAACCACTTCTTCCTTTACCTGATTTATCAGTAGGAATATTTTGAATACTTACTCTTCTACCTGTAGTTTCTGCACTATTTAAATAAGCACCTAATGCATTATTTAGTTTTCTTTGAATTGCTTCTGATGTAAAACCTGAATCTGATGCAAATCTACCACTTTCATATTCTTCATTGGTAAATCTATCATATAAATCTTTTAATTTTTGTTGAAGCTGAGGTAAATTACTTATAGTTTTTCCTGAATTAGTTACACTTTGTAAGACTGGTACTCCACCAGGGAAAGCTATTTTGTAGTCTCCTTGTATATCATTATCTTCCATAATTTTACCTACTTGCTGCATTTCATCTGTTATAGTTTTATCTACATCATAGTATTTCCCAACACCTAATGAACCTATATCTTCTATAACTTGATTATCTCCGTACTTATTAGCGTAATCTTCAGCAAATCTACTCCATTTATTATCTAAATATTCCCCACTATGTCCTGCTTTATAGCCTTGTCCATAAAAATCTTGCTTATTTGCGTTAAAAGCAGTTTTTGCTGCCATAATTTTACCTGCATCTCCTAGGGGAGAAAAGTCTTGTTTAAACTGTGAGTTTAATTTTAATACTTCTTGAGTAGTATTTTGATTAATTCCTTCACTTGCTAGTTTACTGGACATATCTCCTAATCTATCTCTATAATAATCTTGAATTTCTCTAGCCCTTTTGTCATGTACAGGTAATGAATCTAATTGTGCAGCAGCTGTCTCTAATTCAGCTTTAGCTGTTTCTGCTGCAGTATGTTGAGTTCTTTTATGTAAAGGTACTCTAGCAACTTCTTCCCAACTTAATGGATCAAACTGAGAAGGAGTTAAATTTGTAAATCTATTCATAATTATTTCTTTTTCTTATTTAAGTAACCACCAAACATACTACCATTGCTTTTATTCATCTTTGCCATCTCTTCTACTGTTTTTTTATCTCCATCAGAATTTACAAAGTATTTTCCATCAAAACTATAACCGTACATTTCTTTAGCTTGCTTTTTAAATAATGCTTCTTTACTTATATTTCCTACATCTGTACCTATTTGCGATAAGAATTTAGATTTATTAGTAGCAGCTGCGCCTCTATTTTGAGCATTAGCTACAGTCTCAGCTCTTTGTGTAGCAGCATTTCTCATTGCTGTATCTTTATCAAATGCTTGTTTTTTAGTTAGTTCATCTGCTTTTTGTTTAGAAGCTGCACTTGCTCCGGCTGACTTAGCTTTCATTTTAGCTAAATTCATTGCAGTAGCTCCACTTGCAAATCTACCTAACGAACCTCCTGCCCCTTCAGTTAACAAATCAGGATTAAACCCTTCATCTATTGCATTAAGCATTCTTCTCTCATCTTGAAATTGAGGTTTGTAAACTTGATCTAGTCTGTCATATTTTTCAACTTCTGGACTCTTCATCTTATTTAACTGAAAAAGGTTCATAGCTGCAGGTGCTAATCTTCCTGCTGCAATAGCAGCATTACTTATTTTTTCATTTCTGTCACTTTTAGATTGTTTACTTTTAGAAGTATTTGGTTTTTTGTCTCCAAACTTAGCTTCTTCAGCATCATTAAACCCATTTAAATCTGCATCTCCTACTGTATAATCAGAGTTTAAGGTTCCATTATCATACAAGTTACCTTTATACATAGTAGATTGTTTCATAAAGTCACCGGAAGGATCTTTACCATACATACTATTTGGTGCAATTGCAGCTTGGTTATTATCTGCCATTATAGGTGTAACACCTGTTGCAGCATTTGCTATGTTTTGTGCAGGAGTATTTAAAAAACTTAAATCTAAATAATCTCCATCTGCATACTTATTAGTAGAAGGTTTCATATATCCTCCTTTAGCATACATCTCATTTGCTTTTCTAAAATTAGAACCAGTTTTTCTACCTTCTGCTTGTACTCTTTCACTATTTCTTTTACCAGAACCTATCAATCCTGCTGCACCACCTAATACTCCACCTACAGCGGCTCCCCAAGGTCCAAACGCCATTCCAGCTTGCGCTCCTTTCATAGCTCCGCCAACAGTTGCCCCACCTTGACTTTCCATAGCAGATATATTATTCATATCCTCTTCTTTAGTTTTACCAAAAGCTTCCATACCAAAATCCATTGCAGTATTTGCAGCTTTCATATACCCTCCTGGACCAGGTCCACCAGCTCCTCCAGCCGCTGCTCCTTCAGAAGCATTGCCTGCCATACCTGCAGCATCTTGAGCTTTGTCTCCTCCAAATAAACCACCTAAAAAGTAGTCATTAGATTTAGAGTAACCACCCATTTTAAATTCATTTCCCATAGCAGCTCTACGCTCTGCTTCTTCTGTTGAAACGTTGTTCATCATATTATCTGCAACATAGGCTTTTCTACCCATTTGTTGTTTATAAATAGCAGCGTCTCTATCTAATTTAAGTTGCATTGGTTTACTTTTAGTAGGATCATTCATTCTATCAATCTTAGCCTGCATTAAGGTATGTTTTTCTAATGGCTTAAACGTGTGTCCAATATCTCTATTAATATAAGATAACTTAGGGTCAAAAGATCCATTATTAGCTTGTACTTTATTGTATAAGGCTTGCCTCGTTGGAGTGTTGTCTATAGGTTTCATGTTTAATTTAGCAGAAGCCTTCTTTAAAGCAGTTTGATCACCTTTACCAGTAGCTGTCATTATTTCATTTTCTATAGGTTCACCAGGTCCCATATTTAACATTCCGCCCATAGCCATTTGTTGTTGTCCACCTTGTTGTTGCGCCATCATCTGTTCCATCATTGCAGGATCCATTTGAGGTTGTCCTCCTTGACCTTGCATCATTTCTGGAGGCATTTGTTCACCCATCTGCTGTTGAGCCATCTCAGGGTTTGCCTGAGCTTCCTGTGCTTCCTGCATTTGTTTACTGTATTCTTGTGCATCCCTAAGTCTACCCATCATTTCTTCTAAAGTTTCTTTATCTCTTATTTTATCTTGTAACATTTGAGATGCTTCTGAGAATGATTTACCTTTTATATACTTAGGTAATTTAAATTGATTTACTATGTCCATTGTTATATTTTTATTCTGTTTGAAAAGATAAACTTACCTTCTTTAAATTCAAAGGATGTTTCACCTTCTTCTACTGTATTCATTTTACCATTACTACCTGTTCCTAAAGGTATACCTCCATGAGGATTTGCTTCGTGTGTTCCTCCGTTGTTAAAGCTATTAAACTTACCATCTTCAGACTCTCCTCCTTCTGTGTAACCACCCATTGCAGCTACATTACTATTTTGCATAAAACCCATTTCTTCTGCAGATAACCTTTTGTTAGTTAACTGATTAGGGTCTTCACTTTGCTCTGGTGTTTGATTTACCATTCTATTAGCTCCTAAATCAAATTGATCTAAGTTTAAACCGTACCCTTGATTGTTTGGAGCAGTACTAGGTACTTCTGCAACAGGTTGAGGTAATGGGCTTTGTTCAGGAAGAAATTTTTTCCAATATGGTACTGGAGGAGCTACGTTTTCAAAATCATAAGTAGGTTCTTTAAACTCTTTCAAGCTATTCTCAAAACTATTTCTTCTCTTAATTTTATCTTTTTTATCTCCTGCCCAATGATACTTTTGCCAAAAGTCTGTAACAGATTCTTTTCCATCCCATACTTTGCTAAAGTTAGCTTTAGGGTGCTCTCTCATATTTCCTAAAAATAACATTTTTTGTTGAGCTGCATTTAATTTTGAAGCATCTACAGATTTATTTTTATTTATGTCAGATAACCATGTAGGTATAGGTTTACTTTTAGCTTTAAGATATGTTGTTAGTCTATTTGCAGCTGTTTTAGCTCCTTTATTATTACCTATTTCAAATTGAAAGAGTCCTCTACCTGGTCCTCCCCCTATTTGTGCTACATCTATTTTACCTTTAGATTCATGGTTACTTATCTTATCCATTAAAAGGTGATACTGTCTTCTAGTACCACCTTTTTCCTTAATAAGCATATTTATTAATTTGTCTAATTCCATTTAAAATTTATTATAATTTTACAAATATAAGGTATTTTGCTTAATATACCAAATATAAGCTTACATATTTTATAATTAATAAAGTTATAGTTTATAATTACTATATACTATAATGTATAATTATATCATGTAATATCATTTTTAAATTATCTTTCCTATCTAATTCCAGTTTCAAAAATATCCAAGGATTCCTAATTCTATCTCTTGAACCTGCTTGTCTAGGAATTTGAGCTTGCCAGTTTCTAAACTTTCTTCTAAGGTTCTTATTACGACCCAATACTAATGGAAGTCTATTTGTCCTCTGGTACTCATTCCAAGCTGTAATATGACTTAAAGTAGCTTCAGGTTGATCTACATCATCTAAGTACATTTCAGATTTATACTCTATATTATTAAACACACAATCTAAGTTAGATTCTGGATTAACTTGTAAAGTAATAAAACTAGGGAAGTATTCCCCATAAAATGTTTGATACGGACCTTTGTCATGCTCCCATACCTCATTTAAGTTAGGTGCAGTAGAATATAACTTATGTCCTTTATTCATATATATACTAGGATGATAATCATGGAAACTTTCAAAAGAGTTTGACATCTCATTAAAGTTTATAGTTTGATTATTATCTTTTTGTAACAAAGTTAAGTATGCTGTATTATTAAGTAAATCATATCCAGCAGATGCGCCAGTTTTTAACAATGGGTTATTAATACTTAATTCATTAAAATTTAAATTATTATTAAAAAAAGCATGTAAACCTGCTGTATCACTTAATTCTAATATACTTCCACCATTTGATTTATTCCAAGTTTTATTTATTAAATCTAAGTAATAAAAACCTGTTGGTGAAACTACTACTGCCCATTTATTTAAAGTACCTGAAGTTGTAGTTAAGTATTGATAATCATACAGTACTGCTCCTCTACCTAGTTCTAGAGATAATCCATCATTTCCTTGAACTTGAACTCTAGGATTAATTATTAATTTAGATATTCCAGTATCTTGCATAGCAAACAACTCATCTTTAAAGTTTACTATATTATTAATAGCTCCATATTTACCATCTAGATCTATTATTTCATTATCTAGAAAATCAGTGAAACTATCTATAACTTCACCTGGTATCTTACTTTTAGAAGCTATTACTCTTGTATCAAACGCATCTACTTTTTTAAATTTAAAATCTAATGCTTGATTCTGAATTAAAGTAGACTGTTGAGAGTATATATTATTATATTTATGATATTCATCATATCTATATTGATTTTTAGTTTCCCATGATTTTAAAGATAAATCTTGTCTGTTTAATAAATTAACAGTTGTTTCTACTTTAAATGATAGTGTATCAGTCAATTGGTATGCCCTATCAGAAATAACTTTAGTATCAGTTTTAGCTAATCTAGCTACTCTAAATATTTGAACGTAAGTATCTCCAGGAGAGTCTATTTGTACAGTAGGGTTGTCTAAAGTTTGGTACTCTCCAATTTGTATGTAATTAGTTCTACTTTTAGCTTCAAAACTATTTCCACCATATATATTACTATTGTAAACATAATCATCTGGGTAAGTTACTTCTGCAATTACAAGTCCTCTTAGTACACCTGTTTGGGAATCATTCCATATTTTTTCTAAAGTTTGTCTATCTTCAAAAGCATCTGTATCAGATCCTTCTACTATAGTTAAACATTTGGCTCCCCAACTATTAATTGTCTCTATAGGGGGTTCATTTTTATCACTATCTCCTGTCCATTTTTTAGCATCTGTAAGAAAAGATTCTAAACTATTACTATATTGATACTCTGTGTCATTAAAATAATTAGTTATTCCTTGTCCTCTTTCAGTGATTTCAGGGCTTCCATATATAGAGTATCCTATAGAGCTAGATGCAGGTGTAAAAGTTTCACATTGGTGATACAGTTGTTTAAAATTCATTCTTGTAGGACCATCTTCATCCCTACCTGGACCAATCCAACCATACTGTCCTAATCCATCCCCTCTACTAAACTGAATTCTATTTGGAAACTTTTCTTCCCTATAAACTGACTCATCTCTAGTTAAAATTCCTTTAGTCCATAGATTAATCTGAGACTTATTAGCAATTCCATTTACTCTAAATTTTAATCCAGGTGTAAAAGTAAGTCCAGTAGAGAATAAAACTTCAGGACTATATAGTTGAAACATTTGATTAAATTGCCAAGTTTGCTGTCTTTTAAAATCTGTAGCACTTTCTCTAAATATCTCTTGACTGTCATCTGACACATTAGGATTTTCATTCATATGCAGTAAGTGATTCATCTCTGAAAGAATACCACTATTATTTAGATCTCTAGATGTAATAATTGGCTTCTTTACAACTTTTTTGGACTCTTCTCTTCTATTTTCAATATTTTTCCATTTATTAAAATTTGAAGGATCATCTACAGTTTGACATATCATAGAAGTCATAGCCCCTTGACAAAGAATCGTTCTATCATTTGCTTCTCTGTCTGCTCTAACTACTTTATAACCTACAGGTTTACTTTCATCATTTAAACATAATGAATTTATATAGGTAAAAAACTCAGGTTTTAAAGTTACATTTAAAGTATTTAATCTATCTTCTAAATTACCTGTAGGAGCTTTTAAATCTGCCATCCATTTTACAGCTGTTTTTTGCCCTAGTCCATTATAAAATTCTATCCCTATCCTGTAAATCTCTCTATCTTTAAATACTCTTGTATTTTTTTCTCCATCTTTACATTGAGCTACCGCTTTCTGTAATATTTCATATTTTATATATCTACCTTCTCCTCCTAATGTACTACCATCAGATTGGTAGATAAACACATTGTAGTTGTCATTTATAGCTGCATTTTTTGGGGGTAAGTTATAATTATTTAATGGTTCAATTGGAAAAAGCGCACCATCTGCATCTCTTACTGTAGATTGTCCTGAACTGTTAAAAGAATACGACCTGCAATCTATTTCTAAATCAAATGCTTTATCAGTTAAATTAGCTGCAAATAATCTACTATCTTTAGTTTGTATATGTTGAGGAATAAACACATTGCTTCCTAGAAATAAAAACTCTTCAAGAGAAATAGTATTTATAACTGATGCGTTGTCAAAATATAAAACTTCTTCATAATTATCTATTTCTTGATCGTAGATTAAACCTATTGAAGGTACTTCATTTAAAGCAGTATATTTAATTGCATAAATTCTAATATTAGTATAGTTTTCATCTATATTAGTTATTTTAACGGTAGGAGCTGCACCTACTATTTCATTAACTTCTCCACCTCCAGGAGTACCAAAATCTAATGGAACTATTTCACTTACAGGGGAAATGGTGGTTTGTGAGCCATTTAGTTTATATAAGTTATAAGCATATTGAATCATACCTGCTGTATGTCCGCCACCTTGAGTAATTTGAAAGATTGTAGGTTGGCTTAATGCATAATCACCTGTAATATTAATAGTAGAAGAACGTAAGTCAATTAAGTTCTCTAAATCTCCATTTTCAATACTTTGACGAATATTTAAAAACCTCAACTGATTCTTTCCATCTACCCAATAAACTTTTTGTATTACCTCATTTTCATAATTAAATAACGCTTGAATTGGGTTATTAATAGAAAACCCTAAATTCCTACAATACAACAATTCTAAGTCGTAGTTATCATTTAATATTTCTTTAACTTCCCAGATACAATCAAATCCTTTTGTATCTGTAGAAAATAACACAATACTATTTCTAGTTAATGCGTATCCTAAAATAAGTTGATCTTCAGAACAAACTGGTAGAACAGAAGAATCTTCACATCCTGGACTAGGTACATCATTAATTTGATCTATAATTTCTTGATTATCAAAAGGAAGAGACTTACCTCCATAATTGATTACTTTGTTAACTACGTCAATACAAAGAGTAGGTAAATCTATTATTTGTTCTTGTCCTTTTTCATTAGAAACAGATCCTGTAGACTGTGTATCAGTAGTTACAATTCTAATATTTTTAGCATTATAATAAAACTGAAAAGGATGCTTACTTTTAGTAACATCCTGATTCAATCCTTTATATGTATATTGTACTTTTTTTACCATTAGTGATATTTTTTAATTTTTTCTTTTCTACCCCAATCTCTAAAAAAGGTTTCATGTGCATTGTCTCTACGGACTATTCTATTTAACCCATTCATAGTGGACTCTAATTGATCTATATTTTGCATTTGCATAGAAGAATTAGCTGCTCCTAAGTACCAATGTCTTTTTTGCTCGTAGTAATTAAATACTTTATCACTTATTTTACCCATAGCCCATAACCCTTCTAAATACCTATGAGAAATGTAGTATTCTAGTCCCATAGTAAACTTTTCGTTGTCAGGAATTAAAGGATATCCTTCTGAGTCTACCCCTATACCTTTATAAGAAATTTGTACTGTTCCATTTTCAAATGAAGTAAAGATTATTCCTTTTTGTACCTCATAAGTATACTCTGATGCATAATTTTCATTTTCCTTATTTTCACATGCTAGTCCTTGATGATATATATCTGTTGCGTATCTTAATGCAACTTGCCCATTAAAATTTCCATCTATATACTCACTTTCTCTATTACTGTCTTCTAACATTTTAATACCTCTAATAGTTATTAAATTAGTAGGTAAAGCTGCTTTATAATTTGCTACTTTAATTGTCTCTACTTCATTAACAAAAGCTAATGGGGCACCTACTAATCTTATAAACTCTAATGCGTATTCTGCTGCATCATCATATGATAAGTCAGTTATTAATTTATTTTTAAATACTTTCCAGATGATTGCACCTAGACTTATGGTTTTACCGTTATACATATTATATTATTTATTATATAAAAGAAAGCTTTCAAACTTATCTTTTGTTAAATCCTTTATTCTTGCTCCTAATGCTCTTTGAAAACTTCTAGCAGGTTTATATTTATAAACTGTTCTATTTTTAAGTTTAGCCCCAAATTTTTTAAGATATATTCTAAATACGTACCCGGAAGTATGATTATTTAAATATCTTACTAAGACTTTATTATTTTTAGCTTCTTCATTTCTATCCCAAAGCTGTTTAGTAGTTACCCAATCAACTGGGGAGTTATTAACCAATTTACCATTAACTATTTTAGGTACTCTTTTATCTTTCCTAATACTTAAGTTTAGTCCTAGTGAAGGCAGGTTATACTCTACATTTTCATTTAACATCAACTCTACTAGTTCTTTATTAAAAAGACTTATTACTTTATTGTATTTAATTGCATTAACAGGTTTCTCTGTTGTTTTTTTATAATGTTTATAGTAATCTTTCATACCATAATGTCCTTGTATTTTTTTAGCCCCTCTACTGATCTTCTCCATTATTTTCTTTATCTTCTGGTATTTGTTTCATTTGTAATATTTCTGCTATAACTTCTCTACGAATACCATCTATTAAATGAGGTTGTATTGGGTATTCAGAGTCTTCATTATAACAAGCAGAATTGTTTTCTTCACAAGAACAACATACAGAGAATCTACTTAAATCCGTAGGGTCTTCCCATACACCTGTAACAGAAATACATTCTAAGAGGTTTATAGCGTTGTTTTGACTTGTTACGTATAAGTAACCATCATCATGTAGAAATGTATAAATAGAGTTAGGAAATGGAGCGTCTTGGGCATAGATTACTTTTTCTCTAGTTACAAAATTAAATGGTTTAGACATCTTATTTAAAGAAGCTACTCTAGTAATACCATTTTTAGTATGTAAAGCTAAAGGGTCTGGTAGTTTTTTACAACTTCTCATAATCTTTTCACATACTCCTTGTAACCCACAATCTGAACTGTCTACTTCTTCTAACTTAACTGTAAGTGTCTGTATAGTTGTACTATCTGTAGTACGTTGCATGTTATTAAGCTCTTGTCTAAGATACTTAGATCTTTTAATATTTAAGAGGTAGGCTATATATCTATTAGATACTTCTGTATCATCCATATATTCTTTAGTAGCTTCTCTTACGTCGTAAATTAATTTGTTAAGTTTCATTTATTTATTGTGTAAACAGAAAAAACCCTGCTAGTGTGCATAATGTAGAGGCAAGCAGGGTATATTCATAGTTATTATTTTTTTATTAAGTATTTTTTGTAATTACTTTCTGACATTTCAAATAATCTGTCACATGTTAGATCTCGCATAATTCTTTTAAGTCCTCCTCTATTAGTAGTTATTGTTTTAACTAATTCAAGGTTCTTACCTCCTGTTATTGGAGAAGTGTCTTTAGGTCCTCCATTCATTACTCCTAAATGGAATCTTGGATTATCCCATGAAACTAATGCGTCATACACAACTTCTAGTTGTCTTACATCTTCATCACAGTACTCTAACATTTTATCTAAAGCTTTAGGACATTTTCTAAGGATAATATCATCCCATAGTTTCATTTCAGTCCTAATCTTTCCTTCAGCTCCTAAAAACTTACTAATATAATCTAATTTATTAGAATTAAACATGAACTTAGCTTTAGCTACTTTAAGAGTGTCAAACTGTTTATAGTTAACTAGCATTTGTAATCTATGTTTTAAAGCTCTAGTCTTAATGAATTTTAAATCATATCTATCTCCATTGTGTGCTACTATCATGTCAGCTTCATTTAATACAGGAATAAATTGTTCTAAGAGAAACTTATCACATTGATTTTCATCCCATACTAAATTATAAACTTGAGTTTCATCAGTCCATTTATATGATATACATATAATAGCTCTTTCATGTATAATATCCCCTGGTTGTATAGTCATATTATAACCAGCTCTCCAAAACTTTCCAATGTTGTAAGATGTCTCTATATCATATATTAGTACTCTAGCAGGTTTACCTGTTTCAACTACACCTATCTTATCTTCTTTTCTAGCCTCTTTTAACGCTTGTTTACAATCAGCTAAACCAACTGCGTATCCTTTTTTAGATAATACCTTATGAAGTCTTTTATGTCCTTCTTTTAAATATCCTTTCTTTGTATGTAAAAATCTTTTTATCTCTGTTTTATTCATATGTTTTTTTAAATTTATACAAAGATACAACATTTTTACTTAAATTCCAAATTACTTAGATATTTTTTTATACTTTTCTACTCCTCTACTTCCAAAGTAAGCTAAATATGTAGTAACTAAAAGAGTTTTAAGTAAGTCTACCCATACTTCATCAACTTCAAAATTAGTAGAACTATCTAATGCTACAAATATCATAGTTACAACTGTTAAGAAACAAATAGCTAAAGGTCTTACATTTTTACTTAACCAACTGTCAGAGTGCATGTCACTTTCCCACCGTTTAGTAATGTCTTTAGACTCTTGTATATCCATTTCTAGCAGTTTTAAAGCGTGTTCTTTATCTTCAGGTGTTAGTTCTTTAGATTTAGTTAAAGCTCCAATAGCTCCCATTAAATCGCCTGTAGCTAATTCACCTGCTACTCCTACTATTTTTCCTAATACATCCGACTTATTTATTGAACGTAAAAAATCACCTACACGTGTAGTACCATTTAATTCTTTATAAGTTTTCTTTTTATCTCCCATTATAATGTTGTATAAGTTATTTTAACTTCTTCTTTGTTTTCTAAAGCTTTCAATACTTTTTTATACATAGTTTTATATGCACCTGTAGATGCTCCTATGAATCCTTTGTCTTTGTCTGCAGTTGAACCTACTAATAAACACCCTGCAGTATCTTTATCTGTGTTACCTATGTGTATTAGTATGTATTCAAAATTTGGTACATCTCTAACCCATAGCATTCCTTTGTGAAAGTCTGCTCCAAATTTAGAAGTATATCTATTATTAAATCCTCCTTCAGTTCTTAAAGTAACTTTGTACGTTCCATCTGGAATACAAGTTTCTCCTTTAACTTTTATTTCTCTAGCTTCATCTTCTAGTGTAAAGCATTCAAATTTATTATCTATAAAAAGCAGACCATCTGTGTAGTCTGCTTCCTTATTATATCTTATTACTTTTAATTCCATATTATATTATATCTTGCCAAGCTAACCATCCAACAACTCTAACACCCTTATATCTAAATTTGTTATCAAAGTTTCTAAAACTAGCTTTTCTAGTTCCTTGTAAGGCTTTTGACCATTTGTACATTTCTTTATCTGCAAACTCTCTAGAATACTTTTCTTTTAAATCTTTATATATTTTATCGTGTATAAGTGCAGCTATTTCAAATTTACCAGTAGGGGCAAATAACCAATGCAATAATTTTGGTACAGAGCTTTTATCCCATATAAATCCTTTTTCTATTGCTAGTAAATCCCCATTAGATAATTTAAAAGTTAAAGCTTTTTCTATTATATATGTATCCCATTTATTTTCAGGTTCAAAAATCTGCCTATCTAATAGAGGGTACTGTTTTTTACATTCCCTTCTTATATTATTTAAAGTGTATATCATTACTTATCTTTTACTAGGTTAAATAATAAATCTTTTAACTCATCAATTTTATTATTTATAGCTTCTGAGTTTTTATCCATTTTATCAAATATTAACCTATTTTCTGAATCATACTTTAATTTAAAATCTTTCAAATCCTCTTTTAACTCTGTCTTCATAAGTTCTAAATTTGCTAATCTGTTTTTTATAGACTCATCCTCTCTAGCTTGTTTTTGTGTAAAATTATACCCTTTTATTAAAACTCCAATTATGGTGGCTAAAGACCCCAATGAAATAAAATCATTTAATGTATTCATTCTTATAATTAATTTTTATGTTTATAACTATCTATTAATTTTTCTTGTAATTCTTTATTCTCATTGTGAAGCCTTTCTTTATCTTCACGAAGTAAATGGATTGTATCTAAATATATCTTATCTTGGTTTGCTTCTTTTACTTGTAATAGTATAATTATGGCTACGGCTAAAGTTAGTGCTGCACCATGTTTCATAATTAATTTAGCAAATTCAACTTTTAAATCACTAGCTTCCATCACTTATATTAAATTGTGAAGGGTATTTAGCGTTTACATATTCTTTTATATAAGTCTTTATTTCTAAATGTAATGCCTCTAAAGTAAAGTCTGGTATTATTTTAATGTGTTCATAGTACGCGCTATGCCAATACCCTTCTGTTAAAAAAGCTCTAACTTTTGCAGTAAGTTTTCCGTAAGTTTCTGCTTCTGTTACACTTATAATTCCCATAGACGTTAAGTTACTAATTTTTGCACTAAGTAAATTTTTATATTTCCTGCCCTCTGATTCATTTATTTCATACTTTTCTGCTACAAAATTATCTAAATAAGTTTGATCAGTTACTAATTCATAATCATCATCTGGTGCTTCTAATGCGTATACTTCTTTTGGTTTATTTTCGTACCCTAATGGTAGTAAACCTCTTTCAAAGTCATACTTTTTATATCTAAAAATTTTCATATTTATGGGTTTTGTGTTTTTTGTTCTAATCGTATTGTGGCACTGTACACTGTAACCTCTGACCCTGTACTTTCGTGAGCAAACTCTAGTGATACTGAGTATATTTTTCCTGCGTCTAATATCACATCTACAGGGAAATATTCTTGTTCTCGTATATCTGTACCTGTGTTAACATTTCCTACTATTAATCCATTCTCAATAACATTCACTACTTCACCTGTACCTCCAGTATCTTTTGATTCAATTCTAACTTCTTGAAACTGAGTCACTGTGCCATCTGTTAATGCTAATCTAAATAAGGTATTGGTATTACTTACATTTGAAGACCATTGAAAAGCTATAGATATAAAATAATTATCTGTAATAGTACAAGGATAATCTAATTTTAAATACTCTTCGTACGTATTAGCTTGTTGATTTGCTAAAGGTATTGTACTTTGCCCAGGTCTAGTTAAACCTGCCTGTAAAGATACATATTTTGGTAAATTAATAATAGGATTTAAAGGGTCTGAATTATCTACTCTAGTACCTGTTACACTTTCTACCTTATTTGCGTCTAAATCTAATACCTCCTGTTCTAACGTACTAATCCTAGAAGTATTTGAGTTAATAGTGGTTGCGTTAGTCTGTATTAACTGTCTTTCAGCTAAACTAACAAATTTATTAACAGTAGTAGTATCATCTACTTCATCTGCATCTGGAAAAGTTAATACCGGATTTAATGGGTCAACATTATTTACACCATCTCCTGTAACAGACTGTACTCCATTTGGACTAGAGTTTAAATTATCTAATGCATCTGTAACTGTCCTACCTGTAACAGTAGACTCGTTAAGAGTGTTGTTTGTATTTATACTTTCTGTTGCACTAGTGTCTACAATTAAACTTCCGTTAGTAAAATTACTCTTTATTACAAACCCTATAGGTGTAAATGAGCCACTAGTTATATTACTTATTTGATCAAATGTTCCAAAAGTTGATAAAAATACAGTTTCACCTACCGCGAATAAAGAAGTATCTATACTTTCAATAACTCCATTTTTAAGTATTTCAATTACTTGCCCTGGTACTCCATTTGTTACAGCCATTCCTACAGTTTTATCTGCAAAACTTACGGTATTATCTGCTAACCCTACTATTGGATTACCAGTCGCAAGATTCCTATCTATTGCGTAAACAAGATTACCTTTTACTACTGCTTGATTAAGTTGAGCCTTATAAACTATACTTTGTGCTTTATCTACAATACCTTCATCATTAGTATCATATATGGCTTTAAACATGTCTCCTTTATTAGATTGCAAATCTTGAATATCAGAAGAATTATTTAATATATCATTAGTATTTTGAGTTATAATAACTTCTGCATCTTGAATATCAGTAGTATTTTGTACTATGTTATTAGTATTAGTAACAATTAAATTTAATTCAGCTTGTGTTATAAACTTTTTAACTGTTGAACTGTCATCTACTTGATCCGCATTAGGAAAAGATAATATAGGATTTTGTGGATCTGTGTTATCTACTCCGTCCCCAGTAATTGATTGTACGTCATTACTTGAAGGGACATCTGCTAGTGTTATATAACCTGCATCATTATTAAAATCACTAACATTACTACCTACATCTGCCTTACTTTGTAATATAGTATCTATTTCAGTTATAACGTCTTGTATATTATTAGTACTAAAGCTACTTCCTGTATTGTTAAAAAATACAGAAAGAGCGTCAGTAAATATTCTTAAAAATCTATTCATAATATTATTTTCCTAAATACATTATTTCTATTCCAAGTAAACCTGTTACTGGACTTGTAGTTGTAGGAATAGTAACTATATCATTATTTAATATAAAACCATTTTCTACTTTAAAAGTGTAAACTCTACCATCATATACATTAATACCATTATAGACTCCACCTGCCCCATGAAATATTAAAGTAATTTCTTTAAACTCATTTAGAGATGTTAAATCTACTATTTTATCTTGTACTCTAGTAAAAGTATCATTAGTACTAAGTACTGAACCACTAGTGTACAAACTTCCAGTTAATAAATCCACTACATCTGTTAGTTGTAAAATATTATCATTTAAAGTTACTAAAATAGCATTAGGATTTAAAAAACTAGTAGTTCCTACAGGTGTAGCAGGATTACCTTGTGCATCTATGTAGTCAATGCCATAAGTACCAGTTAACTCATTAAATGTAATTCTTAATAAAAATACGTCTCCATTACTATCCTCTACTGCTTTTAATTCAAAATCAACTCTCTGCTCTGCATATAAATCAGTCATTAATGTGACTAATTCTTGTAATTCTGCAATTTGAGTTAACTGATTAGCAGCCGAAGCATCTCCTCCACTTCCACCGCCACCTGAAGGATCTGGAAATATTAAAGATTCTAGTGCATCTAAAGCCGCTTGTATATCTGCAAAAGCTCCATTATTCCATTCTGAAAACAGTAAAGGAGATGCTAAGAACTCATTAGACACTAATTCTCTTATTCCTAATTTATTACCTTGTTTTATTATCTCATATTGGTCACTTTTACTTCGTGGAGCTGCATTATTTAATACAAAACCTTTACCAGAAGAAGATGCTACTATTGTATACATATTTATATATTTTTAATTTCCCAATCAGAAGAAGTACTTCCGTATATTGGATCTAGTTGTGTGATTACTAATATAGACTCTTTTATTAACAGTTCAAACTTTTCAGTAAAAGAATCATTTTGTTCTATACTTTTATTGAGTGAACTAAATAACTGATCTATTTCTAATTTGTTATAAAGCTTATCTCTTAATTTTATTGCAGTACGTACTTCTTTAGTCTCAGTATAACTAGGTATATCCGGTTCACCTGGTATCCCACTTAAAGAAGGTTGCGCAGGAATAGTTATAATCTCTTCTGTAATTACTGTGTCTCTAATAGTTACTAAGTATTGATTATTTAATAGATATTTAAAGCCTACTACTTCTAATTCAATAATTCCTTCTTTACTAGTGTCTCTAGCATCATACTTTAATTTTTTTGTACTTATTATTTTTGCCATAATTAATTAAATAATTTATTGAGGTACAGAAACTCTCCTTTAGTTTTTAGATTACTACTGTACTTGTTTATTAACTCTTGTAACTCTTCTTTAGGGGTCCACTGATAAAATATATTTATAAATATATAATCAAACTTTTTATCTGTTTTAAATCTATATATATCTTCATTATGTACTACCCAATCTTTATTTTTATGTGAAGCTTTTATAACTTCTTTATCTAATTCTACAAATGTAGTACTAGTAACTAAATTAGGTTGATGTCTTGCACAATATGCAGTTCCCATACCTAAATACAAGACATCTCCTTTAAGTTTATTAATATCTACATTATGGTAAGATAAGTAAAATTTAACAAACTTATCTTTATGGTTTAGTATAGAAGACATCTACATATAACTTTTCTCCACTATAGTTACTAACTCCATCACTATTAATTACTATTCCTGGTGCTTTTTGAGTTAACACTGACAAAGTAATTTTAACTTTTGCAGCAATTCCAAGTGCTCTTTCAAAACTTAATATAGAGTCGTAAACTGAAACTCCTCCAGCATCTAAAATTTTAGGTACCTTTACTTCTAGTATATTAGTAAAAGTAAAGTTAAAAGGTTCTGTAATAGTTTGAACTTGTGTACCTGTAAGTGTAATTTCATACCTCCTAGTAAAAACATCTCCACCAAAAGCATACTCAACCCCATAAGACTGGTCCCCCCTAGTAAACATAGGTTGTCTAAAGTTCCCATTAGCTTCTCTTATTCCTGCAGCTCTATTCTTAGTCTGTGAATAATCTTGTTGTAAGATTGCTATTGATTGATTCGTAGCGTTAAACCCTTCAGAAATTTGTGCAGATAAATCATCTATTTCATTTTGACAATTACATTCTTCATCATTTATTAAAAAAGGTAAGTTATTTTCATCATATCCATACGCATCTTTAGTATCTTTAGCTATAAAAAGACTCCCTCCTGGAAGAGTAGCTGGTAAGTCTGCTAGATTGCCTTGATACGTTACATTGTATAATTTTTCTAGTGCCATATTATGTTGGTATTACTTCTGTTATTAAACTTATGTTTTGATTTGCATCTACATTATTATAAACAATTTCTTTATTAAAATTATCATTATTTAAAAAAGCATTGCTAGGAAGTAAGTTAAATACATATTGAAATCCATTATCTCCTTTTCCAGGTATTTGCTGTGCGTAAGTATTTAAAGTTACCGTATATCCTGAGTTTACCGTATTAGTTGCGTTATTAGAAACAAAAGTAGTCAAGAACATTAAACCATCTATAACAGTTGATAAAGAATTTTCCATACGTATAAGACAATGAGACATCTTAGCTTTTATTTCAAAGTTTTGTGGTCTTTTACCCCCTATCATCGTATAAAATAATTCTGCTCCTTGAGTAATTTTTGTTTCGTTAAAAACATTTAAAGGCGTACTGGAGTTTGCATCCGACCCTATAAAAACATCTTGAATAACACCATTGTTTTGTATACTCCCATAAGCAAAAGATGTAAACCCTACCATATCTGTAGAGCTATTATGGATAACATAATACCTATCTAAAGTAATTATTTTATCTAAATTACTTATACTTGCTACTACATTAGTTCCTGACATCATAGAAGAGTTAGAAAGTCTTTTAACTACTTCAACAAAAATAGGTTCAGTATTACCAAAAGTTTGAGAGTTTAATCTAAAAATTGTATTCTCTAAGTTACCTACTTTAAATTTAGTAGTAAGTAATGTCTTATCATTATTCTCTATTGGAAATATAAAAAAGTCTTTACATTCTTGTAAGTCTGCAAAAGGTATTTCTAAATCTACTTTAACATTTGCTCCTGAAGGAAAATTAAGTCCTGTTGAAGGATTTAAACCTGGACCTCCACTTAAAAATGGATTGTCATTTATTTTTGTAAAATCTATGTAATAACCTAACTCAAAAGGAAATCTAGCTATATATTTATGTTCTTCATTTATTGTGTTCGCAGGTGCAAAACTATTATTGCTATTATAGTTATATAAAGCAACAGAACCTCCACTTTGACTTTGCTGATGAGATATTAAATTAAAATTAGCTTGATCTATTTTATATCTTCTGTATCTTTGTACTCTCCAATCTTTATCTACAGAAACCGTATCTTCTAAATTAGTTCTTTTATTAATAAACCCTCTCCTAAAAAGACCTGTTGAATTACCATTACCATCTTCTAAATTTATATCTTCAAAATCATATTTTAAAGTGTCCCCTACATAAGTAAGGCTCTCTGCATCTATAGAAAAAGTATTTGAGTTTATAGCCTTTAAAGCTATTCTTTCTGTAGGAACAATAGGGTTATCTACCGCACTCATTTTTAAATAAGGCGTACCATCATGTACATCTGTATTTAGTACTCCTCCGGGTTTTAATATTGGTTTCCCAAAATCATCTAATAATAAAGTATCAGTAGGTACATTTGGGTATCTAGCCTGTACAACTTTTATTTTTACACCGGTAGTAGTTAAACTAGGGGTAAACCTAATAAAAGCACAGTTAAAATATGCGTTTACAGTAAGTAAATCTCCAACAACTAATGGTCCTGTGTAACCTACAGGAAGTTCTTCAACAAAAGCAGTGTCACCATTACTATTTATTATACTTTCATCTACACAGTCAAACCTAGCATACCCTGACGCAGTACCTGTTACTTCTAGTATATCTTCTTTATCCGCACTATCAGTACCTTCAATAATATATTGAGTTTGATAGTCTGTTAAAATGTACGTATTACCAATGATAAGTTCATTGTTACTTCTAAGGGCTTCTAATTCTTGCCAAGTGCCTTCTACAGTGTTAGTTGCTTGAGCTTGTCCCGATATTTTGTAAACATCTCCGGGAGATAATAAAACATCTCCAGATAAGCCATAAATACCTTTTCCAGGTTTTAATACATACACAGACTCTACATCTCCTACTTTTACATTAAAAAAAGCAATATTAGTTTCATCTACTTCAAAAGTAGGTAAAATATTAATTTGTGAAGTTATTTCTAACTCATCCGTAACATCTGGTAATGAGAAGTTAATAACTATATTATTTAACAATTCTTCAGATTGATTTGGACATTCTTTTACAGAATAAATAACATCTACTAATAAGTCTAAATCTGCAGCTTCTAGCACTGCACAAGATTTAAATTTACGTTTCAAAGTTTCCATAGTATCTTCTAATGTATTACAGTCTAAAAGATTTGGAGTATCTGGCGGTGTAGTACCCCCGTTTGCACAAGGGTTACACGCACTTGAAAAATTGTAACTATTATTACAGTTACAATTTCCATTACAATTATTATTACACATATTAGTTATTAAAGTTTATTATTGTCTGTTGATCTCCATTTGTAGGAACAGGTTGAGTAGAAGTTCTAGAAGTTATAAGCACACTACATCCTACTCCACTTAAATTAGTAGGTTGCCCATTGTAAATTAAAGTTGCTTCTCCATTTGAATCTAACTGTATTGTTCCTGACTCTGTATTATTTTGTTCTGTTAAAGCTCCACTAAGAATTAATCCTGCTCCAGTTATTGACAAAGCGTTAAAATTAAATACATTATCAAATATAAGACCAAAGTTTAAATTTAAAAATTCATTAGGTTCTCCAAAGTCTACATCTATAGTACCGTTACCACTGCCATCAGGTACACTAGAGTTTATAACAAGTGTTCCTGTTGGTGGAGTAATAGTTCCACAATCAGTAGAAAGAGCTATTTCACCTGCCCCTGCTAAAGCTGTATTAAATTGATAGGCAAATGTTAAAAATACAGGAATTGGGTTTCCTACAATAGTTGTAGCTACTCTTATTCTACAAAATCTATAACTAGGTACAGGTGTAGTAAGACTTGCGTCTGTATATGCAATATCTCCTACTTCAGGTAGTTCGTTAGTTAATTGAACCCCATTTCTTGTGATATAAGTGTCTGACCAATTAAGTAAAAAAATGTTATCACTACAGTCACCTGATGCAATTTGGTATTGTACAGCAGGTGCTCCACAGTTACTTAGTAAAGTCACTACTCCTAAATTACTTACACTAAACTCTACATCTATTATAAAAGGGTTTCCTACGTTAGGATTTTGTCTAATTCTATAACTTAAGTTTTGTCCATCAAAAGGAACTGTTTCAAGCTCATCTGTGTATATTATATCTCCATTTTGTAAGTTAGGTGCATCATCTGTGTATATATCTGTCCATACTACTGTGTTTGGATCAAAATTATCACATTCTCCTTCTGCTATTTGAAATCGTGCAGGTGGAGTACCAAATACAAAAAAGCCTTGTACTACTTCTACAACTACTAAATATTCTTGTGTACCTACTACACTGTTTTCTTTTGCTAATCCTATTTTAAAAGCATTTGTTGTATGATCTCTTGTTATAGGTTTATAACTAAATCTTTCACTATCAGATGTAGTACTTGTATCTAGTGATTGAAAATGTACTCTTACAAAATAATTAGAGTTAAGCATTGGATTATTAAGAGTAACAAGTACTTCTGTTTGATTACTATTTTCAACAAGAGTGATTTCTGCTGCTGTTATATCACCTGCTACTTGAAAGGTATCTCCTACGTTTCCTGCCCCTATGTCTAAAACTTTAAATGCCCCTACGTTAATTACTGGGTTGTAAACTTTAAAGTCTATTTTGTCAGAATCATTAACTATTTCAACACTATTGTCAGTAGATTCTAAAGTTCTAAACTCATGTTTATTACTATTACTGTACCCTTTGTAAACTTCAACTTTACCTCCTACATTTTCATTTATTGTAGAAGTATCTACCTGTACAATTCCATCTAACTCATTTATATCTAAGTCAGTAGAAGTTAATCCTCTTTGAGAGATGTTATCAGGTGCTAACGGGTTATTATATAAAAAAGATGCACCTGTAGGTGGATTAGTTATTCTTTTAATTTCGTGTTTAGCTGTAACAGTATTATAGCCTTTGTAAACTTCTAACCCAGAAAATCCTATATTAGTAATTAATGTTGCTAATGCTCCTTGTACATCACTAGATAGTTTTATAAAATCTAAGTCAGTTAAAGTTGTAGGACTACCTACTCCATAAACACCCTTACCTAATTTAAAAGCGTATAATACTTCACTTTCTACAGAGCTATCATCTATTTCTTGATTATTAAAAAAGTAAATTCTATCTTCATTAATAGTAAATAAAGGTAATTCATTAACTCTATCAGAAACAGTTTTAATATTTGTATTTATGTATGGAGTTAAATTAACTTGTTCTAAAATATTATTTTGATTAAATTGTCCTGCAGTTATACATTCACCTACAGACATAATTAAATCTACTAAAAGATCTAAATCATCTGCATTCAGAGCAGTACAGTTTTCAAATTTCATTTGTAGCTCTAATGCTACTTGTGCAAGTGTATTGCAATCTATTGGTGCTGCCATATTATCCTATTGTTATATTGACTTTTGCTACAGAAAAGTCTAAGTTCGTATCAGTTATTTTATAATAAAGACTATCTCCACCCGTATAACCTGGATTACACACATATTCTATAGAGTCTCCGTTTATTACAGTAGCTGTTCCTTCTGCAGGTAGTACATCTAAACTTAAAGAAGTAGGTTGCTGCCCTAAAAAATCATTTGTTAAAACATTAAATATGATTGTAGTATTAGGAGGAATGCTATAAAAATCTTCTTGTGCAGAAGGTAAAGTAGGACCGTCTATAGTTAAGTCAAAATTTGCCATTATGATGTAAATATATTAGACCCTGTATCTGCAATAGCAAATGAGAATTGCCCGGTTTGAGCAGTAGTCAAGTTTGGTGCAGGTACAAATGTAAATAATCCATTGTCAATGTCTCCAAATCCTATAATTTGATTTAAGCCTACTAATACACCATTTAACCTAAGTTCCCCTGTAGAAGGTAACGCAAGTATCTTTAACAAACCTGCTGCATCCCCTTCTGGATCTGCGTAAGGTGGAGTAGTGTTAGTAGTAAAATCAGCTCTAGTAAATACTATTGCTGTATTGTATGGGGTAGTTCGCTGTCCATCTCCTACTTCACTAGGAGGTAAATTTTGTTCTGCGTCTGTGTTTATATTAAATGTAGCCATTTCTCCAAAAAAATTATTAATGTTTTTATTTTTATATTTGAAAATATTATTTTCAGGTGCACTTCGTATATTACATATATAAGAAGTTTTGTTTTGTAAATCTCTTGCTAACTTTTTTAATTTCTTTAATATTTCAGAGTCTATAGGACAAGACGTACAATCATAAATAAATTTATTAATTATATTTAATAAGTACAATTCTGTCATACAGAGATTCCCAGTTAGCCTAGCCGTTTTTAATTGCTTTAATGTAGTACCCAATAGTACTTTTATAGAATTTTTATAACTCATTATGCTAGTATTAAAGTGTTTCCTAATGTTCCATAACCTAATCCTGCTAAAGGTGAATTTTCACCTATGTTTCCACATGTATCACATGTATTACATTCTGGACAATTAGTATCTATTTTGCACATTTTAAGTAAAGAGCCATATATATCTATAGCTTCTTCGTAATATCCTGCTGTTAATGCTGCGCATAGTGCATCTAACAATAGGCTTTTGTTTATAATACTTACTCCTTTATTTCCATTACAATTTGTATCTGTAAATATATCTCCGTCACAAACTGATAAGTTTAATACATCATTTAAAATACAATTTTGAATATTTGTAAAATTAGCTGTTACAGCTATAGTAGGATTTGTACATGTTGCACATTCTTCTGCAGGGGTGTCACTTTCTATTTCTAAAAAGTAAATACCTGAAAAAATATCTATTCCTCCTAATTCCTCTGCTTCAATTAGAAAAACTTCTTTATTATTTATTTGCTGAAGTTTATACTCTAAGTCTACTGCTAAAGTTTCATCTTTATAAGTATCTTGGTTCCAAAACTTTAAAGAAGTAATATTAAATCCAACTTTAGTTTCTACTGATACTTGAATGGTTTTTTGATCTGGCGTAATATTAAATATATTTACGTATATCATATTATTGTATATAAAAAAAGGGTAGAATCAAGAATGACTCAACCCTTTTTGGTGTTATAAGTTAATTAATAATTATGCTAAATCTGGTAACTCTGCAGTGGTAAGTCCAGATGCAATTCTAATATCTGCTAAAATAGCATTTACTTTTGCAAATGCAGCATCGTCTCCTACTGCTATAGTTAATACTCTATACTGTCTTTCAACATTTGTATATTTACGCTCATCAAAGTAAGTAATATGAATCATATTATACTCACCATTTAGATCTGCGTAATACGGAGTATTAAAGTTTGCAGGATAAGCTGATTCTCTGTAAGGCTCATATTTGTAACCTTTAGTAAACCATTCTAAGTTTCCTACAATTTTACCTGTTCCTGTTCCTGGAAATACTTCTGAAAGAATATCTTTTTCTAAGAAGTTGTAAACTGCAGGTGTTGAACAATTTAAAGTGTTACAGTTATCTTTTACAGTTACTTGTACATCAAATTCAATTGGTCTTCCTGTAATTTTAGAACGATCCGTAGGTTGAATTAATCCTTCAATTTCTATACCTAACGGAATAGCTGATTTAGTTACTGAAAAAGCTCCTGAATCAGTGTAACTTAATCGTAACGACTTATTCATACTATCAATAATTCCATCTACTATATCTTCTGCTGTTCCAACAAAGTTTACATCAGTAACAAAATTACCATAGATAAATCTAAAGTTTTCTGTAGATAGTGCTCCACCGTCATTATAAATACGAATGAATACTTCATAAGTTGCGTTTTGAATTACGTTTCCTCCAAATCCTCTTACTAATACTTTTTTTCCTATTTCTTCAGAATAAGCAACTGCTCGTACACTTTCTATTAACCTAGGGCTAACTCCATCTGAAAATTCATAATCTAATCCTCTTGCAGCATTACCTGCTGTCTTTTGTAAAGCATAAAAAGGCTTGTTTAATCCTAATGCTCCACCATCTTTACCTAGTAATTGAGCATCACCACTAACTGCGTTAGCAATAAAACTTGGTACATCTGCTTCTGCAGCTGCATTACCATTTACAATTATTAGTTCTTCTACCTGATTCGGTCCAAATACACTCATGTTTATTTATTTTAATTTATTTATTATTACTCGTTTCTATTATTGGTTTGAATTTTACTTTGTAAACTATTCTCTCTATAATCCCTAACTGCTAGCTCTACAGCTCTATTTAATACTTCTCTATGTATTTCTACGTTTAATTTGCAAGTTTGGGATGTAACCTTACCGTCTATAGATAAATCCATTCCTATAAACTCTCCGTCATTTAAGTCAGTGAGGATAATAGGTTCTGGAAATCTAATATATCTAATTTGGTATGTTTGAATATTGTATGGAGATATAAGTTCTACATTTTTAGTGCCTCCTAATTGACTATAATAATCCAACCGCCAGATAAAATTAGCATCTGGCTGTCTGAAAGGATTATCTTTTTGTATATTATATTCATCGTAGGTTTGGGGGTCTACTCTTACGACCTTACCATTTAGGCATTCATCCTCAGAGATGAGGCTTGCTTGTTCTTGAATGATTAAGAACGTATCACTTGGGATTCTGAAGAATTGTGAATCTGGTGATATATTGTCTGTAGAATCTATAGTTACAGTTGATTTGTAATTTCTAATTAATTCCTTAAGGTCTACTCTTCTTTTTTCTGATCTTTCAAATCCTACTTGTTTCCTATTACTTCTTGGGTCGTAATAGTTTTTAACTATCTCTAATTGAGCAGTTGTAAGATATACAGATTTTTCATATTGGTCTATACCAGGAGCACCTTTTGTGGCTATATTATCATAGAGAATATCAAATTCGTTACTAAATTCTACTATATTCATAATTAGTCTGCGTTATTAATCTTTGCTTCTATTAATGTTCTGACTTCTTGATTTTTAGGGTCATCTAAATACCTAATTGCTACATCAAAAGTTGCAATTTCTCCTACATCTGCTAAATCTAATCCATCAGTAGTTGCGTATTTATTTCCTTGTCTTTGTATTACACCTGCATCTAATCCTTTGTTTAATAATAACATAGTATGATACGCAGGGTTCTTAATTAACTCTACAAATCTTTTAGGGGTATCATCAATAATACCTTCTACTTTACCTTGTACCCACTCTAAGTCAGAATTAGCTGAGATAGGTTTCTTTTCAAGTATTTTTAAAATACCTAGTAATTGCGCTTTGTCTTCTTCAATCTTACCGTACATTTTAAATGCTTCTTTTTTAGCATCATATTTTTTCTTAACTTCTCTCATTTCAGCACCTGGTTCAGTGATGACAAATTGATAAGTTAATTTTTTATTTCTAGCGTCCCAATTAGGAGCTATTAATGCTTTACAGCTTTCTAAAATTTTTACAGAAATGTAATCTATTGGATTTGATAAGTCAAATGAATTGTCTTCTTTTCTAAGAGTTACAAATTGCTCTTTCCAGAATGAACCATACGTAGATAAGTTTAAACTTGTTACTTGTTCTAAAAATTTCTTTTCTTCATCTGTTAAAACATTGGCAATTGATCCGTTTCTAAGCAAAGGCGCTTGAAACTTTCTAGTAGAGTTAGTAAGCATCCCTCCGGATATTACGTGGTCTTCAGTGATGTGTTCACCTGCTGCCATTCCTCTTTTTCTCTTAATGTATTTTACTACTACTCTTCTTTTAGGTAACTTAAATGTACCTACTTCTTTTGTTTCTCCCATTTTAATTTTTTTTCTTCCTTAATAAAAATAAGAGGTGATTGCGGCTCACCTCTTAAAGCCCTTTAAATATTATCCTAAGATAGACGGTTTTAATGTCGCAGTTCTAGAAGGATCTTTAACTAATGCTCCGATTTCTATCATTGCAGTAATAGTTGCAGAATCTTCCATTCTTTCCATTCTACCACCTTTACGTCCTGTAAAAGGATCTCTAATACCTGCTTGGTATCCTCTTAGTTCATCATTTCCACGAACCTTAACTTTTTGAATGTTTGGCTCTTCCATAGATCCCATGTAGAAAATGTCATATCTGTATGACTCTGCTACACCTCCATCTGGATGAATAATTTTATTTCTTACTTTATCATCGTATGCTGGGTCAACATTAAGTACAATATGTACGTTGTTAGGTGCTAACCATTCAGTAAACTGGAATCCAGCTTTAAATGCATTTGTATGCAATTTAGAAGTAGTTTTCTGATAAGTAGATGGGTTAGTATTAGTTAAGTTAGACCATCCAGATGCTTCAGCTGTAACAGCTCTATGGAACTGAGCAGCTCCTCTTTCACCTGTGTATAATACAAACTTACGTTCAGAGAAATCTAATTTTCCTTCAGATAGCTCATAAAGCATATCTTCTAGTAATCTAATAGAGAATGTATTATAATGTACAGTGTTAGACACTTCCATTTGCTCTCTAATTCCAGAACCTGCTTTGATTTCAATATTTGATTTACCTTTGTTTAAGAATCTACCATTTTCATCACGGTTAGTCTTACCAAACATACAAGTACGAGACTTTAATCTAGATAATGACTTTTCAAACTGCCAGTAAACTTCTTGCATCCATGTCATTGATCTATGCACCTTACCTGAGTTAGGGTCTCTAGTTTCAATTCCTGTATGATAAACTGGTTCAATTTTACAGTCAATCATAGCTCCAGATACTTTATGCTCTACTCTTAATGTAGACATACTATTTCTCATTAAGTAAGGAGAAGTAAATTGTATTCCTGCACCTCTTGTAGAAAGTTCATCTTCAACGTAAGCAGATTCAATAGAGAATCTTACGCCTCTTACAAGTTCATCTCCAGGGATACCTGCTAATGACTCTTGACCACCCCACACTTCACAAGTGTAAACGTAGTTACCACCCTCTTCACGTGGTTCATCTAATATACGTACTTGGTACACATCTGGTCTGTTACCTGCAATAATATGCACATCAGTAAACCATTTTTCACCAAATACTAATTCAAAGTTACTACGACCTTGTCCAATATTAGAATCAGCCTCTACAACTACTGCACCGTTATAACGTGCTTCTACTAATGGAATGTTTCTTTCGTCACTTCCTACCAACTTCCATACAAAATCATCAGATGTTTCTAATGTTTTTTCTGGGAACATAGATAACATTGTATCTAAGTTCTTCATACCTGACTGTTGCAATAGAACAGTTGTCAGTTTAGAAACCAATTGTGGTCTACTTCCAAAAATAGCACCAATATGGTTCTTTAATGTTAATCCTGACCAGGCTTTTCCCTTAGTCATTACAAATTTTCCTACACTCATAATTTATTTTACTTATTTATTATATACTTATTAAAATACAAATTCATCTCCTATACCGTCATAACTATCATTATCTTGTAGATAGTTAGGCATTCCACTTTCTTCTATAAAATTACTAGACCTTAAAGCTTGTTCCAGTTCATTTGCTGCAGAACTTGTTGCTTTTTTATTTAAGACACTAAAGTCTTTAAATCCTTTTGTTAATTCATATAGGTAGTAAAGTTTGGAATCAAACTCTATAGGGTTTTCCCTGCGATCTTTCATCAGGGCATTTTCAGGATTTCCTTCTGGAGAATTTCCTATAACATTTGTCATGCTGTTATAAACTCTATCTTTAAGTACTTTAGTAAAAGGTTGTCCCTTTATTACTTCCTCTTTTGCATAGATAGAATCTTTTAACTTTGTTTGCTCTGCCTCATACGCGGCTTGCGCATTAGCTGCATCAATTTTTAATTGTTCTTGTTGTGCTTGTAATTTATAAGATTGATGTTGTTTTAAACTATTTAACGCATCAATTGCATCTTCTGTGTCATACTTAGAATCTACACTTCTGTTTACTAGACTAGCTGCTTTATCTTCAGAAAGACCTTGATTAATATAGTTTTGATAAATTAGTTGTTTTCTTAATTCACCATTGTTCTCTATATGCTCTTGTCCTATAGAATCTAATTGATTTTGCACTTTGTGGTGCTCTGCTAATTGTTCTCTAGTTACTCCATTTCTTAAGGCTTTTATATCTTCCAATTCTTCTGGACTATATCTTTCTTCTACTTTTTTAGAAATTTCTGCTTCAACTAAAGCTTTTAAATCATCTACACTTTTTATTTCTGTATTAGACTCCAAATCAGATAACAGTCCTTCCTCATGCAGTAAGTTAGCAAAGGAAGAATACATGCTGGGAGAAGTAGTATTGTCTGCGTCATTATCTGCGTCAGGACCATTATCTCCATTTGAGTCTTCTTCTCCAGCTACGTTCTCTGGAGCAGCATTAGCTGCATCCTCACCAGAATTATCATTTTCATTTTCGTCACCTATCTCAAAACTTCCTGTGAAGTCTTCAGGTGTACTCCCTAGATTTAATTCTAGATTTTCGCCTGAACCAAAGAGGTCCATGCCTAAATTTTCTTCTTCTCCCATTATTTTTTATTTAATATTAGCAAATATATACTTTTTTATCCTTAAAGTCAATGATATTTTATATTAACTGCAGTTATACTTCTATTAGCTATTGCTATTTTGTTTACTTTGTTTTTGCACAGTTAATGCTTTTTCTTTTAACTTTACATCATCTTGTTGTTTTTTTCTATCGTCTCTTTGTTTTTCTTTCTTTAGCTCTAACTCTTGATTAAAATTGTTTTTATCATTCTCAAACTTCTCTCTATCTAATGGTGCTTCAGTTGCTTCTACTTCTTCTCCACTATTCATAACATCCATTTCTTTCATTCTAATCCTAGTCTCATTGTCTCTAATGTTATTAGCTTCATCTAATTGTAACTTAGCTTGTTCCAACTGCATCTTAGCTTGTTCTGCTTGCATTTGAGCTTGCATCTGAGCTTCAGCTTGTTTAGCTTGTGCTTGTTGAGCTTCTTGAGATCTTTGATGTGCTTCTTCTTCTGCAGTTTCTAACTTGCGACGCATATCCATTAATGATGGTGCAAACATAATATCCATTAGTACAGACATAGAACCTCCATTTTGCATAAATGCTTGTGCAGATTGTTTTAACATCTGTTCTAACTCCATTGTCTTAGTACTATTAGTCACAACTAAACCATAATCACACTCAGCAAATTGATTTCCATCCATCTCTAACATAGCGATAGATTGGTCATCTAATATGTACTGTGCTTTTTTGTTTTTTCCTTTTAAAGCAAACTTAGCTGTTTCTAAAAAAGCAGATAGTACTCTTACCTTAACAGACTCATGTTGTAAAAACCAATACTCTGTAATATGAGATGACTGATTAACTGATCTTTCTACACCTCCTACAGTTTCTCTATTTGAGATTTGTCCTTGTCTTTGTGCAGATACTCCAGCTATTTCACCCATTTCATTTTTAATAAACTCCAAAAGCTGTTGGTGCTGTTGTATGTAATTACCAGTATCTAAATCAATAGCTCTCCCCCCTACAGTATTCATAGATCCTGCAAGTTTACCAGTAGCTGCCCCATGATTACCTTCTTTAAAAGAATCCATTACTGCAATTTTATTTACTACTGCAAAGTGTAACCATTTATCAATTTCCCAGTTTTCTGGTATTTTAGCTATATCTAATTCAAGAATTTTACCATGATTACTAGCAATAGCTTTATTTAATCTGTCCCAAACTGCATCATATAAATACTGATAGTTTTTCATTCTATCCATTAAGGATATAGCTCTACCTTGATTAGTGTTATATATTTGTCCAATTATGCCCGGATGACAATAAGAAGGATTATTTATTTTATTGTATTGAATACTACGAGGTTTCATATTTAAGAAAATATCTTTTCCAATCATAGTACCTTCCCACCATTCATTAACCCATAAAGAAGTAGACTCTTCTCCTAAATCTTTATCTTCTATATATTCTTCAGAACGTATTTTATATTGTACTTCTCCACTTTCATCATAATACTTTACTTTTTTAATTTTTTTAAGACTTTTCCAAAATACTTGTAATACTCTCATATTACCATCTGTATCTGTGTAATCAGATGAAAAGTAATGTCCATTTAGCTCTGCTATATTTAAATAAGAACCTATTAACTCATCTGCTCCATCTCTTAACAAAGTATGGTTACTATCATCATCGTCGTAACTTCCACTACCGGAAGTAGTAGTATATTCCATTATTTTATCTACATCTGATGGTTTTAACTCATCGTGGTACACATCTATGATTTTTCCTGTACTCCAGTGGTCTTCTACTATTATAATATTAGAATCTTCTATTTTATCTGAATTTCCGCTTCTTACCGCATGTACTTTTAATGGGTTTAGCATTTTAGCAAAAGGTTCGCCGTGTTCTACACCTACTTGGTAAGTTTCTTCTGCCATTATCAAAGCATTCTTAAACCCATTAGTAAACATCTTAGAAAAGTTCTGCTCTGCCCAATAATGCTTTAAAATTTGGTTAGCCATTCTTTCACGTAAGTCTTGCCATTCATACTTCATGTATTTTTGCAAACCTTTCATTTTGGCTTCTAGTTCTTCATTTTCATAATTACTTTGTAAAAATTCAGTAATTTTACCTTGAAGCATTTTCTTTTTATCTTCTTCTTTTTTACTAATAGCATCTGAATTAGTTACTATAACAGACCAATCAAACCTTCTTTTAGCTTGTTCTCCTACTAGTAAATCTATTTTAGGTACAGCTATTGGATGATGAGGTATATTATCTGGTACAAAGTCAGCTTCTATACTATGTGGGTTAACTACATGTGTCATATCTTGCACATCCACAATTCCATTGTATAAATTGAGGTTAACTATTTTATTTTTTAAAGTTTGGCGTACACTTTCACTATGATAAAAACTATGTTTATCTGCAAATTCTACGTTATCTTTACGCCACTTTTTAGTCTTACTTTTATATGCCAACCTTTGTGGAGGTTGTCCTGAATTATTAATTCTTCCCATTTTATATTTTTTATTAACTATGTAATATAACACAAATCTCATATAAAACCTAATCATATGAGATTATATGCTAAATTAGTATTGCTTACATATAGCTATTCAAACTTAAAACCTTTATTTAAATTCCTTGCCAACTGGCTATATCCATCTTTTTTCTTGTAATTTCTTGCAAAATAAGCATCATTTGCTACTTTACTTGTTCGTTTATCTAAGTTAGCTTTAACAGTCTCCGTTAATCTTACTCTATCTTCTCTTAATATAAATAAAAGTATACCTGCAGATACTCTATCAAAGTTTCCATCTGCGTTCCAGTAAATACATTCTTCTATATAAGCTAATGACCTCAACCTGTGTAAATTTAACCTCTGATCATCCGGGTCAGTAGAATAGGCTTTACTAATTTGCCAATCTGCTTGTAGTATTCTACCCCATGAATTTAGCTTAGGATTTGCATGTGTACCTTTAGCTCTGTTACCATACTGGTTAGTGGCTTTAATCATTTCCATATCCCTAAGTACTTGTGGAGTATCACATAAGTAGTGTAACTTGTTCTTATTACTAAAATAAGAAAAGAGCCCTTTTAAGTTACTTTCGTAATTCGCTTGAGCATTATAAAACATTAACGTACGAAGTGCTATCTCATACGCCTCATTTGCTGTCCTAGGTCGTCCCGAGTACTCTGCTACAATCCTATCTGTAAATGTATCCATAACTAATATAGAAAATAAAGATTGCCCTGCATCTGCGTCAATAGGGTCAATACCTGCAATATATCTACCTGGTGGTATTTCACCTGCATTATTTTTCCTAGGCATCTCAAATATCTCTAATGCACCAGTTCTGTCACCTGAAGTATTATCATAACTTCTTAATGGATACTTATCTAAATTAGGTTTCCATACTACTTTTCCTTGCGCATCATACACTAAATCACCTACGTAATGTTCAGATAAAAATATCTCTTTTCTTGGTGCAATAGTTTCTAAATACTCTTTTAAATCTGCTACAGGAAATACTGTCCCTTCTGTACGCATTACTGCCTCTTGTGGAGTAATAGGTTCCTCTGCTTTCTTTTGAGTTAATGCAGATGGATCAGACGAGTTATACTTAACTTCATGTCTATCTAACAATATCTCTGTCAAAGCTTTAATAACATCAGGTTCTCCCAAATCTTCGTCATAACACCCATTTCTATTTAAATATCCTCCCCAGAAGAATCCACAAAGTGTATCTCCGTTTACATTTCTATCATATACGTTAGGTACACCATAAATGTTGTACGCACCTGGTCTATAGAATAACTTTTCAGATCCTTCAAAAGAAGCTCCTTCTGTTCCTCCAGTTCCACCTGCTAACATATATCCAAAGGCTACATCTCCATCCTCCACGGCTTTTCTATTTACACCCCATGCTTTTTCAAGATTAGGAAATAATCCATCCTCTTCATAGTGAATAAGTGGTCCACGAATACCCCTAGCTTTATCTGGATTATCTTTTAAAGATATACCAAATACAGAAGATAATATTCCCTTTCTGACACCATATTCATCCATATACCCAAGTTGAATCTCCATAGCTCTTTTACTATCAAGAATACGTAACTTAGGTAATGGAGTAGTATCTGCAATCCAATCCAGTACATCTAATACCTTTCCAAATACCCCTTTATCACCTGTAAGGAATGTTTTATCAGATGCTAAGTGAAAATTAGGATTTCCTGACCCTGTATATGTATACATGTTACAAGGAGATATAGATCCCATTTTAAATGAGAACCCAACCCCTCTTGTCTTTAATAACTTACCGTGTTGCCCATTAGTCCGACCTTGTTCCATATAATGATAAAACAAATAGTCACCTAACCAAGGTTTAGGGAATTTTCTCATCCTTTTACCTTTAGACTTCTTACTTGTAGACTTATCTCCCTTAACTTTCTCTACCAACCAAATAGGTGAGAAGTTCCAATAAAAATATAGCTGACCAGGTATCCATTCTCCATCTGACTCTCTTACAAGTCCTTCTTTCCACCTACGTAACTCCTCTCTCCAAAAATCAGCGTATTCTGACTTAGGGTTAGAGTTAACAGGAAGATTAGTGTACCTACCGCCTTCTAGGCGCTCTTTATCTGGACAAGTACTTTCATAAAATAAAGCACGTTGCCTAAAGAAGTCCATATCCTCTAATATATGTGGCTTTGTAACATCTACTACAATTTTACCACTTTCATTTCTAGGACGATCTTTTGCAAACCCTCTTACAGATTCGTCTGCAATTAAGTTCTTAATCATTGGAACAGTCGCGATATATTCTACTATATCTTCCCACACCTCTTTAGGTAAGTTTTCTTTTAACTCATCTGACAGAGGTGATTGGAACTTGTTCATTTTTAACTCCATAATTCTCTAGGTAATACTACCCCTTGTGTTCCTAGTACTGTTAATGCGATAGATGCAGCATTTTCAACAGCACATCGCGTCACCTTAGCAGGGTCTACTGCTTCAGTACTTATTACATCTGCGTAGTCTACTCCATTTTCTTGTATTACTGTAAAAGGTGCTTTTATAGCTGTTAGTACTGCGTAATCTGACATCATTCTAGTGTACTCATCTATTAACTCATTTGCTATACTATATAGCATTACTCCTCCACCTGTAACAATTCCTTCTTCTTTCGCAGCGTTAATAGCTAAAACCGCATCTTCTATTCTATCATATTTCTCTTTTCTCTCTATATCTGATTTACCGCCTACTTTTATAATAGATGTCTTAGCATTTAAGTTTTTAATACGTTCTCCTAATATATTTTTAGAATATGCATCTAAATCTCCTTCTGCATACAACGTACTTAAATTCTTAATGTGCTCTGTGTAATAAACATCAGTTGCCGGTAGTAATGTAGTATCAGATATTGTTGCTTCTATAAACTTTAACCTACCTAATACTTTTATATCTACTTGTGTATTTAATTTCTTAACAGGGGTAGCTGATGTAAATTTAGCTATATCCTTTATGTATTCTGCTCTATATTTACCTACCCCAGGTGTTTTTATAGGTAATATCTCTAAGGCACGTACTTCTACGTTTTCTGCTAATATTTCTAGTGGTGCAGTGTCAATATGCTCTGCGATTATGACTAAACCTTGTTGATTCTTGTTGGCATGTATTAATATGTCTTTAATATTATCACATGATGTTATTTTACCATCTATTAATAGTACTAATGGATTATCTAACTTGCTACTTTGTGTACTTTCGTTATTTATAAATAATTTATTCATATAGGTAACAGGGTACACTACTCCTTCTACTTTTTCTATCTCATCTTCGTCTGAATACCCTTCTTCTACCATAACTATTTTAGAATACTTATAAGCTTTAGTTATTAACTCTGCAGTAGGTATATCATTATTAGATGAAGTAGTAGCAATAGCTTTAACATTCTTTTTAGTTAATGGGGACGCATTTTGTTTAATCTTTTTAGTAATTAAAGGTATCAAGTTTCCATAAGATCTTTTTAATTCATTATATGTACCTCCATTTTTCAAATACGCTAACCCTTCCTTAATAAATGCTTGTATAAGTACAGTAGCAGTAGTAGTACCATCTCCAGCAAGTTCTGCGGTCTTAATAGCTGCTTCCTTGGCTAGTTTACTCCCAAATTCTTCTATAGGGTCTTGTAACTCTATGTATTTAGCTACTGACACTCCATCTTTAGTTGCATATGGTTTTCTAGTAATCTCATCTAACAATATTACTGTTTTACCTGCAGGACCCATAGTAATCTTAACTGCGTCACAAAGTTTATTAATACCTGCTACAATCTTATTAGTAGCTTCTTCTTTTAAGGTTATATCTTTATGTTTATAGTCCATCTTCAAATGTATTAAATGTTTTACTTCCTTTTTGTCTATTATCCTTATCTTCTTGTTCTTTAACTACTTCTGTATACGCAGCCTTTAAGTCTGACATTAATTTAGGAACTTTTTGTACAGATGCAGTTATTTTAGCTATATCAGTTACTACTTTACCTTGTACATCTCTTTCTGCTAGTAATTCTTTAGTGTTCCCTAAGTAATCTCCTATAGCCGAAGCTGCTTCTAACGTTCTTCTGTATAATTGTTCCACAACAGTTATACTACTTCTCTCATATAACTCAATTGCTGCTTGTACGTCACTATCTATCTTCCATTTAGCAGGAAGTCCTATATCTTTTTTTATCTGCTCTTCTCTTATCTTTAGGTCAGTCATATGCATATAATCTGACTTAATATCACAATAATTCCATATAAAAAACATTTCATTTAAAGCTTTATCTTTATCTTTAGATTTATCACGAGTTAATAGTTTTTTAAACGGCTTGTAGCCCCAAGCTTCTTCTTTAACTTGGAGCTGCCATTGTTTTACTTCAAATAACTTCATTAGTTAGTAAATTTACATTTAATCTGGTTATCATATATAATTCCATATACTACCTCATCCACAGTTAAAGTTTCTATGAATATTTGCTCAATTGGAGTATGACTATTATTAGGATCTGGTACTTTCTTAGTTAATTTAGGTAAATCTAACAAAATTTTCTGTCCTGGTTTAACTTGCGCTGTATCACCTACAGCTACTACAAATTGTTCTTCATCTAGTGCATTTGAAGATAAAATTAAGTCTCCTTCCTCTGTTACTTGGTTTAAAGTTACAATAACTCGTGTAAACATTGGTTCTAAAGGAAAATCCTTAACTAATTCTTTAATTGTATCTACTGTGTAATTTTTATTTGCTCCCATTTGTTTTATTTCTTTTTTTTGCAATTTTGCGTTTATTATTAATATTTTGTAAGGTATTAAAGTTTGTATAAAGCTTACCTAAGTATTTTAATACAAAATTAGTTTTTACTGCGTCTAATTCCTCTTTTGTTTTTACTTCTTTAAAATTTATATCTTCAATTGTGCTTTTTATAAAGGCATACTGTGAATTTATAATATTTTCTACTTCTGCATCAGGTAATCCAGTTAGAAGCCCTACTCTGTGCATTAATGCTTTTATTTTTATATCATTATGCATCGTCTGTTATTTTAAAGTTGAATATAACCTTAAATATCTTAGAACCTAGTTCAATTTCAGGTATGTAAGTACTAACTACTTTATTATTCTTTATAATATTCTTTTTTCTTAACTTAGTTAATATATTTAAAAACCCACCTTCTTTTAACTCTAATTCTTCTTTTATAACCATTCTTGTATCATAACTAAACACCAGTTTCCATCTAAGTGCATCATTACTAACTTCTTTTTTATAAATATGATTGTAATAGAGAATTAACGCTAATACTTTTTGTTGTTGTGGAGTTAGTTTATGAAAAGGTTTAGTTATATCTAACCATTTAAAAAATAAGTTCTTAATTGACGTATTTATGTTCGCTATCTTTCCGTTCTTCATATTGTTCTTCTTTTTTTCTTAATGTATCTAAAATAGATACTACTGCAGCATGTCGGTGATTACTTTGTAACTCTTTTATATAAGTATACTCATTAGTCTCTAATTTTGATACACTATGTACTGCACTGCTGCTTTTTCTAGGTAAATCAATTTGAACCTTAGAACCTGCAAAGATTAACTTAGAAGATTTACCTAGTCTACCTATAATCATCTCCATTTGGTGTTGCGTACAGTTTTGAAACTCATCTACAATTACAATAGCATTACTATAAGTAACTCCTCTTGTAAATGCTATAGGAAGTATCCTAATTTCGTTATTTTCAAAGTGTCTAGCAATCTTATTCTTTTTTACATCTGTATTACCGTATATGTCTGTAATTGTTTCATATATAGGCGCTAAGTAAGGTCCTAGCTTATCATTCATATCTCCGGGAAGATAACCAAAGTCTTCAGTTGCTACAGCTGGTCTTGTAATTATAATTTTATCATAATGTGTGTCTTTTCTGAAGAATAAGTCTAATGCTGTGTTTACTGATAACATTGTTTTACCTGAACCTTCTCCCCCTAATAAAAAGTTAACATCTGTAGTTAAAATAGCTGCTTTAGCTTCTTTCTGTTCTGTGGACAGAGGTATATTGAATTTAATTGGTTGTTTTCCCATAATTTGTATATCCTATCTTGTTTTTTGATTTATCATCTTTCTTATTAATAATATCTTTATAATTTCCTAATACTTTATATGAATTACCATATCTATCTGTTAATTTAGTAACGTTTTTGAAGAACTTACCTTTAGCTGTAATCATTGGTGATACTGTAAGTATCTCATTTGCGTTTAATTCTAGTGGCATTGTACAATTAGATTGAGATAACTGTTGAAACATTTCATTAGTCTCTTCATCCATAATAGTCTCATATAAATCTACATACGCTATGAACATCATACTACTTCCAGATATCTCCGTACTTTTTCTGGTACGCTTTAATATCTTCTAAAGTCTCTAATTCGTTTACTGATCCACATCTATTACATATGTCATTCATCTCATCATCTACGCTTACATGTAGGCTTTTGCAGTGTTTGCAACATACTACTGGTAGTTCATCATAATTATTTTTACTATCTTTCATCTTTTCTATTGTTTTTTCTACTTCCTTTACATAATCAGTGTCATATGGAGGAAATGGTGCCATATTATTATAATGCTGCAAATGTGTTAATAATTTCTGTAGTTCTCTTATAGTTAACTTGTTCATCTTTCCATATTTTAGCGTGCAGTTCCCATTTCTGTTCCGTGTCACTGTTTTTCTTTATTTTTATTTCACAGTTATAATCAGGCTTAAGTTCTTGAAACTTCGCTATTCTTTGTTCCCATAATACTGTATCATCTATTGCTTCTTGTATTGTATCTTTCTTTATAATATAATTATTCTCCATCTTCTTCTACGCTTATATTGTTTTTTTCTTTATATACTTTCCACTGGTTCTCAGTTAATAAGTCTGGAAACCTTTTACCTTTATTACAAGATTGCTTAACAAAAGCTTTCTTAATTGGTGGACATCCGCAATATACACATTTTTTATTAGGTATGCAATCTTTTTTACATAAACTTAGTCTATATAAGTATTGTTCCGTAATGTAAGCAGGAGATTTAATAAGTTTAAATAAATAAAACTTAAAATTACCTTCTAGAAATGATTTTATATTCTTTATTGTTATCTGGTCTAATCGCATTTCTTTATTGCTTTAAATAGTAATTTAACTTGATTGTCTCTATCTTTACTTATACTGTCTATAATTCTATCTGTAAGAAAAGGCGACATAATTAAAGAACAGGTGTCACTTACACAGTGAAAGCTATCTTCTCTTAATTGATGCATTATCTCATGGTATACTACTACTTCTAGTTTTCTTTTATCCATTACTGCATGAGAGTTAATAACTATATAATCTTTACTTCCTAACATAGTTTGTTGAAACCCTAGCAATCCTTTATTTATTGGTAGGTAATCATAACCTATAAAATCTAACTTAGTTAGGTTACTAAGATCTGCACCTTGGCTGTCTGCTTCTGTTAAGAACTTATCCACTATTGGTACAAGTGCTATATCTACCATAACTGCTGTAGTATCTTTACCTATAGGTTTACGTAATACTAATACACCCCTCTCTAATAATCTAGTCTTGTAATAAGACTTAGGAGGTAATTCATTATAAATAACTTTATTAACTTTAGGGACTACTACTAATAATACACACCCTATTACTATACTTGCTATTATTTTTTTATACATCTGCTCCTAATTTTAATTTACCTTTTAATACTAACTTCTCTAATGATCCTATGGTAATATCTGAGTAGATAGCTACCTTTTCTACTAAGTTGTCTTCTGTTACCTCTTCCTCCTTTAATAACTCTGCTACTCTTTCTAATTCCTTTAATTTTTCAAAGAAAGCTTGTTTATGTTGTTTAACTTCTTTTAATTTCTTTCTTCTTTCTACTCTCTTACCTTGTCTATTTATTCCCATTCTCTAATATCTGTATTTGTTTTAATAATTGTTCATAAGCACTAGTTCTCATCACTATTAAATCTGTTTTCAATTTAACAGGCGTATGGTTGTCTTCAGGTAATCCTTCATCTATATCTACAAAGGCTGTAAGACTACGCGTAGCTCTTTGGATACTTCCCAGTGCTGCTACGTCTATCATGTCTTCATTTCCTAATCTACCATTAACTGATGGGATTAACTCTGTTATCTCATCGTATATCCTAAATACTTTATTCTTTATCAGTTTCTCTATCTTTCCCATCATTCCACTCTTCGTTAAAATATATATAATTATTCATCTTTTGCGTCTATAAATATTATTGATACAGTAAAAAATAAAAATCCTATAGATAACATACTGAAAGAAGGATCTAATTCTGTAGCATCTTCATGTATATGCTGAAACCCTACTAATATATCATCTCCACTTGACGTTATTTCTAAACTAACCATTAATTAAATTTTAAAGTATTTGTTAATCTTAATCTTTTTCTCCTATCTATATATATAATACTAATCTCTTCTGTATTTCTTGTTAAAGCATACTCTATTCCTTTTGGAGTCTTTAGTATATACTTACTTGTTTCAGGTTGATTGAATATATCATGCTGTCCTGTCTTCAGCTCTTTAAGTAGTTCTTTATAATTTTTCATAGTACAAAGGTACGACAATTATTTTTAATAACCAAATAATATTATAATATATTTAACATTTTTAATAATTTTTTTAGTTCTGATTTGTTTTTGATTGTTCCTCTGAACAAATAATCATCTTCATTACCTCTAACACCTCTTATACTTACATCTTTAAATCCCCATCTAAAATCTAAATCTATTTCAGTCCAATAACTTATTGTACCAGGAGCTTTCATTTTAAAATAATCAGAAGACTTATTATTCCTTTCGGGATTTCTTCCGACAAACCCTAAACTTTCTATATCTTCTCTGTCTAGGTATTTGACTCTATAAGCTTCTTCAAATTTAGCCCTCCCTAGAAACGCTTTTAATTTAGATACACTATCAATGTTTCTTCCTTTTCCACTACAAAAGATTTCTTTTACCCATCCTTCATCTGTGTAGTTTACTTCAAACTCAAACCCTACATGAAATTCTTCTATTGTTGGTGTGTAATATTTATTTTTCATATATTTATATTTATTTACTGCTAAAGAGGGTTTTCCTCCTTTATAAAACCACCATTCCCAGAAACGTTTGGACCACAATTCATAGTAGCTTTGTTATTAATAACTCCACAAAGGTACAACTTATTTATGACATATCCTAATTATTTTAAATTTTTTTTGGTAATTTTTAAAAAACTTTTATTGATGAGTGTGTGATATAACTAAGATTCAGCCCCCCTGCGCTTCGCTTGGTTGGGGCATACCACGCTTCTAAGAGTTTGGGAAATTCCCGTGGTTACTTTGTATCTAAAGCAAGGTAACTGTATTTTAACAATCTAACAGAGTGACATACTTAAACTGTCCAGTACTATTATGGAAAAGAGACGCGAATTAACTATCGACAGAGCTACACAAATCTTAAGCAGTAGACCTGAAATCACAGAAGCAGGTGTATACTCAGGAATCAGAATTGGTAACATATCTTTCTTCAAGAAAGACAAGGTTACACCACATACGTGGAAAAAGTCAGGAGACAGATATGCTATTGTAAACTTACAAGCTATGTCTTCATACCATGCAGACAAGGCTATGGGATTATTAGAGGCAGGTGACGCTCAAGGTGCAACTAATGAGAACTTTACTATCAACTTATCAGTTGAAGAGGCTAAAGAACTTGTTGGCTCATTAGCTACAGCTACTGTTGAATTTGTTGACCACGTTAATCTAGACGGTATTGACATTATTGTTGCACGTAAAATGCAAGTTAATACAGTTAAGAAAGCCGTTGCTAACAACAGATTTAAGACTGTTAAAGCAGAAGCACCTGGTGTAGAGGCTTAGTAATTGATATAGGTAGGAGTAATTAACCTACCTATTCTTTTTACTTAATTACTAAAATATGTGTCATAAAAGGTTTTGACACTAAACACGTATATTTATATACAAGTGGAGCAAACGAATAGTTTATGTAGATTACAATACATATTAATTGTGGACGAAGCGTTTAGTAAAAACATATTTTAATAATTGATATAGGCAGGTCTAACGACCTGTCTATTCTTTTTGACAATAAAGCTACCTACGGTAGTATGTTAGCTACTTGGAAGAACTAACATAATTAACATATCCTTGGTAGAACTAAGGTAAGTAACTCATAAAGTGTGAGACTTAACCGCACCAGTATCTACCGCCTCAACACATTAACCTCACCAGTATTAACCGCTTAAACACACAAGTATGACACTTACAATCATTATAATCTTAGCTATTGTGGTGCTATCAAGTGACTGATGTGTATAGAGTAGGACTAAATCCACTCACACACCTTTTACACACAATTACACAATTCTAATTCACCCATAAATCAGTTTAATATAGCTGTTTTATACAATAACACATTATTATGAGATTTATATTACAATCATTACGCTACTGTCTATACGTATTATTTACTACAGATGAAAGAGATAGATACATGGCTGGTAAAGCAGAAGGAAAGCATTGTTATAAGTCAGTAACTGAACTAAATAACACTATTTATTACTACAAGTCAATTCCACCTTACAGAGAGTATATGACTTGGAAAGAGTATAGAGTATACAATAAATTTTAATCATTTAATACAGTTACACACATTATTATGACAGATAAAGTTATTACTTATGAAAGAACATTCTCACAAACAGATAGTTTTATTGATGCTTATGGTGATGAACAGTTTACAATTGATATCAGAAGATATGATCACAAATCTATAATACCTCTATTTCATTTAAAAGAGTTATTAGAGAAATACGAACACGAGACTTTTAATTAAGCTCAACAAAATATTTAATCATTTAATACTTAATAACATGAAAGCATTATCATTATTACAAAAGTCAAAAACTGTTAAAGAAAGAGCAGAAAAGTATGCTAGTAGAATAGCACAATCTATAAAGGTAGACAAGCTTGTTCCCTTAGAAGAAGAGATTGAGAAAATAGATGATAAAATATTTGACCTACAAGATTTCTCTTTACAAACTGATTTAAATAAAGGTTTAAAGAGATTAACTAAAGAAGACTGTGAAAAAAGATTTGCAGAAATCATTGACTTACAAGTAAAAAAAACTGTATTAAGTCTTAAACTAAAAGCTACACAAGATGCATATGATGAATTATTCACTAAATAAAAGTAAATATGAAAGCATATATATCAATACCAGGATCTGAGTTAGAGGTAGGACCAGAGAGATACACTGTTATTACTCAAGATGCAGTAAAAAAGTTAATTAACAATAGAATTAATCCAGTATATTGGGACAGATCAAAACCTAATGTATACGATATTAAGTGGTTAGATGAAGCAGATGTAGTAATATTTGCACTACCTAACAACGCGTTTACAGCTACTGTGGCTAATATGCCAATTGGATGTAGAAGAGAACTAAAAAGAGCTCGTTTACTAGGTAAAAAGATTTATATTGTATATCAAGTTGCTTCTGGAGATTATCATTTTTATAAAGCTGAAGTTAAAAATGGTTGGATAAATGGAATTTCAGGTTCAAGTAGTATGATTTATTGGCTTCAAAAAGAGGCAGATGAAAAAGCTAAAGCTACTTCTATTACACCTAAAGAAGAAGTAAACAAAACAGCTACAATTAAAACATTAAATAAGGAGTTAGACTACATTTGGCTAGCTCTTTAACAATACTCTCACAAGGTTGAACTCTTGTGAGAGAACTAATTAAATCAATCTGCTTGTTGTCCATGAAATTAGGGCTAAGGATCAGAGGAAGGGTTGTTGCGTGTGCACATGATTAAAAGTCAGCAGCAAAGTGGATTACATTGCCTCAACAATGTATGGAATAACTGTGTGTGTAACCTTCTAAGTATTAAAATAACTAGTGTTTGCCTGAGAAACAAATACTAGTTAGATTGATTTATTAAATATAGTAGAGATTGCAATCTCTCTGGTACTTCCATTAATATTGGAGTTGGAAAACAAGTGATAAGCATGGGCAGACACTTGACTATACTAAATTATTAACCATTAAAACACAAAGTATGGTAAGGATAATAGACATATTACCCTTTGTAGTATTTATAATGTTAATCATTCTATTTTTAACAAAAGATGAGTGGTAACTGCAATTAAAATTATTAACCATTAAAACAAATTAAGATGGGAAAAGTATATAAAACATTACAAGAATTAGGTGTTCCAACTTGGCATCCTGAAGTATTAGCTTGGAGAAGGTCTTATCTTTCTGAAGTAAAGAGTGGAGAATTGGTAGGTAAACAGTTTAAAACAACTAAAGGTAAGGTATTTACTTGTGAGAAAATAGACAAGCGTAATGTTTATTTTCATAATATTGAAATGAATAGAAAATACGCATTGTTTGAATTACCTACACTTAAACAATTAAATTCTTCAGAACAAATAGAATTTATAAAACAAAGATATCCTGGCTCTAGATTGTATATACCTAAAACAGGGTGTCAAATGCATGGAGATATAGATGCAACATTAAGATTAGCAGATGGTACAGTTTATACAATAGCTTGGAATTATTAACAATTAAAACAAATTATTATGACAGTAAGAGTATTTTTAATATTAGCAATAGGATTTATGCTAATGGGTAGTGGTATGACAATCATATTACTAGTAGGTAACTTAGTGCCAGGATTTATAGTACTAGGTTTAGGAATGATTAGTAACATAGTGACTAGTATTCACGCAGAAAGAAAGTATTAACATTTAATCTAATATATTATAGCCATTATGCTTAATACACCAAAATATTACTATTATAAACCCTTATTTAAGAAATGGATAAGGTTATCAAATGTAAATCAAATGTATTCTAAAGCTATTAGTGGTTATATAACTAAAGAAGTAAGGAATACATTTTAAAACTAATTAAAATGAGAAAATCAAAAATTTATAAAGTTATATGGGAGTTTATATTCTATATAACTTTAACAATATTAGTAGTAACATTCTGTTATGGAATGTATTCTTTATTTAGTAACTTATTAAAATTAAAGTAATGACAAGAAAAGAAGAATGTGAAACTTGTGTGAATAAATTAGAGCTAATGATAAGAGATAAAGCAGTAAATATAAATACTACTCATATCCATGATTGGAAGTACATTATAAAACTGTCACAAGATGCTATTAGATACTTAGAAGAAATAAAATCAATAGAAAAAGGAAAATAATGAGACCAAGAACAAAAATCGTAGAAAAGGTTGCATCAAGTAACATAGCTAAGAACTATAGAATGAAGCATTCTAAGTTTAAAGCAAAAAGAATAATGTTTAAGACATTCTTTAATCACGAACTTAAAATAACAATATAATATGAGTGATGCATTAAAAAACGTACTTTTATGTTTATCATTATTCTTATTAATGATACTTACTTTTTACTGTGGCATGCGTCACAGTAAAGACCAAGCCATAAATAGGGCTATAGAGATAATATACAAAGACTTGGATGAATGTTATTCAAACCAAGATATAGAAATAATAGTATTTGGAGAAATACAAGAATAAGATTAAACTCTTTGCTTGAAGATAAACAGTAATAGTCAGACTGCAGAATAGTACACAACGGGTTAAATGCCTTGCAGTATTATTACAAACTACATTTCAGAGTAGTTGTTGTTTATTGGATTAATCAAGAATAGAATGGAAGAAAAGTCATTTGTAAATCCGTTGATTTACATGAAGATTACCACAAAGACTGAATAGTGGAGCAAAGAGTTTTTTAATTTAAAAAGATTATTATGAAAGTTAGAAAAAAGTATAGTGTAGTAGTATTACCTTTTAGAATGCTAGCAGTAATAACAAAAGAAAATAATTCTTGGACTAAATGGATACAGTTTAACGCAACTTGTGGTGCAGCTATATTTGATTGTACATTAAGAGAAGCTGTAAATAACCTTAAAAGTCTTAGAGACTCTGGGTATTCCATCCAGAAAAGAAGAGAAGGAGCAAAGAGTTTTTAAAATATAAAGTATAGGATGTGGGCTTTAAAGTAGCCATCATTTAAAGAGTAAACCGTTACAACGAACAAACAGGCTTATGTATGGTAAAAGTACAAGAGTGAGAGCAGTTGGTAAATAGTGGGTTTTTTGGTGTAACAACACACTGTATTTTTAAAATGTAAAAGATTATTGTGATAAGGATTTAACTGGTGTAACTGATGAGGTAGGAAACAGAACTCATTGGGATTGGTGGAAAGAATTACTAAGTCATAATTAATCTTTAAAACATAAAGTACAATGGCAAATATGACGCCAAGTCTAACTGAGATAGAGAAGTGGGGAAACTCTTGCAGGAATGTATAGTCTAAACTCCAGTAGTTGTACTTTAAAAAAGAGAGTTAGAGCTCAGTTTGGTAGAGCAGCCAGTCGTGAGACAGGAACGCACAGGTTCAAATCCTGTACTCTCTTCTAAAATAAAGATAAGGGAAAGTGTATATTGATAGAAGCTATTTATAGCGTAGAGGAATTGGAATACCAAGGAACACTTCTGAAGTGAAAGTGACTAGTGGTGAGAGTACCATTGTGCTGGTTCAAGTCCAGCATATACACATAACCTTATCCAGTGTACCCTTGAAATGCCATTTGAGAGGGATATAGTGGAGCCACCAAAGTTCTTTACTACATTTAGGAGTTGGCAGCAAGAGATAGAATCATACCTGAACCAATAGCACATTTGTCACTAGGGGGAATTGATAGGATGTGTTATCTCTTGACCATTTATAGTAGTAAAAACTACAATACTTTACGACACTCGCCAAGACATGTTCTAGTCACTTTGTAGGGTGATTGAATGAGGGTAATAAAGCTATTATAGATGGTTTCTTTTTATTAATTAACAAATTAAAAACAAATAAAAAGTTTATGAAAAAAATAATCTTAATAGCATTATTTCTAAGTAGCTTAGGATATGCTCAAGTTGGTATAGGAACAACAACACCTGACCCAACAACTGCACTAGATGTAAACGGTGTAATTAGAAGTAGTAGTTTAATACCTACTCTTGCTTCAGGAAGTAAAGTGTATGCAGATCCTACAGGTAAATTAATATTGTTTAAAGACACACCTATTATGGGTAAAGTCAATTCAAATGGAGTTGCAGCGAGTATTTATGGTGCTACTGTAACTAGATTTGCTACAGGTAGGTATTTAATAGAGCTACTAGTACCTCAACAAGATTCAAATTACATCATTATGTTAACAAATAGAAGATTAAATTCTGGAAATAATGATGCTAATATTTCTTATTACAATCAAACTAATACTAGTTTTACAGTAGAGATAAGAAATAATGATGATGGTGGAGGACCAGGTCAGTTTACAAATTTAGAGTTTATGTTTAAAATTAATTAATAAATCAAATGAAAATGAAAAGAGTATTAGTAAAAGTCAGAAGAACAGCAAGAGAATTAGTAAAAGCATCTGCATACACATTAAATAATGTATAAAAATGTTTAATAAAGCCAAGTTTGAAGCTTGTTACGATATGCTTGTAGATGGAGCAGAAGAACTATTCACATCTATTAACTTCACCAACAGCGAACAGGTTGATGAGTTATATCACGAAGGAACAGTATTATATATAATAAACTAAATTATATTGTATAACTGTTATATACTTTTAAGCTGATTTGAGGCTTTTAAGTGTAATAAGTAAAATATTAACTAAATAGCAATATGATGCGTGTGCGCATTATAGTATTTTTAATTAATTTTCTTTTTGGTTCTTTTTCTTTTATAATCTTTTTGTTGACGTAGCAAGTGAGAATTTGTAGACCTCACGCCTAATTGAACAAATCAGAAAGATAGTATGAGTTAAAGAGCCATTAGAAATTAATTCTAAGACAATTAGAGATAGGTTACAGACGAGTTCTTCTCGCTGTGGATATCTATATCAACTAGCATAATTTACAGTGCTTAAATCAAAGATTTTAAAAATGTAAAAATACGTATCATTATTTAAATTATAATTAAAATTATTATGAAAAAGATTTTCTTATTACTAGCAATGAGTTTTACACTATTATCAACTGCACAAGAAAAAGTACAAGACAGTGTACAAGTTTCTACAACTGTTACAGAAGCAGAAAGAGTTATTGATAAATATAGTGAGAAAATTACAACTGCTATTGGAGGTTTAGCTGAAAGTTTAGCAGTTCCTGCAGAATATGTATATAAAATATTAGTCAAACAAGCAGTTGTAAATTCTGTTGTAGAACTGTTATTATTACTAACCTTTATGTTTCTTTTTATTAGGTGTTGTCGTAAAGCTCTTAGCTTAATGAGAACAATGGATAGTGATGGAGATTACACAAATGAAAAAGGAGATATAGAAGATGGTGCAGCGGATGCTATTGTAAATGGAGTAGGTGGATTGATTGCAGTAATTGGATTATTTAGAAGCTTATCATATTTTTCAAATATGGTAACAGGTTTTATCAATCCTGAATTTATGGCTATAACAGAAATAATAAAAATGCTTAAATAATAAAATATTGTGGTGTAATGCCACAATTATGGGGGTGACTGGTTTTGACTGGTTGTGATCCGACTTAATACTCAGCCTGAGACAACAGTAAACAAGGTGAATTGAATTAAATGGAAACATTAAAACTCAAGTAGAAGCTAATATGGCTAAAGTTTATTCTTTAATCAACTCTGCAGTAGCAGAACCTAAATTAGCAATGGCAGCCTAACCATTAAAAGTAAGTGCAGCAGAAGAAAACTGATACAACAAATTGATACAGATTTCCTATTTAGATTAAAATAGGTGGTGGAAGTTAACCTTCTGGTTGACCCTAGTCTAGTTAAAGACATTAAACTATAACTAAGCTGTAATGTAGTATTAACAACGAAGCAATGAGATACAGGGGTTCGATTCCCCTCACCTCCACTAAACAAATTAATATGAGTAATGCGACAAAAAACTCTATTTTATTTACATGCTTACAAGAAGATGCTCCAGAATTAACTAAAGACTTCGCTATATGGATTGAAGCCAATAATAATAATAGTACTTGGAAATACTGGAGTAGTGAACATCTAGTAGGTTACGTTTTAAAATATTTATCTGAGATATATTTAATGTTTCCTGAAGCACAAATTAAAGGAGAGTACTCAAAAAGTTATCCATTATTTGAAGATAGTGGAATTAACGATGAAGGGTCAGATTTAACTGAATTTGAAATATTTTGTTATAATGTGATAGCAGAGTGTATAAGAATTGAGCAAAATTATTTAACATGAAAACAACTAAACAACCCGCACAAAAAGTGAACAAAAGTAACTTCAGTGCAAGCAGAACAGCTGCTAAAAAAAAGAACAATGCGTTAAAAAGTAAAAATGCAACATTTATTAATGGCATTAAAAGAATGGAGGATGCCGAACTAAATAACGTTATTTTAACTTTTCATTACGCAGATGAAAGTATTAGAAAAGTAAACTGCAATAAGTTAGGTTTCTATGATGCTTATGGTAAAAAAAGACTAACTGTTGGTCAAATATATAGTAACATTGTTGCTATGCAAAATGATTTACAAGCTTTATACTTTGAAATAGGTTAGTATGAGGTTTAATGTAGGAGATAGAGTAGTGATACGAAATGATATTACTCCGGGACAAGGATCTAATATAATATTTGCAAATGGAATAGAAAGATACGTATGGGTAACAGGTTGTGAAACATGGTTTCAACCTGGTCAGATAATAACTATAGATGGTAGGTCGTCTAATAGTTATGTTTATAGAGGTGAAGCAGGTCTTTTAGATAGTTTTATAGACTTTACAGCTACAGCTGCGTTACACTCAAGTTTAAATACAAGTGGAAGAAGAAACTTTACAGCAAATCATTATGTAGTAATTACTAAAAATAATCTAAGAGTTACAAGTTTTAATTCTAATTATATTTACCAGGTGAGGCGAGATCATTATTATTTACAAGTGTATAAGGATAACATTGGTATTCAAAATGGAGTACCTACAATTAACTTAGAAGATACTAGACCTGCTTCTGAAGCTGAAGTAATAGCTTATAAGACTAATGGAGGACCGTGTTGTGCTTCAGAAGTAGATATTGGTATAAGTCTAAAAAGAATCAAGAAAGGATTTGTGCCTCTAAATCATTATGTACCTGGACAACGTAGTGAAAATGAAAGGTATATGTGTTCCGCAGATAGAGTGGTAGAGAATGTAGATTTTATTATAAATAATAATAAAAAATTACACCAAAAAGCTCAGGTGTTAAAGAAAAGAGCTAAAACTAAAATAAAATTAATAATAAAATAAAATGGCAAAGTCAACAGTAGTAAAAGAAGGTAAATTATTTATTGAAACAGTTATGGCTAAATTAACTGGCGATAAAGACAAAGCAATTGCATCTAGAAATGCTAGATTAGCAATATCAGCAACTAAAGGACAGATTTCAGCTTTAGAAGGTGCGTTAGTAAAAGCTGAAATTGATGTAGAGAATAAAAAAGAAGCATTATCTGATGCTAAATTCCCTACAGTAAATATTACTGATGCTGAACTATATATAAAAAGTATAGTACGTGCACAAGAAGCTTTAGAGGCAGCAGAAGAAACTTTAGAAGCCACTGATGAATCTATAAAATATTTTGAAACACAATTGCAAGAATTTGTAGGATAAACCTAGATCAATTTGAGAATGTAATCCTTGACTATCATTGATATTCAAGGGTTTTTAATAATGAAGGAGATTGAATGAAGAAGATGAGTTAAACATTTATTTTGTAGCTAATAGTTATGAAGTAGAGGATATAAAATCGTGTTCATTAGACTACTGTGTCAATTATCTTAAAGATAAAGAAGTAGTCAGCTTAGATATTGAGACCACGCGCAAATTTGGAGGTATCTATCCCAAAGAAGGATTAGATCCTTATGTAACTAACATTGTTATGTTACAAATAGGGGATGAGAATGCTCAATTTGTGATTGATTATAGAGAAGTAGATATTAGTCCATTGTTGGGTATATTAACTTCACCAGATATAATCGTCGTAGGTCAAAATATTAAGTTTGAATATGTACATATATTACATAATGAAGGAATCAGGTTATGTAATGTGTATGACACAATGATTTCAGAACAAATCTTATTTAATGGGTTTAACATTGATGCTAGCTTAAAAGCCTTAAATTTAAGGTATTTAAATGTTCAAGTAGATAAGGACACTAGATTAGAGTTCTTAAATATAAAAGACAAACAGTTCAATGTTAAACAGATTAAATATGGTGCAGAAGACATTTTGTATCCATTAAAGATTAGAAAAAAACAATTAGTAAGTCTAGCTAGAAAAGATTTACTACAGTGCTTTAAATTAGAGATGTTATTTCTACTATGTGTAGGAGATATGGAGTACAAAGGTATGCACTTTGATACATCTATTTGGTTAAATACATACAATGATAATAAAATTGTATATGATAACTTAAAAGTAGAATTAGATAAGTATATTTTTAAATATTTCTCTAAGTCACAATTTGTAGATAAACAATTAGATTTGTTTAGTACTGACAAGAAATGTACTATTCAATGGTCAAGTTCTAAACAAGTAATTGAGTTCTTTAGGTTCTTAGATGTATGTCCAAGAGAAGTCTCTAAAACTACTAATAAATTAGCTTATACAGTTAATGGTAAAGTACTGGCAGCTTCATTGAAAACTTTTAATAAAGATACAACTGATTTAAACAAAGAAATAATAGGTGTTTATCTGAAATTAAAAGAAACTGAACAAGCTTGTACTACATTTGGTGAACAGTTCTTTAAGCATATAAATCCAATTACTAAAAGATTACATAGTAATTACAGACAGATATTAAATACAGGTAGGATAAGCAGTAGTGGACCTAACTTGCAGAATATACCTGCTGTACATGGATTTAGAAGCGCATTTAGTTGTCCAGATGGGTACAAAATTGTTAATGCGGATTATTCCGGACAAGAGCAAATAATACTAGCTAATAAGTCTGCAGACAAAGATTTGTTATATTTCTATGAACAAGGTTTAGGAGATATGCATAGTTATATTGCATCCAAGATATACCCAGAATTAGCAGATGTATCATTAGCGGATATTAAAAAATATCATAAAGATAAAAGGCAAATTGCTAAAGCAGCAGGTTTTGCTATTAACTATGGTGGCACAGGTTTTACTATTGCTAAGAACCTAGGTATTTCTGAAGAAGAAGGTAATTTTGTATATACCTCTTATTTTAAAGCATTTCCAGGACTTAAGAATTATTTTAAGAAAGTTCAAAAAGAAACTTTAAGAAAAGGTTATATATTAATTGACCCTTTAACTAGGAGAAAAAATTTCTTTGCAAAACCTAGTAATGGTAAAGAAAGAGGTTCTGTAGAAAGAGCAGCGTTAAACTTTCCTATTCAAGGAGAAGCAGGTAGTATTACTAAATTAGCTGCAATTTATTATAGAAAATGGATTCTAGATAATAACATGACAGAGATAGTAGCAGTTACTAACTTAGTGCATGATGAAATCAATGTAGAAGTAAAAGAAAAGTACGCAGAAACAGCTGCTAGAGCTTTAGAAGAAGCAATGGAAGAAGCTGGTAAAAAATGGTGTAAAATAGTTCCACTAAAAGCAGATGCAGTAGTAACTACATTCTGGGAACATTAATCTAGATAATATGCCTACAAAAATTGAAACAGATGTATCTATAGCTATTGACTTAGTTGTAGACGCATATAATTTAACAAACCCATTAGAAATACAAGAGAAGATAGAAGAAACGTTAGGAATGGAAATAAGAATCAGTAATATAGTAGACTACCTTAACATAGAGGAAGACTTTACTATAGCTGAAAGATTCATTTCATACGGATTATCTAACTTTGTATACTAATAGAAAAATGAAGAGAGATTAGAATGCTAAGTATTAATATAAAATATATTGAAGATTTAGACCTTTCTATAAATGAAGTGTTATGTTTGTATAAAATTAAATATCCTGAATTAAAGTATGATGATGTAAGTAACACTTACAAAGGATTACAAGCAAAACAGTTTATTAAAATTTATACAGAAAATAATGAAGTACAAATGTTACTTCGTGAAAAAAGTGAACAATTATTAGAAGACATGGAATCACAATGTCCTCCTGCAGATGAAAAACTCGTAAAGAAAGTAAGTGCAAGACATGTGAATAATATGTTAGAAGGTAATGTTCAAACATTTAGAAATAAATGGAAAGGGCTCGCTCCCGGAGCTATGGGAGCAAAACAAGCTTGTACAGACAAGCTAAAAAGATGGATTGCAGAAAATCCAGAATACACCTTTGAAGATATACTAAAAGCATGTGATATTTATATTAAGACATTTAATGGAAGTTATAGATATTTACAGCGTGCTGATTATTTCATATTTAAAAAAGAAGGTAAAGAAGAATCATCTAGATTATCTGCATTTATAGAAGAAATAGATATAGAAATTACAGATGATGACTGGACTAGTGAAGTAAGCTAGTTTAAAAAACAAATAATATGAAGGAAAATAGTTTATTTAATAGAGTGTATGATGATTTGATAGAAAGAAGGGAACGAATCCTTTCTGGTAAAATCAACTGCTTACCTTGGGGATTACCTAGATTTGAGAATGAAATTCCAGGTATAGAACAAGGTAAATACTATCTAATAACAGCCAACAGTAAAGTGGGTAGAATTTGCCCCTGTATGTAGAGATATGTACAGAAAACTCTGAATCCCTAACAAGGGGGTTATTAAAATAATAGCTAACGGGGAAACCCTTTAATACGAACAAAATGACAGAAGTTTATGAAATTATTAAACAGTCCTTAGACAACTGTACTAGAATGACAGAAGCATCTAAGGTAGATGAAGCTACTAGAGTAGCTAACAAAATTGTTAAGCTTAAAGACAATCCCGTGCCGTCAATTGAGAAAGAAGTAGATGAAATTACATTAGAATTAGCTAATGCAAAATATTATGGAGCAAGTCCTGATTTATGTGTTAGAGCTTCTAATTTAATTTATGAACTATTTGAACAAAACGGTGTAGAGACTAACAAGGAGCAACCTATAAAATCAAAATGTGTATGTAAAGACCCTCATTATGGGTTTAAAACTATTGACGTCTGTACAGATTGTAATGGTATAAAAGATGATGCATATTGGAATAGGTTGATGAGATAGTCCGAGCTACATGGTGACATGTAGAATTAAGCAGAAATGACTTAATCACAAAATTATAAAAAATAAAAATGGAAAAAATATATATTAGACCGGCAGATTTGCCTAGCGAAGAAGATAGGGCAAACTTAAAAACTTTTATAACTGCTCTTTATAATAGAGAAGTAGAAGGTTGGACACAGTTTCCTCCTACCTACTCTGCAAAAAACTACCATTTAAAAAGAATGCAATGTAAAGCGGGTAAAGCAAGATCTTTTGGTGATTTATTAAAAATCAGTAACACTTATTTTGAAAATGTTTCTCCACAACAATTACTAAGAGTGATTTATAGTATTATTGGATTGAAACAAACAGGAAAAATGCTTATATATTGTCCTGATGTACGTAAAATAGTATTTCATACAAATGGTTGGAGAACTACAAAACACAGACTTAGCGAAGAACCTCAGCGTAGAGTATTAGTAGATTATCTTTTTTATGACTACAATGATTATATTGTTAGAAATAATATTAGTTACGCCGATGAGTTTGACTTTTTTACAGTAATGTCATATATAGGATTAAAAAAAGAAAGACTTACTGAACAACTAGCTGCTTTACAAGAGGAATTACAACGCGACGAATGTATTCCTTTTTAAATTTATAATTTTGTAGTAACAAACGCTGAAAACGCAAATAACTGATTGGTTATTCTTATATAATGCTATACAACAAGTGTTAGATAAGAAATTAAATATTAAATTAAAAATCTTTTATTTCTCTTTAGAAATGTCTAAAGAAGAGAAGATGAGATCTGCTTTTAGTAATTTACTTTATATTAAAGAAGGTGTGAGAATTGCACCTAAAGATTTAAGGAGTACTAAAGCAGATAAAGTATTATCAAAAGATAAATTAGAACTTATCTTAAAATATGAAGAGTATTTTAAACAGGTAGAAAAAATAGTTACATTTATTGATGATATTAGAAATCCTACAGGTATATATAAATTTATGAGGGGCTATGCAGAAACGCATGGTACTAAAATTTATAAAACTGTAAAAATTCATGGTAAAGACACAGAATTGTTTGATTACTATGAACCAAATAATCCAGAAGAATACGTAATGTGTATTGTAGATCATATAGGTTTATTAAGTACTGAAAGCTTAGAAGGCAAACGACTTAACTTACGTGATTGTATAAGTAAATTATCTTCAGATTATTTTGTAAAATTAAGAAATATGTATAATTACATACCAGTAGCTATACAACAACAAGCATCAGCTCAAGAAAGTGTTGAAAATGCTAAAGCCAACAGGTTAAAACCTACAATGGATGGCTTAGGTGACAACAAAAGTACTCAGAGGGATGCTAATGTCATATTAGGATTATTTAGTCCTTATAGGCATGAAATACCAGATTATAAAGGTTATGACATTAAGTATTTTAAAGATAATATTAGGTTTCTAGAGATACTAGGTGGTAGAGAAGGTGGGGGTGGTACTATATGTCCATTGTACTTTGATGGTGCAGTGAACTATTTTAAAGAATTACCTAAACCTAAAGATGCTGCCGCTTTAAAAGGAGTAACTAAATTTATTAATAAAATAAGAGGAAATGAGTAACACAACAAGATTTATTGCAGATCTCCATTTTGGGCATGAAAACATGGCTAAACACAGAGGTTTTAGAGATGCATCAGAACAAGATGCATTTATAGTAAAAAAATGGAATACTACTGTAGGTAAAAACGATACTACTTATATACTAGGAGATGTAAGTATGGAAAAATCTGCTGTATATCCTATTTTAAGTAAACTAAATGGTAAAATTTACGTAATACTAGGAAACCATGACAAAAGACAACATGTACCGACTCTATTAGAGCATGTAGATGGAGTTTTAGGTATGTTAAAGAAAAGATTTAGAACTGAAAAGCTAACAGCCTTTCTTACACACGCGCCGATACATACTAGAGAATTTGGTAGAGGTAGAATAAATATTAATATTCATGGACATATCCATGAGTATAAAGTAAAGAAATGGTTTGGTCTAGTTGATGACAAGAGGTACATTTGTGTATCATGTGAACAAGTAGAGTACACGCCTAGAACATTAAAAGAGCTGTTAGATGAAAAATAATTTAATAGGAATATCAGGAAAAATAGGTTCAGGTAAAGATACTGTAGGTAAGATATTACAAATGTTAAACCAAGGTATAGATTCTGATAAACAAATAATAGACTATATAAATGGTGCAAACATTACAGGATTTGATTACCAAATCAAAAAGTATGCAGATAAACTTAAAGGTGGGTGTGAGTATGACTTTCCAAATGAATTTTCTGTAAAAGAATGGGAAACAGGAGATAGAAGTTATAGAGATGAAGTAATGCCATCTTTAGGTATTAGTAGAAGAGATTTCTTGCTTAAAAGAGGTGACACCTGTAGAGCTATACATTCTGATTATTTTGTAAATGCTTTGTTTGTAGATTATAAAAAAACTAATGTAAAATTAATTTCAAATTATTATGAAAACAATGGTATAAAAGGTTATATACATGATTCAAAAGAATTTTATCCTAATTGGATAATAACAGATGTTAGATTCCCTAATGAGGCTCAAGCTATTAAAGATAGAGGAGGTATTGTTATTAGGGTTAATAGAGATTCAGAATTAGAATACAAACATACTGATAAAGATGCTTTAGAGATGTTAACTGGCATGGGGTACGAGGATATTGATGATGATTTTTCAGAAGAAGCAATAAATGAAGGTTTCAGGTGGTCTGAAACACTTCAAAAATGGTCTTTTGACGAAGATAACTTTCAAGAACATCCTTCAGAAACAGCTTTAGATGATTATGAGTTTGATGCTGTCCTCAACAATGAGGGTAGCATAGAAGAATTAATAGAAAAAGTTAAACAATTAAAATTAATTTGATATGGAGAAATTAAGAATAGGAGACAAACTATGGCATCCATGCAATATGGATATTATAGAACATAAAGTTACTAGTATTAGAGAATTTGAAGACCATAATCAATATTGTTTAAAAGCTGTTTATGATATAGGTGCTTGTGGCAGAGTAGAAGTTTTAGTAGGCGAAAAGAAAGGTCAATTTAGATTTATAGGATTAATGTATGATTATGAGTATGAATCTGGATTACAGGATTTCATAGAAGGTAACTATTATACTAATAAGGATAAGGCTAAAATTGAATTTTATAGACAACAAGAATTACTAGTAGTAAGCAGAGTAGATAGATGCCAAAGAGAACTTAATTCTGCAAAATCTAAGTTAGAAAGAGTTAAAGCTATAATAAAACAAGCAAAAGATTCTATTAAAGAAAAGAATTAGTAGAAAAAGTTAAACAATTAAAATTAATATAATAAAATAATAAAGATGAAAAGAATAGCAATATACGCAGACAGTTTTAATGGTAAAGTAGGACAATCATTAGCTTACATGAATTTTGTAGGATTATTTGGAATTCCTAGACTGGTTACACCACAAGATGACCCACAAGATATTGTTGATTCTTGCGATGCATTAATAATTCCAGGTGGTGCAGATGTGAATCCATTAAGATATGGAGAAGCACCTCATCCAAAAACAGGTAGATCTAATGCTCATTACGAGTATATGGATGCTATGTTAGCACCTAAATTTATAGAGGCTAAAAAACCTGTTGTAGGGATTTGTAGAGGAATGCAATCTTTAAATGTAATGTTTGGTGGTAGTTTATATCAACACGTTACAGGGCACACTCAAGGAAGTGATAGAACAGCAACAGATCAAACACTGTACACAGTAGGAGGTGGAGAATTTAAAATTAATACTATCCATCACCAGGCAGTAAAAGTATTAGGTAAAGATTTAGTAAAAGTAGGAGGTACAAAAGTATTTCAAGGCTGTAATAGTTTATTACAACCTGAGTTTCTAACTACTATTTCAACAGGACAAGGTAAAAAAGCTAAAGAGTATGTTAGTTTTGTAGAAGTATTTACCCATAAGACTTTACCTGTTGTAGGATTTCAGTATCACCCAGAAGAGTTTAACTGCCCATTAGCAATTAGTATGATTAATAATTTATTAAATCCTGTAGATGAGCAAAATAGACAAGAAGTATCACAAGCTACTGCGTAAGATACTAAAGAAGGGTACAAAGTACGAAGACCCCAACAGAAAAGGAGTACAGAGAATACAAATACCAAGTTATACAATTAAGCATGACTTTATAGATGGTTTTCCTGCAATTACTACAAAGAAATTGTATTGGAAAGGTGTCGTAGGAGAGCTGCTTTGGTTTTTAAGAGGTGATACAAACATTAAATATTTAACAGATAATAATATTCATATATGGGATAAAGATGCTATTAATTATGATAAAGATGGAGATTTAGGTAGAGTATATGGTGCTCAATGGAGAGACTTTAATAGACCTTACTCGATAAAAGGCTTAGACCAAATATCAAATCTTATCAAAGGGTTAAAAGAAAACCCAATGGGAACTAGACATATAGTAACTGCTTGGAATCCTGCAGAATTAAATGATATGGCTTTACCACCTTGTCATTGGAGTTTTGAAATATTGGTTGAGCCTATCTATCAAAATAAAAGGTATAATGAATCTTCAAACTTAGGTTTAAAAAAACCAGAATACCAATTCACTATCAAATGGCATCAAAGAAGTGTAGATACTTTTTTAGGTTTACCTTTTAACATAGCTTCTTATGCATTATTAGCACAGATTATTGGTAAGTTAACTAATATGAAACCTAAAGGTATAATTGGAGATTTAAGTAATGTACACATATATGAACCTCATTTAGATGCTGTTAAAGAGCAGTTGAGTAGAGATGTTGATATGTATAGAGAATGTGAATTAGTTTGTAATTCTAATATAGAATATCATTATAATAAAGGTAAATCTTTAAATGATACTATAAATGATTTAGACATATTAGATTTTGAATTATTTAATTACAAATCATACCCAAGAATACCTGCTGAAATGTTAGCGTATAATAAATAATTAAAAATAAATAAATAATGGAAAAAACAACTACAGCGTGCTGCGCAATGTGTCAAATTAATGGTGTGAGTAATGACACACCTTTACAGCACTTAAAAAGTGCTATTAGAGTATTAACTAAACAAAAAGAAGAAAATACTGAAGTAGGGATCACTACAGGCGGAGGTCAAACTGCAGTTTTTGTAATTGTTTCTCCAGGTGAAAATATATTAGAGAGTAATCTTGAAAAATTAGGGTTTAAAAATAAACATCAATTTGAAAGAAGAAAAGGTTATCCAAATACAGGTGATTTAAAAATGTTTATTAAAAATTTATAATATGAGAAAATATAGTTCAAACAATAGTACAAGTTATGTGCTTCTAGATAGTAACTTAAAAACAATTCAAGATGGTACACATACGATTTGTTTTAGTGGTTTAAACAATGTATATGATGAGCAAAAGCATTTACCTATTACTTCTAAAAAAAGATTAAAATATATTATAATAAAAGAAGTAAAGTGCGAAGAAACTGAATTATGGCAAAAAGCATGGTTGACTTATTTAGGTGAAATGTTTGATTTAAAGTATGTGTTAACTGATGATACTTTTATGTTTGAAAGTTTACGAGACAGAAGCGCTGATTTAATAGTTTGTACATTAGTTAGGCTTTTATGGGAAGGAGCACCTTCTATATTAACTGCTACTTTAAAATTATTTAAATCTTTAGTTCCTAATGGTAAATTTAAAAAAGGTAGTGTACCTAAATCAACGCTTTTACCTGAATTTTGTAAAGCATGGAAAACTTTACCAAATGGATACTGGAATAATCATCATATTGCATTAAAGCCTTCTCATGTAGAAGAAAGGACTTTAGAAGAGTTTAAAAAGTATGTTAAGTTTAATAAGTGCAATCAAAACATAGGCGTTATGCACTTTTTTAAGTGTGATAGCCATGAATTAAAAAAATTAAAAAATAAATTAAATTAATTAAAGGTAGGAAGATGATGGTACAGGAAGATGATGTTGGAATTACCAAATAAAAAAGTTAAAGCAGGGAGAGTAAACCCTAAGACTATGGTTATATATGGAAAACCTAAGACTGGAAAAACTACTATATTAAGTGAGTTAGATAACTGCTTAATAATTGATTTAGAATCAGGTTCTGAATTTGTAGATGCTTTAAAAATTAATGTTAAAGCAATAGCAACTAAAGAAGAAGTAGAACCTATTGTTATTTTAAAACAAGTAATAAATAAAATCAAAGAAGCTAATAAAGAAAAGGGAGGGTTTGTATATAATTACATCGCTTTAGACACAGTGACAGCTTTAGAAGATATTGTTTTAGGATTAGCAGGAAAGTTGTATAGAAAGACTTCTATGGGTAGAAATTGGACTGGCGAAGATGTGAGGGATTTACCTCAAGGTGCTGGTTATAGATACACTAGAATGGCTTTACAAATGGTTTTAAATGAACTTGAGGATTTATGTGATACTTTTATTATTATAGGACATCTAAAAGATAAACTCGTAGAAAAAGATGGTAAAGAGATGCCAGAGAGAGGTTTAGATTTGACAGGTAAAAGTTCAAGTATTTTATGTTCACAAGTAGATGCTATAGGTTATATCTATAGAGATGATAATGAAACTATCATCAACTTTCAACCTTCTGAAAGTTTAACGGCGGGAGCCAGAAGTACCCATCTGAAGGGTCAGAAAATTGTAGTAGCTGTATCAGACGAAAATACAGGCGATTTGACGATAGATTGGACTAAGATTTTTATATAGTAGTAAAAGATACTACTATACAACATTAAAAAATTAAAATAATAAATAATAAAAAAATAAATATGATAAATTTAAACGGAGAAAACTTTAAAGAGAAAGAGTACGCAACAATTTTTAACGGTGGTAAAGCTGGAAAAGTAAACAATGTAACTATTGCAGTTACTAAGAAAACTGCAGCAGATGCAGATAATTTACCTGATTACAAATTAGTTGTTACAGATGAAAATGGAGGAGAAGTTAATGATGGATTTTACTATGCTGAGGAAACAAAGCAACAGTTATCTATTAACCGTGTATTACACATTGCAAGAGCAGTGTTAGGAGCTGACTATGAGTTTCCAGAGTATGCTGATTACAAGGCAGTTATTGATGGGTTATTTAAACTTATTAATAAGAATGCAGATGAGAAGAAATTCAACATCTATGTTACCTACGGAAATGTAGGATACCCATCTAAGTATTTAAGAGTTAGATATTTTGACTTCTTAGAAGCAGCTGATACAGATGAAGCTGTATCTAGATTGTTTAAGAAGAAAAATGATTTACTTGAGCGTATCACAGAGGACGTTCCATCATTACCTAGCAGTGTAGAAGGAACTACTTCCACTACTGACAGTGATGATGAATGGTTGTAATTATTAACTAAATAATGGGGCTTTAATTAGCCCCTTTTTCTTATGATTAATGTAAACAAAATGGGTTATAAAAGATTAATTAACAAAGAAGACATATTAAAAGAAGTAGATGACTATACAATATTTAGGCATTATTGTGGCGACTTTGAAATACACCGAGCTTTTATATCCCCACTAAGAAAAGAAAGTACTCCTTCATTTGGAGTCTTTATAGGAGAAAATAATGAGTTGTGCTTTAATGATTTTAAATTAGGTGGAGGAGACTTTGTAAAACTAGTAGAGTTACTTTTTGGATTAACTTATTTTGAAGCATTAAGTAAAATTGGTTACGATTTTAATTTAGAAGAAAAGTATGCATGTAAACCTTTAAGGATTAATACTGGTAAAAAGAAAATAAAAGTATTTGATAAAGACAAAGCTATCTCAAAAGTAAGTAAATTTAAATTAGGTAAAAAATCAAGAAGTTGGAAAATAGCTGATTTTAGATTCTGGAAAGAATTTGGTATTACTTACCCTACTTTAAAAAAATTTAATGTAGAGCCAATTGCTTATTTGTTTTTTAATGATAAAATAGTTAGTGCAGATAAGTATTCATATTGTTTTATAGAGCAAAAAGACAATTTAGAAACTTATAAAGTTTACCAACCTTATAATGAAAATTATAAATGGGTAAATAATCATAATGACTCTGTATGGCAAGGATGGACCCAATTACCTAAAACAGGTGAAACATTAATTATAACTAAATCATTAAAAGATGTTATGTCTATTTATGAGTGTACAGGATTACCTGCAATTAGCTTACAAGCAGAGAATGTAAAACCCAAAGAAAAAATAATAGAAGAATTAAAGTCAAGATTTGACAAAATATATATATTATATGACAATGATTTTGATTCAGATGTTAACTGGGGTAGGCAATTTTCTACAAAATTAGCTACAAAATTAAACTTACCTAGAATAGAAATTAAATCTATACTAAAATCTAAAGATTTTTCAGATTTAGTTAAGAATCATGGTGCAAAAGTAGCACAAGAACAACTTAGAAATTTAATGTGGGCACATGAAGCCCCGTTTTAAAAAAAATATATGAAAAATAAAGAAAAAGAAGGTACACTTTATGCAGTATATGGTACTTTAAGAAAAACAGGTTCTAATCATCGCTTATTAGATAATGAAGACAAGGTAGACTTTATAGGAAGAGTTGACTCAGATCCTGTATATACTTTAAAATCAGTATTAGATAATTTCCCAGCCTTACTTAAAAAAGGCAATACTTCAGTAGTAATGGAAATATACGATATAAAATGTAAAGGTGTAGAAAGTAAATTAGATCAATTAGAAGGGTATTCTGCAGATAGAGAAGAAGACCAAAATTACTACCAAAAAGATATAATTAATACTCCTTTAGGACCAGCATTTATATATTTTTGGAATCAAAATAATAAGCAAGGTTTAAAAAACATTGAATCAGGAGATTGGATTGATTACATTTTAACAGCAAAAACAAGACATGATAAATAAAAAAAAATATACACAATTTCGCCCAAGAATTAAAAGTAGGCATCCATCACACACTGTTTTACGTGCTAAATATGGGAAGTTCCCATTGTTACCATTTAAATCTGTAATTAGATTAGGGTCTAGTACAGAAGTAACAGATACTATAACAAATGGTGGAAATAGAGTAGAGTTAAACACTGTTGCAGCTATTAAAAATAGTAGTAACAAGTTGTTAATGAAACGTTGTTTTAATGAGCAAGGTGTTAAAACTGCACAATGGTGGGAACTACCTACTTTAGACGATGTAACTCGTGTAATAGAAGAATTACCTTACCCTATTATAGCTAAAAAACACTATGGTAGTAGAGGTGAAGGTAATACTAAAATTGGTAGCAAAGAAGAATTAATGACTTTTCTTAAAATGATTAACAATTTAGATAAATATATCTTTGAAAAGTATTACAACTATGTACGTGAGTACAGATTACATGTATCTGAAGAAGGTTGTTTCTACACTTGTAGAAAAATGTTAAAGAAAGATACACCTGATGAACACAAATGGTTCAGAAATGATGCAAATTGTGTATGGGTATTAGAAGAAAATGAACTTTTTGATAAACCTAGCAATTGGGCAGAAATAGAGCAAGAATGTGTTAAAGCACTTAAAGCAGTAGGATTAGACTTTGGTGCGATAGATTTAAGAGTACAATCTGCAACTAAGAAAAATGGAGAAGTACGAGAAAATCCAGATTTTATTGTAGTAGAAATTAATTCAGCGCCTTCTTTTGGAGAAGTTACTGCTTCTAAATACTTAGAAGTGTTACCAAAATTATTAACAAAAAAATTTAATAAATAAGATGAGTATATTTGATATGAAAAAAGCGAAAGAAAAAGAAAATAAAAAACCTATTTTATTTGTTTATTCTCCTGGTCCTTGCAATTCAGACTATGTTGCATTTTTAAGTAAGAGATGGAATGTTAAATTAGTAGACATTTTAAAAGACCCTACACAATCAATAGATTTAATTCTATTTACAGGAGGTGCAGATGTTTCTCCATCATATTATGGTGAAGAAGTTGGTGAATTTACACAAGTAAACATTCCAAGAGACAGAAAAGACTTCACTACATTTGAAAAATTTCAAAATGTTCCTAAACTAGGTATATGTAGAGGTGCTCAATTTTTAACAGTAGCTAATGGAGCAAAGCTTATTCAAGACGTAAAAAATCACGCTATAGGTAAAACACATTCAATGAATATAACAGTTGAAAAATGGGATATGTATGATTATAAGTATGAAATTACTTCTACTCATCATCAAATGATGAACCCTTTTTGTTTAAACAAAGAAGCATTTCAATTAATAGCTTTTTCTACATGTTTTTTATCACCTTCTTACTTAAATGGTCTAAATTCAGAAATTAAATTAAAAGATGACTTTCTAGAACCAGAGATAGTATTTTATAAAAAAAGTAAAAGTTTAGCTATTCAAGGTCATCCAGAAATGAGGAGTTGTCCCCTTGATACAAAAGAGCTGTGCCTTGACTTAATAGAAGAGTACTTATTACGTTAATATAAACAATATTTAAAATTTAAAAAAATGGATATTACAAAAATAAAATTAGGAACTGACCCAGAATTATTTATAGCAAATGATACAGAAGTAGTATCAGCTGAAGGTTTAATAGGTGGAACTAAAAAAGCCCCTAAATATATAACTGATGAAGGACATGCTGTACAGGAGGACAATGTAATGGTAGAGTTTAATACTCCGCCTTGTTCATCTCCAGAGGAGTTCACAAAAGAAATAAATGTAGTGTTAACTTATTTAGAAGCTACTTTAGGCTTACAAGATTTAAGACTACATTATTCTGCGAGCGAAGTGTTGGATCCTAAGTATTTACAAACTAAACAAGCAAGAGAATTTGGTTGCGAACCAGATTACAATGCTTATTTAAGATGTGCAAATACTCCACCAGAATCAAGTTCTAAATTAAGAACAGCAGGTGGTCATATACATGTAGGATATCCAAATGCAGGAGATGTAGGACAAGTGGAAGACATAGTAAGAGCAATGGATTTGTTTTTAGGTGTTCCATCAGTTATACTGGATCAAGACGATAGAAGAAAAACAATGTACGGTAAAGCAGGTGCGTTTAGATTTAAAGATTATGGATTAGAGTACAGAACTTTATCTAATTTTTGGATTTACACAGATGAACTAAAAGCATGGGCTTTTAACTCTACTATTAACGCAATAAAATTTGTACAAAATAAAGAAAATGTAACGAAGTTAATGGCTATGCAAGACAAGATTGTAGAAGCTATTAATAGTAACAATAAAGAATTAGCTATTTCTATAATAGCTAGTGTAAGAGAAATAAAAATGATTAATTTAAAAGAAAAAGTATAATATGTGTGGAATATTTGCATGGGCTGGAAAAAACCCAACTAAGTTTAACAGAAGTTCTTTTAATATACTAGGGTTATATAACGAATCTAGAGGTAAAACTTCATGTGGAGAAACTATTGACGGGACTATAAGAATAGGTTTAAAAGCTACTAGACTGTTTAAAGATTACCTAGTGTCTGGTGAACCTTTAGCAAACCCTGTAAAAATGCCAACTGTTATAGGGCATACTAGACAAGCATCTAATGGAGACGCTTCTATAGAAAATGCCCATCCGTTTGGGTTTGGATTAAAAAATAACATTTATAAGTTTATAGGAGTACATAATGGTACTTTATACAATAAAACAGAAATTGCAAATACTTATGATGTAAAAATTTCAGAAGAGGAAAAAGGGCTACATTATGTAACAAATAGAGTAAAAATTGATAGTGAAATACTCTTAGAATGTATTTATCATTCAACTTCTTTTAATGTACTTGAAGATTACACAGGAGGAGCTGCTTTAGTGTTTACTAATACAGAAGAACCTAATGTAATATACTGTTATCGTGGAGAAAGTAAACATTACGAACATTCTGCTACTACTGAAGGAGAAAGACCTTTGTTTTTCTTTAAAGAAAGTAAAAATAGTTTATATATTTCTTCTTTAAAATCTTCTTTACAAGTATTAGCTGGAGGAGATGACACAAATATTGGAGAATTTGATACTAATATTGTTTATAAAATTACAAATGGAGATATATCTAAAGCAATTAAATATAAAATAGATAGATCAAATCAGACTCAAAAGCAAACTTATGGCTCAAGTTTTAATAATAATTCGCATTTTAGCAGTAACAATGGGAAATATGGTATTAATAAAAGACAACAATTTAAAAAGAAAGCAGAAAAAATAACTAAAGCTAATAGTGCGTTTAATACTTCGGAAAAGATTATAGAATTATCTCCTGACCAAAACATATATAAAGAAACGCCTAGGTTCGCAACTATACAAGTAGGTAAAAGACCTATTTTTCACAAACTACGTTATTTTAGAAACGGTCATTTAATAAATGGTATTTATACTTTTATAAGTGACTATGGTTTTTACTTTTTAGGACACACTCGTGACGAAGCGGCTAAAGTAGCTGATTCTGTAAAAGGTAAAATATTTAATTATGAAGACGGAGAGTTTGATACTTATGCAGCAAGCATCGCTGAAAATAAAAAAGTGGCTTTTTTCCTGGGATCAGAAATTAAATTTAGTTACTTTGTTCAAGGTGTAAACTTACGTACTGAATTAGATTATTTAACAGTTAAAGCAAGGGTAGGACAAACAAATGAATTTACTTGGAAGCAGTTAAGTCATATGTCTAAACATCCAGTTTGTAATATACTGACAAATATGCATTACACTGCTCAAAATGTGATGTTTAATGGTGACTTATACACAGGATGGTGGGGAGGATTAGGTGCTTATAAAACCTATAAGTTTATTAACGGAAACTTAGTAGATACTAATAACTTACGTACTCCTTCAAATCTAGTTTTAAAACCAAAGAAACCAATTATAGAATTACCACTTCCTAAAGCAGAAGTAAACCCAACTAACCAACTACATGATTGTGTATGTGGAGATAATACATGTATTACTTGTCAAGTTGAAGATGAATGGAATAATTTAGGTAATTCATATCTTGGTCCTAACCGTGATAATGAAGAAGCAGATAATGCATTAGTATTAGATACTATAGATGAAATTTTTGAAGATGCATTAACAAAATTACCTGTAGGTAAAGAAGCATTAAAAAAGTATCTGCCTAATAAAAATGCTGAAAAGGCAATAAAGATAATCAATACATTAATAGATAGTACTTTAGAAATTAATTAAAAAAATAAAAATGGACAAAAAACTTGTAATTACCATAGATGGTACGGAAGCATTAAGAGACGAGTGTAGATACATCAAAGGTAACTTTTATAAAATAGGAGATTCTTCTATAGAAGGCTCAGGACAGTGCTATGAAGTGGATGGAAAATTCTGCAGAGCAGACACAGGTTATATTGTTTATGACCACGGATTAGAAAAGTATGTAAAAAAAGTAGACTCTCTTATTTATGGAGTAATAAACTTAAAACCTGATTTAGAAACTTTTATATATGGTTATTTTACATATAATCAATTTTTTAATGTTGAAGTCTTATGTAAAAAAGGAAAAAAAACTATAGCTTTATTTGCAGATTTATTCACAAACACCTACTATAGAGAAGAGTTAAAATCGGGAAAATTTTATCACATCAATATAATAGACGCTAAGCAACTTATTTCAAAAAATATTTCACAGGAAGCAAAAAGAAGATTACCTTACGATGCTAATGGAAACATGGGTGCAGTTATTGATATTCATAAAGAAAACTTTAATACTCCTAACAGCCTACTAATTGAAAAGCACGGTTCTAAGTTAGATGGATTATCTTTTGGATTAGAATTTGAAACTACACAGGGATATATTCCCCCACGTATTTCTTCTAGACTAGGAGTACTACCTTTAAGAGATGGTAGTATTTCAGGATTAGAATTTGTAACCATACCTTTATCAGGAAAGAAAGGTTTACAAACAATAGTAGAAACTTGTAAGGAATTACAAAAAAGAACGTCTCATAATGACGACTGTTCTTTACATATTCACTTTGGAGGAGTACCAAGAACAGAAGAGTATTTAGTTGCATTGTACAAAGTGTTAACAATAGTCCAAGATGAAATGTTCAGTGCGTTTCCTATTTATAAAAAAGAAAATCATGGGGTTAAGAAAAAGTGCTATACTGCACCTTTACCTGTATTTAAAGTGTTTTCAGAAATGGGTAGAAAAGCAAAGAATGCAAAAGAAGTAAAAAAAAGTTTTGGGTATTTATTTAAATACCTTTCTATGGGTCAAGATTATGAGCAGTTTTCTAATTTAGGAAATGTAACTAGTCACCCGGCAGATCCAGAAGGAAGAAGTAAATGGAATGTACGAAGTAGATACCACTGGGTAAATTTAATACCTATTATATTTGGTAATAAAAAAACAGTAGAATTCAGAATTCATACTGCAACAGATGATCCAAATAAAGTAATAAATTTTATGTTCATTTGCGCAGCAATTTTAAAATATACTAAACGTAAACAAAATGTTATTTTAGCAGATACTAGTGCCTTTTATGGATTAAGTATTTCAAAAATAATTAATAGTGAATATGCTAGTGATTTAAGATTAGTGGATGGACTTAAAAACTATTTTGCTAATAGATGTAGATGCACTAGTCATCAACTTAGAGACGGTAACATTACAGGTGATGAACTACGTATTCCTACTGGTAGATTTAATTGGGCAAAATCTGATAACAGTAATTCTGATGAAATCTTCAATATAACAAAGTTACAAAATAGAAGAGAACTGCTGGATCAAATACTTGGTCAACATCCTTTAGCCGGTAGATATGGAGAAATTCCAATTAACGTAGGAGGACCCGAGCCAGTAAATCACGAAGTAAATCCACTAGAACCAGAAGAAGTAAATGAAGTAGAACCAGATGAAGAAGTCTTATAATTTTATAAACACACTAGAAATGGGAGATTGGGCTAAAAAATTAGCTCAAGTCTCTCTCAGAGAAAATTGGGTTAATAATATGTCTAATTTTTTACAAAAAAGATATGCATTTTTTCATGTATATCCTAATAAGTCAGACATGTTTAAAGCATTTAAGCTTACTCAGTTCAATGACCTAAAGGTAGTTATAGTAAATTCTCATCCTTATACAGATGGGTCAGCTACCGGATTAGCATTTGCTAATAATGAGAGTGTCAATAAAGAAATACATCCTACATTAATAGATATAGAGCATTGTATTGAGAAAAAATGTAAAGATGGTTTATACTTTATGGATTATGATTTAGAAAAATGGGCAAGTCAAGGTGTATTACTTTTAAATACTGCTTTGACCGTAGAAAAAGACAAGCCTAATAGCCACAATAAACATTGGAGACACTTTACTGAAAAAGTATTTGAAGTTATAAATATGTACAGTACAGGTGTAATTTTTTTGTTTATTGGGAGGTCTTTGCAACCTTTTGTAGAAATGGTAAATACTAACAATCATTATGTTTTAAAGTATGAAAAACCTGCTACAGCTAAAAGAAAGGGTAGAGATTGGAATTGTCCTCATTTTAACACTATTAACAAAATAATAGAAAAAAATAATGGAAAAGAGTATATTATTAACTGGTAATGATTAAATACCAAGTAACAAAAAGTTTAGTTACCAAACCTAATAACAATAGTGCTAACTCAATTGCTCCAAATCTAATCTATGGTTGTTTTGGAGGTTGTGTTAACACTTATTGTTATATGTCTAGGTATAATGGAAAAAGAGTGTTTGTAAATACTAATGTAATGGATATTGTATCTTCTGTGTTTGAGTGGGCAAAAACTTACGTAAAACTACCAGACCAACAAGATCCTGTTTACAAAATGGTAGATGTTGCATGTAATACAGATTTAATACTTATGCAGAAGCATTGTCCTATACCTTTAATAGACTATCTTAAAATGTATGATGATCATCCTGAAATTAACACAACTATGGCTACAAAGTATCCTAGCTTGTTAAAGTTAGATGTAAATCATTTCATTAAGAAACCTAGAGTTAGGGTTAGTATTATGCCACAAACATACTCAAACATATTAGAACCTAGAATGCAAAGTATAAAGTCTAGGATACACGATATAAACAGACTTAAAGATTTAGGTTGGGAAGTACACATTAATTACTCACCAGTTATTATTTATAAAGACTTTAGAAAAGAGTATAGAAAGCTTTTTAAACAAGTAAATAAAATAGCGGGAGAAAATAAATGTGAGGTAATATTTTTAACTAATCATCCTATGCAGATGAAAAGAGTAAATGGCTTGGCTTCAGAAATGATGTTTAAAGCTAATCAAGTTAAAAATAAAATGGGTGTTATGAGATACCCTTTAGAATACAAAGCAAAAGCAATTTATGTATTTAAGAGTGAATACACAGATTTCTTTGATTATAATACTATTAGATACATATTTTAATAAAAACTATGAGAAGAATAAATTAATGATATTTATAGAAGGAAATGTACCTTCTCTAAAGAATTCAAAAGTAAAAACAGCTAGGGGAATATTCAGTTCCCCTACTGTTAATAGGTTTATTAGGAGTTTAGGAATACAAGCGTTTAGTTCTACTAGAAAGACAGTAAAAGGCTACGTAGATAAGACTAGACCCAATAAATTTGAACAATTAAGGGCGGAATGGGATGAAATGAGAGGAGATAAGGGAAACCCTATTTTCTTAGGATTTCACCAAGTAAGAAAGAGTAAGCGACTATTTGATTTTGGAAATAGTACAGAGATTATATTTGATTTATTAACAGCACATGATTTTATTGAAGATGATGATGTTAGTAGAATATACCCTGTACCAATGTCAATAGATGGCGAATTACCAACAGAAGATAACATTAGAACTGTAAAATGGTACAGTGTGGACAAGGAAGCTCCCGGTGTTTATCTTAAAATATTTTAATATGATAAACAAAAAAATAGAAACTGCTGCGAAGCAAATATTAACAAATGAACGTTGTGAGAAATTTGTAAATTATTTAAATAGTAATGAATACAACTCAGCTAGGTTAGTTATAGACAATACGTTAATGGAACTAGATAGGCAACAAACAGAATTAAAAATTAATGGGTTAAAAGACCCAGTAGTTGATACTCAAATTAAAGAATGTAATAAGTTATATGATTACACAATTAATGCAATAGAGAGTTCAATTACAAATAAAACAAGGGCGAATGGGAGAAGCAAGCACACTAGAAAATTTACTATCGGACTCAACTAATTCTGATTTAAGACTATCAGCAAGTAGAGTATCCTCATTTATACAAAACGGACCTTCAGTGTTAGAGAAACGTAAGAAAATCTCTAATGAAGGTATTAAAATGGGTAAATTAATAGATTTATTATTATTTGAAAAAGAAAGATTTAATGACGAGTATGTTATTAATGATTTTAAAAAACCAACAGCTTCTTTAGGAGTAGTGGCAGATAACGTATTAAATAGTTTATCTGCAAAAGAGATTATTAGTTCATTAGCAATTGTAGATGAAGAAATTACAGATATAAATGAAAACTTTTTACAAGCATTACTGTATGCATCTGAAGGACTCTGGGTTAGAACTACAGACCCTGCTAAAAGACTTGAAAAAATACTTACTGAAGAATTTGTAACGTATGTATATAATACAGCACTATCTGAAGGAAAAGAAGTTATAACAGTAGTAGAGAAAGATAACGCAGATTTAACTGTAAATGCACTGAGAACACATTCTCATACTAAGCATTTATTTGATACGGATTTAGAGAATCATTATCAATTTGAAGTTACTTTTAATTACCGTGGATTTGACTTTTTAGCATATCTAGATATGGTACAAGTAGACCATGAAAATAAAACTATAGCTATTAAAGATTTAAAGACTGGAGCTAAAAATGAAGGACAATTTCTAAGCAGTGTATTAGCGTTTAACTACTATATACAAGCTAAATTGTACCAAATTGCAGCTAATAAAGTTATGAAGTTGTTACAAATAGAAGGTTATACAGTATTACCATTTGATTTTGTGTATATATCTAGGTTTGACAAAATACCCGCTATATATACTTTTACAGAGAAGTGGGAAAAAGCAGCTTTAAATGGGTTTACAACTGACAGAGGAATTTATTTCCCAGGATTAGATGAAACTATAGATTTAATTGCTTGGCATTGGATTAATAAAGTATTTAGTACAAGTAAATTAACTCACGAATCTAACGGACATAAAGAACTAAATGATAACTTTATAAATGTAGTAGATGAGTAAAAAAATAAAATATAATAAATCAAAAACATATTTGTTACCTCTACTTAGTGAAATTTTAGAGTTTGATAAAGATTTTCTTCCTTTTTTAGAGAATACATTTATGTTTGATATGGATGATAAATATCCAAATTGTTTACTTCTTTTACATGACTTTGATTTTAAAAATCCTGAGTTTACTAAGTATGAACATAAGTTTACAAAAAATGAATTATTTGTAGAGTTAATAGATATTGGTAATAAAGTACTTTATGTATTTAAATTTCCAGAAGAATACTTGACAGAGTATAATAAGTTAATTGAAAGTAAGTACTCAGAATTTGGGGAAGATGCCAAAGAGTTAATACTAGAATTTTGGACAGATGTCTACGGAGACAAACCTGCCGCGATTGGGTTTTTAAGGAAACTTAAGCAAATTTTATATAAAGAGCAATCATTAAGGAAAGAATTAGAAAAGAATTTAAAAGTCAAAATAAATAGTAATGCAGAATTAGGGGATTATGTTTATAAATCTAATGAATCCTTTGAATTAAAAGAAAAAAACAATGAAAGTAAAAGTATTAAGATGTAATGATAAAGTAGAGTTACCTTCATATCAGACCACTGGATCTGCAGGTTTTGATTTTATAATTAATAATTTTAAAATAATTGCAGTAGGTAGGTACATAGAAGGAATGGGAATGGGAGAAGAATTAATCTCTGCACATGATAATACTGAAGTAGAATTTAAACCTGGATACAGGCTTAAAATAGGTACAGGAATTAAAATGGAGATTCCTAAAGGATACGAATTACAAGTACGTCCTAGAAGTGGTATGGCTTGGAATCAAGGTATTACTATTATGAATTCTCCTGGAACTATAGATTCAGATTTTAGAGGAGAAGTGGATATAATCTTAGTAAATCATGGTAACTTTAATGTTAAATTGAAATTAGGAGAAAGAATAGCACAAGGAGTACTAAACAAAGTAGAACAATGCGAATGGCTAGAAGAAGCCTTAGATACTACTGAGCGAGGTAGTAATGGGTTTGGTAGCACAAACAAATAAATAAATGATAAATAAAGAAAGGATAGCTTTTAAACCATTTCAATATCAATGGGCTTATGATTATTGGTTTAAACAACAGAATGCACATTGGTTGCATACTGAAATCAACATGGCACAAGATATTAAGGATTGGAATGAAAACTTAAATGAAGATGAAAAACAAACAATTGGTAATATTCTAAAAGGATTTACCCAAACTGAAACACAAGTAGGTAACTATTGGAGTTCTTATATTCCACAATGGTTTCCTGTTCCTGAAATTAAAATGATGGGACAAACTTTTGGTGCTTTTGAGACTATTCATGCAGTAGCTTATAGTTATTTAAATGATTCATTAGGACTAGATAATTTTGAAGAATTTTTAGAAGACGAAGCTACAATGCGTAAGTTAGGAATACTAATGAAAGTAGAACCTAATACTGGTACATTAAGAGATAAAGCAAGATCTATAGCTTTATTCAGTGCAGCAGCTGAAGGTATACAATTATTTAGTAGCTTTGCTATATTGCTTTCATTTAGAAAAAGCAATAGATTAACTGGAGTAGGTCAACAAATGATATTTTCAGTTAGAGATGAATCATTGCATTCTGAAGCAGGGTGTAAGATTTTTAGAACTATTATAGAAGAAAACCCAGATATATGGGATAAAGAGTTAAAAGACTCAATATATCAAGGTATAGATTTAGCTATACAAAATGAATTTCATTACATAGACAGTGTATTTACTGGTAAAGGTCTAGAGACCATTTCTAAAGAACAACTTAAAAATTTTATGCTTGATAGAGCTAACAGGAAATTAGTAGAGTTGAATTTAGAACCTATATATCAAGTAGACGATGAACTATTTAAAGAAATGAAATGGTTTTACATATTAGTGTCTGGAGAACAACAGACTGATTTCTTTGTTAACAGAGAAACTAATTATAGTAAACCAAATGAAGATTGGGAAGAGGATTTATTTTAATAAAAAATAATACATGAAGATGGAAAAAACAAGAAAAATACGCTCAACTAATACGGGCTTAAAAGGAATAAGTAAGCATAAAGCTACAGGAAAATTTGAAGTAAGAGTAAATGTTAGAAACAATTCAAAGTCTAATAGTTACTATGTTGGATTAGCTACAACCACTGCAGAAGCAGTAAGGATGCGTACTAACTTTATAACAAATTTATACTAATATATGATAGAAACTCATAAATTAGCGAGCGATATGGGATGGGTAGCAGGTAAAGACTATCCAGAATGGGGTAATAACCCTTTATATTTAACTACTATTAAAGGTGGTTATTTACAGGAGAATGAAACACCTAAGCAAGGTTATCAAAGACTTGCAGTTACGGCAGCTTATTATTTAAAAGATGCATCGTTAGAGAGTGAATTTTTCAACATACTATGGAATGGGTGGTTAATACCATCCACTCCTGTTATGGTTAATTTTGGTACAAATAAAGGATTACCTATTAGTTGTTTTTCAGGACAAGTAGGAGATGATATGTTTGAATTAGGTCGTAAACAGACTGAATTAAGAATGTTATCTAAATGTGGTGGAGGTACTGCTTATGATTTTTCATTAGTACGTCCTACAGGTGCTCTTATTAGAAATGGAGAATTAGGTAAAGCAGATGGAGTTATTCCTCAGATTAAATCTTATGATAGTACAATATTAGCCTCAAAACAAGGAGATACCAGAAGAGGTGCAGTAGCAATGTACCTAAATACAAATCATGGTGATTATGAAGATTTCTTAGAAATAAGAGAACCTAAAGGAGATATTAATAGACAATGTCATAATATACATCAAGGAGCAGTAGTAGAAGACTCTTTTATGCACAAAGTAATTGCTTCTAATGGTAAAGAACGTAAACTTTGGACTGAAACATTAAAGAAAAGAGTTAAAACAGGTGAACCTTATGTATTCTTTAAAGATAATGCAAATAAAAACTTACCAGGATTTTGGCAAAAGAATAATTTAACAATACATCATAGTAATTTATGTAGTGAGATTATGTTACCAACTGATCCTAATCATACCTTAGTATGTTGTTTATCTTCTTTAAATTTGCACAAGTGTGACGAATGGAAAGATACTAATACTGTTAAATTAGCTATTTACTTTTTAGACGCAGTAATAGAAGATTTCATAAATAGAAGTAGGCATATAAAAGGTATAGAAGATGCTACAAGATTTGCTATAAAATCTAGAGCACTAGGTTTAGGTACATTAGGATGGCATTCTTATTTACAATCTAAAAATATACCATTTGTTTCTATATATGCTAATGGATTAACTAATAAAATATTTGGAGATATACAAGCTAAATCAGAAGCAGCTACATTAGAATTAGGAGAAGTATTAGGAGAACCAGAATGGTGTAAAGGAACAGGTCGTAGAAACCTTACTTTAATGGCTATTGCACCTAATAGGAGCTCTGCTAAGCTTGCCGGAGGTATTTCGCAGGGTGTAGAACCATTAGCAGCTAATATCTATGTAGATGATGATGCTAAGGGTTTGCATATTAGAAGAAATCCAGAGTTAGTTAAGTTATTACAAAGTAAAGAAAGAGATATTCACCAAGTGTGGGATCAAATTATTGCAGATAAAGGTTCAGTAGCAAATATTAGATGCCTATCTGAAGAAGAAAAGGATGTATTTAAAACCTTTAAGGAAATTAATCAACTTGAACTAGTTAAACAAGCAGGGTTGAGACAAAAATATATTGACCAAGGTCAAAGTATTAACTTAGCATTTCAACAAGATGCTCCTGCTAAATTTATTAATCAAGTACATATAGCTGCATGGGAAGTAGGGTTAAAAGCTCTATACTATTTTAGAAGTGAAAGTATTTTAAGAGCGGATTCTGAACAAAGAGACTTATACTCTGAGTGTCAGATGTGCGAAGGATAATTATGAATAAAAAAGCAATTCAAAAATTACAACAAATGTTAGATTGGAGTGATAGACTTGGATCTGATGAAATAGCAGAAATACAAAATGTTATATTACTATTAAAAAATAATTAGTATTGATTAGTATTAAGAAAAAGGATGAAGTTCAACAAAAGGCTATATCTGCCTGGTTAAACAGTGATAAGCATGGTACATGTGAAATTATAACCGGGTTAGGTAAAACCTTTGTTGGGCTACATGCCCTATATACAATGCCTAAAGATAAAAATGTAGTACATTACTTTTTGGCAGAAGTAGTTGACAGACAACGTGATTTACTAGCGCAGATAAATAAATATAATGAAATATTTAATAGAAACGTATTAGTAGATTACAATCTACAGTTTGAATGTTATCAGACTGTTTATAAGTGGAAAGGAAGAAGAATAGGATTAGTTATAGCTGATGAAATACATGATAGCTTAACACCTGCCTATTCTCAATTCTATAAAAATAATGATTTTTCTGCTATTATAGGTTTATCAGCCTTAATAGATGTTGAAACTTATTATGAAGAAGAAAATAAAACAAAAGGTTACTATTTATCTAAAGTAGCGCCTATATGTTATCAGTATCATTTAAATCAGGGTTTAGAGGAAGGTACAGCTAGAAATTTAGACATCTATATAATTAATCATAAGTTAGATGACTCAGTTAAAAGTATTAAAGCAGGAAGTGCTAGAAAGCCTTTTATGCAAACTGAAGCTAAAGCATATACATATTGGGATAAAGTATTTAAAGATAATATAAATGCTGAAATTAATTATAATAAAAAAGAAGGGGAGGACCACAAAACATATCTAAAAAGAATTGAAAAATTAGAGAATCAAAAAAGCATTAAAATTACTAGTGCAGCAGGTAGAAGAAGTAAAATTCTGTATGATTTACCTTCTAAAATAGAAGTTACTAAACAAATAATCAGAAAATTAACTGGTAAAGTTATAATATTTGGTAACTCTATAGATTCTTTATTACAAGTGACAAAGAATACAGTATCATCTCGTAATTCTGAGGCTAAAAACAGCCAAATAAGAACTGCATTTGATAATAATTATATAAGAGTCATTGGGTCGTTTAAAAAGCTAAAACAAGGTGCTAATTTAAAGGATTTAGATGCTTGTATATTAATGTCTTATTACTCTAAACAAAAAGATTTAATACAAAGATTAGGAAGATTAAGAGAGAACGGTCAGATTGGTAAAGTATTTATCATTATGACAGCAGATACTCAAGAAAAAGTATGGGTAAATAAAATGTTTGAACAAGTGCAAAATTATAATTTTATATATTGTACAGATGTTCAAGATTGCCTAAATAAATTAAATTAAAAAAATATGGAAGCACATAATGTTAAATATGGAACCAAAGTAGTAGTAATTGATGAAAATGTAAAGACCCCACCTGAGTCAGTGTCAATAAAAAAAGGAGATGAAATTACTATACATAGACTTGATGGAATGTATTGTAATGGTATAGATAAAGATGGTAATAAAATCTACATTGCAGCTTGGACTAAAGTGCAACTTTTGTAATAATGGTATAAACTTTTAAAATTATGAATTTAGAAGATATGGACAAACTAATTGTTTATAACGGTAAATTGTATGGTTTGATTTTTAACCGATTAAATAAACAAAAATGGCACAAAAAGGAAAAATAAGAGAATTGCAGGAAGACCTAAAGATGAGTAGGCAAGCAGTTGCAGGGCTAAGTAAATACTGTGACAAGTACAAGGAAGATATAAAGGAGCTAAAATGTAAGGTTAAAAATTTAACTATACAAAATATTAGCAAACGAAGTGAACTGTTAATTGGCTTACTTACAATGCTTGAAAAAGATGGAGGTAATGAATTTATAGATAAGGCTGAAATAGTAGCTAAATATGAAGCCAAAGAATCATTTGCTATACCCAGTGTTGTACGGCAAAGCGAACAGTTGTGCGAAGTATGCAATGAAAACAAGGCTAAAGTGACTTACAATATTTGCAGACCATGTGAAGATACAATTAACAAGGTTTAGTACAATTACTTACAACGTATTGTGTATGGCATCGTTTTAATGTGCTATACATAGTGTTATAATTAAATTTAAAAATATGAATAAAATAATAGAGAACAGAAAAAATAAATTAAAAGAGTACATTAAAAAAGGTTGGATAAAACCAAGTACTACAATTAAAGATATAAAATTTGAAGATGGAGATGCTTACTTAGAAGAAGAGTATGTTTTATTACCGATTGGGTATATTAGTGGAGATAGTTACACTTCTACAAGGTCGGTATTATGGATTGATTAATTATAACGTGATTGTATAAGAAAAGTGCGAATTAAAAAGATAAAACTATGAGAAAATTACCAAATTATCCAAGTGCAACAAAAGCAGTTTTAATAGGGATAAGTATAGCATTGTTTTTATACGGTGTTATGTGTCTTTTTTAATTGCACCATAACGGTTAGTGTATGTACCGTTTGAGGTACGAAAATGGAATATAAACAATGTTATTAATAGTTTAATTATGGAATGGATTGATATAAAAGAAAGTTTGCCAAAAAAAACAATTGGTATTTACCTTGTTTGCTTAAAAAATAACGGAATATTTATAGCTAATTACTCAAATTTAAGTGATAGAGGTTTTTGGCAAAATTGGGGCGGTGATTTTGTAACGGACAACCCAATAACGCATTGGGCTGAATTACCAAAAGGAGCGAATGAAGTAATTTAATTATTTATAACGTTCCGTATATGATTTGCGGAATGAAATGGAGTTAATTATATACATTGTTATGTGACGAAGTGAACAGTTTAATTTTAAAATATTTTTGATGGAAAACAAGAAAGAATTAGTAAACAAAATAATTGCTTCTATGGATGAAAATAGCGAGCAATGGGAATTAGGTGAATGTAGATATATGAATGATACTTGGGGAATACACCTATGGATAGCAAACGGCAGAAGGTCAATTAAAATACAGACACCAACTGTAATACATTTTAACTATTGGCAAAGACGTAGCTTGTGGCGAGCGTATAAAGAAAGCAGTGCAAAAAATATTTTAAAATTAAATTGCACATAACTAAAGAGTAAACAACGTTTTAATGTTGTTTAATATTAGTTGTAAGTAGTACGGATAATTAATAACAAAACTTAAATATGGGACGAGAAAAAATAGATTTTACAGACAAAGAACTTTATTATGTAGCACTTGCTTTTGAAAGCCACTTAAATAGTAGAGATACTTGGATAAGCAAAGGTGGTGCAAAAGTGATAAACAATGCTATTAAAAAGATAACCGAAAATGGATTAAAAAGGAAGAACCCTAAATCTATTTTACACCCAATATATCAATTTGAAGACGAAGGATAGTATTACTTACAACGCATTGTATAAGGTGCGTTTTAATGGACTTTATACTTTGTTAGGTAACGTTTAAATTAAGTAATATGAAAATAGGAGATAAAATAAGAGATATAGAAGATGGTGATTGCTACTACGAAGGTATTGTGGTAGGATTAAATCCATTAAAATATAGGATAATAAATATACTTTGGTGTGATGAAATTGATAGCTCTATGAATGGTGAGGTAACAGAGCTTAGATGGTGGCAAGTAGAAGTATTTAAAAATGACGAATGGGTAAATGTTACCTAATGAATGGTAATATGATTAGTACGTATTTAAAAAATAGAATATTATGGATATGAAAATGCATGAAGCGGTTTTAGATAGTGTTAGAGAAACCGAAAGAAGTATGAGGGTGTTAGTTAAGATACCAAGAGATGAAGAAGATAGAATTGTAGTTAGTGCACTAATTAGAATTAGAAACTCTGATGTAAACGCCCGAAGGGATATGAAGCACTTTGATGATGTATTGAAGCACTACTTAACCGCTGACGAGTTTACCAAATATGTTATTGATAAGCACGAAATAGAGTATTAATTATATTACGTGTTATGAGCCGTTTTAATGGCGTATTTTTAAATTTTGTATATTTACACTATGGCAAGAAAAAGAAAAACAAAAAAAGGATTAGGAGACACAGTTGCAAAGATAACAGAAGTAACAGGTATCAAAAAACTTGTAGGAGAATGCGAGGGTTGCAACAAACGACAAGAGAAGTTAAATAAGTTATTCCCTTACAAAAGAAACTTAAACGAATCAGAGCGTTTAGAGTGGGAAACATTTATTAATAGACCGAATCAAAACAAAATAGAGTTAGAAGAAACTAAGCTAATTGTGAGGCTATTAAAAGACTGTTTAGCAATGAGCGTTAAACCTTGTTACACTTGTGGGGTATCTACTTGGAAAACTTGGATTAACAAAATTAATAAGGTGTACGAAAGAGAGTAAAAAAATTTAATAAATAAATTAATAGTTAATTTCTATTAATCATGGATAAACGAAAACAAAACGGAGGACATAGCACCAAAACAAAAGGAGCAGACAAACGAAAGAACGAATATAAAGACGTTGTTAAAAGTGTTGTTACAGTTGAGAAACTTGCAGAGGTTTTGACTATGCTATTAGGTAAAGCGATTGATGAGCAAGATATACCAGCTAGTAAATTACTTTTAGAGTATTCTTTAGGTAAACCGACAGAAACAAAAGACATAACAATTAACGAGATACAACCATTGTTTCCAGATGAACTATAAATGTTTAAAAGAACAACTGCAATAAATAAAATACTATCCTTAAAAAAAAGGATTAAGGGAATACAAGGTGGAACATCTGCGGGTAAAACTTTCGGTATTCTACCTGTTCTTATTAATAGGGCAATACAAACACCTAACTTAGAAATTAGTATAGTTGCTGAGTCAATACCACATTTAAAAAGGGGTGCGTTAAAAGACTTTAAAAAGATAATGCTATTAACTAATCGTTGGTATGATAATTATTTTAACAGAACAGACTCAAAGTTTCAGTTTCCTAATGGTAGTTACATAGAATTTTTTAGTGCTGATAATGATGCAAAGTTAAGAGGGGCAAGGAGAGATATTCTATACATGAATGAATGTAACAATATGACATTTCATGCATATACAGAATTAGCAAGTAGGACAAAAAAAGAAGTGTTTTTAGATTGGAACCCTACTGCAAAGTTTTGGTTTCATAACGAATTAGAGGGGGATAAAGATACTGACTTTATAATACTAACTTATGAAGATAATGAGGCTTGCCCGCAGTCGGCAATAGATTTTATACTCAAAGCAAAAGAGAAAGCAGTTAAATCTAACTTTTGGAAAAATTGGTATAATGTTTATGGACTTGGTCACGTTGGTAATTTAGACGGTGTAGTGTTTGAGAATTGGCAACAGATTGACAGTTTACCAACAGATGCCAAGTATTTAGGTAGCGGTATGGATTTTGGTTATACAAATGACCCTACAACATTAATTGATGCTTACAAATATAACAATGAAATAATTTTTCATGAGTCAGTTTATAGAACAGGTTTATTAAATAATGATATTGCTAAACTTTGCAAGAAAGATTTAAGGAGGTTTATTTTTGCAGATAGTGCCGAGCCAAAAAGTATAGAAGAAATTAGACGTTCTGGAGTTATTATAAAGGGTGCTAAGAAAGGAAAAGACAGTATTAATTATGGTATATCGTTATTACAAGAAAACTCTTTTAAGGTTACTAAACAAAGTACAAATTTAATTAAGGAATTAAGAAATTACACTTGGGACACAGACCGAGAGGGAAACAAACTAAATAAACCTATTGATAATTTCAATCATTGTATAGATGCAATGAGATACTTTGCAGTAATGACTTTAAGTAACAAAAAAAGCGGTGTAGATATAAGGTAAATTTATTGTATATTTACAATTAATAAACTAAATCTATAATGAATTTAACTTACACAATACCAGAAACTAAAAAAGATATAACAGTCGAAAGGTTTTTAAGTATTAGTCGGCTTTATAAAATAGCAGAAGATAGAGAGTCAGAAGTTACAGAAACACAATTATTAGCTGAGTGTTTAAATATACCTATTTCTTTAGTAGATAAGTTACCATTTAAAGAATACCAACACGCATTAAAAGTTGTTACAGAGGCTTTAAATACTGAAAGTACATTACATTTAACATTTGATTTAAACGGTGTTAAATATGGGTTTATTCCCGATATTGAAAACATGAGTACGGGCGAATATGGTACGTTAGATAAATTATTGGGGAATGCTGACGCAAATGCTTACAGTATTTTAAACGTACTTTATCGTCCCGTAATAAAAGAGAAGTTTTACAAAAGTTTGTTTTCTAAGAACAAAAAAGGAACTTATAAAATACAAGCCTACAACCACAAAAATAATACTGATATTTTTAAAGATGCGCCTTATGAGATTTATGAGAGCGCATTGCTTTTTTTTTTGAATTTAGGGAGCGAATTAGTAAACGATACCCAGAACTTTATGAGTCAAGCGGAACAAGTGCAGACGATAGAGCAATTAGATTCAGTAAAAAATGGGGATGGTATCAGACTTATGATACATACGCTAGCGCAGAGCGTATCAGAATTGAAGAAGTACAATACATCCCTATCAATAAAGTATTATTTAGATTAGCCTTTGAGAGTGATAAGGCTAAATTAATGCGACCTATAAAAAAATAAACATGAGTTACTTTAAATTAATAAACGGCATAAAAGATACTTTAAGGACAGATGCAAGGGTTATTACTATCACTGAGGGTGATATTGATGATTTAGACGCATACAGGCAAAACATACCTATTATGGCGCATATTGTGGTTAATAATGGTACAGTAGAAGAAAATCTAAATATTTATACTGTGGTTGTTTCTGTATTAGATATTGTTACAGAAAATAACAACATTACACAAGAGAAGTTTTTAGGTAATGACAATTTACAAGAGGTTTATAATAATACAGATAATATTATTAGGAGGTTCTTTATGCTAATGAGAAGAAATTCAGTAGGAGAAAGTATTTATATTGATGGACAACCAACATTTGATAAAGTTTTAGATACTGAAACACAAAACAGATTAGCGGGATGGGATTTAACTTTTAATATTGGAGTACCAAGTCCAGAGATTGACGTATGCGTAAACCCATAAACACAGAAAGAGCATTAAATAAGTTTGGTAAAGCAGTTGTACAACAGTCAAGAAGTAGACTTACAAAAGAAAAAAAGAATGCAACAAGTGATTTATATAATTCTTTAAGTTTTACACCCGCTAAAATATCTAACAATGGTAATATAGTTTCATTTAGTTTTGAAATGTTAGATTATGGTGAGTATGTAGATAAAGGTGTTAGTGGTGTTGACCAAAAATATGATACACCATACTCTTATACAACTAAACCACCACCACCAAGTGTATTTGGTAAATGGGCAAAGGCTAAAGGGATTAAACCAAGAGATAAAAAAACAGGTAAGTTTATTACTGCAAAACAATTTGGTTTTATAATGAGTAGGCATATATTTTCAAAAGGACAAAAACCTACAAAATTTTTTAGTTTATCTTTTGAACAACAATTTAAGAAACTACCAGACGAAATAGTTAAGGCATTTAACCTAGATTTAGATAACTTTTTAGACTTTACAACATGAGCAACTTTATAAAATTAACATTTGATAATACACAACCCAATGTAGGGCAAAATATAACATTAACTCAAGAAGATACATTAGGTGTTACAACTCAAGTTGTTTGGGATTATGTAAATATATTCCCACAATCTTTTGAAATTGCAGTACAATTAGCTGACCCAACTCAACAAGGTATTCTTAACGCTCAATTATTTGAATTTGCTGGTAATAGAGATTTAAACCCAGCTTTGTATTCAGTTAGTAGATTTGACAATGTTGTAACTATAACGGCTTTAAATGAAAGTATAGCATTTAGTGGTGGAGTATCTACATTTACAGGGATAACTTTTGAGGTGGAGTTTGATTTAAGTGTTTCAGTTAGACGTATAAATGTTAGAAGTCCATTTTTTATATCTTCACCCGTATTTGATGGCTCTAATTTAGTTAGTAGTATCAGTACAGAATACAAAGTATTTATTTATGAGGGTGTTTTAAATGTTAGTAAACCAAGTACACCAACTTACACCTATACAAAAAAACCAAGATTTTTAAATGATAATAATATTTACATAGATATTAGTAGGCAAGTAAATGATTTTATAAATAACACTTATAACGGTACTTTAGTTACTCAAAGTGTATTTGTAGATATAGAAGTAAATAACACTTATAACGGTGGTGTATTAACCTCTAATAATGTTTATTTAGCCGTTAACGG
>Ga0255048_10000020_pt1 | contig 104830 bp, 146 predicted proteins | sample JV7_2_2_MG_FD_183619 | JGI IMG/M metagenome (GOLD analysis project Ga0255048, IMG submission 183619) | Seawater microbial communities from Jervis Inlet, British Columbia, Canada - JV7_2_2 | ecosystem: Environmental > Aquatic > Marine > Inlet | place: Canada: British Columbia | collected... | reverse complement strand
AAGCCACAATTTACAGTTGGTGAAACTGCTCTCCAGTATATGATTCACACCTTTAAGTATCCTGGCAAGGTTACTTGGAATAATGTATCTGTTACTTTGGTGGACCCAGTAGACCCCGATAATTCGGGCATTTTGGCGAGAATTGTTCAAGCCGGTGGCTATCAAATTCCTGATACTCAAGACCGTGCCATGTATTCTTTTTCCAAAGCCAGTTCTGTAAATGCACTAGGAACCCCACGAATTGTTCAAATGGACGCCGGAACTCCCGGCGAAGGCGGACGCCCTGGCACGCCTCCTGTAACAATTGAGGAATGGTCCCTTGTCAACGCTTGGGTAAAAGAAATAAACTGGGGTGCTGATCTTTCATACACTTCAGAAGACCTTCTTGAGCTTAAGTTGACAATCTCTTATGATTACGCAACATACAAAGGCAACTTTGACTCCACCTCGAAGACAATTCAAGATGTCTTAATTTAGGGGCACTAAATGTCTCACTTCTGGTCATCTGTTAATAAAAAAACGTATATTGAACCAAAACGTCCGTTTCAAGCAATTGGTATAACTGACTTTGTTCAGCCTTTTATGATCCAAAGCATGACTAAGCCCTCCCTTACAACGATTGCCACACAACAAACCAAAAAGATATTGAAAAATGGGACCGTAAGAGTTGAAAATCATTATAAAAATGATTATACTCTAAACACCATAAATATAGACATTATTGATGCTTACGATTTGACGGTTCAAGATAATATGTTGAATTCCTTGAACAAAGCTCAAACAATCTTTGATTTATTGACCGCTGGCGGTTATACATTGGAATCAAATGGCTTGGATGCGTCTACTATGGCAGCAGCCAAAACGTTGTTGAGGTTCCCGAATGTTCAAATTTTAGAATTGGTTCCCCATGCCAAGAGTGAATCTGCAAAAATAGCAAACGCAGTCGCATCGGCTGTTACGGATATTGGTGGCGACATTTTGAGTGGCGATCTTAGCTTTGGCAGTGTTGCCGAAAGCGCAGCAACAGCCCTAACTTTTTTAGGCGACAATGTTGCTGGAGTCTGGACAATAAACTCCCCAGTAATTACGGCTGCTAATTTTGGCGACTTCAACTATGCGGCAGCAGGCAATTTTGTTACAATTAAATTGACAATGGCGTATAATAATTTTAAATACGAAAAAAGTTTATTATAGAATAATACTACAAATGAGGTGTATATGAGAGATAATGACGAAAGGCTTGCGCCTCCGCAAGCTCCTACGGTTCCGCAAACTAATGTTGGAGGACTAAACTATGTGATTCCAACAGAGATTGTAGACCTACCCAGCAAAGGAAAATTCTATCTACAGGATAATCCTTTGTATAACAAAGAATATGTTGAAATCAAGCATATGACCGCAAAAGAAGAAGATATTTTGACTTCTGTTAGTTTAATTGAGAAAGGCGTTGCCATCGACCATTTGATTCAAAGTCTTTTGCTGGATAAAAGCATTAATGCAAAAACAATGTTTGCTGGTGACAGAAACGCTATTCTACTGAATGCGAGAATTAACGGTTACGGGCCAGAATATAAGATCACATCATCTTGTACAAGCTGTAACAATACTGATGAAATTACGGTAGACTTGGCAACAATCAAGAACAGAGAGCTTGACTACACCAATGAAAAGCTCGCACTTGAACTACCAAAGACCAAATATCCCGTAACTATTCGCTTTTTAACCGCCCACGAAGAAGAATTGCTTCAAAAAGAGGTTGAAAAGAGTGCTAAAATCGGCTTTTCTGATAGCTCCTTTCTGGTGTTTCTGAAGTTTATTGTGACTTCTATTAATGGAATTAAAGCAAGCGACGGTATTGTATCTCAATTTATTGAAAATATGCCAGCATCTGACGCTCGATATATTAGAGATTTCTATACAAAAACAAAGCCCGATATTGACTTTTCTGTTGAAACTGAGTGTAGCTTGTGTTCCCACACAGAAAGGAGAGAAGTGCCCCTAACGGCACAGTTTTTTTGGCCTCAGTCATGAGTATATGAAAGAGGTTTATAAACTCTTTCTTGTTTTCAAAAGACATGCCAACTGGTCCTTCCTTGAGCTTTATAACCTTCCTGTAGCTCTGAGGACTTGGTTCATTCAAGAATTTGTTGAGCAAAAGAACAGAGAAACAGAAGCTCAAGAAAATAGTTAGCACTCAACTAATTAATAACAAGAGGAAACTATCACCTAATGTCAGAATTCCAAAAAGTCCTCAGTGCCCTAACGACATTGACGGAACTGGTCAGAAAAAATGCTGAAGCAATCCAGGCCCAACTTCCGCCAAAAATCGACCCCAACCTCCCCAACGTAAAGCGGAAACCGCCCAAACCGGGCGATACCGACCTGCCGCCAGCATCACAAAAACTTGATCAAGTGCCGTCATCAAAAGAAATGACGGAGATCTTCAAAACGGCTGGAGATGCATTCGGCACCGCCGCTTTAATGGCAATGATGGGAATCAAGCCCAGAACAGACCTTTCCCCCTCGGGTATAAAGGAAATGATGAAAGGCGCCACCGCACAAGTTAAAACACAAGTAATGGGACTGGACAAAGCACTCGACCAAGCATCCGAAAAGCAAATGGAAATGATGAGAATTACCAATCAAATCGCTGGTGATTTCGACACTTTTGCGTCTAGCTTAAAGGACTCCACAGCAGACCTTAGCAAAATGGGAATCACAATGACTGACGTGGCAGATGCCCAGGTTAAACTTGCCGAGGGAAGCACTGGTTACAACAAAATTCTCCAAGATATGGGGCCACGAGGGAAAAAGTACGCCGCCGGAATTGCAGCTTGGGTAGCACAACTGGACAAGGCTGGTACTCCAATAGAAACTATGATTAAGGGCACCGAATTTGCGACCCAAACGCTGGGATTCCTCAACGATAAAACCAAACTTACTAACAAAGGTATGAATGGATTCTTCAACTCGATGCTCAAGAGCGCCCAAGAGTCGATTACACCCTACAAAAAAATAATTGAGTCAGCAACAGGTTCTATGAAGGATTTGTCGTTGCTTGGGCTGGAGTCAATGACGTACAATATGCGAGAACTCAACAAAGCCACCGCTGCGACGGGCATTACACAGGAGAAATTCCTTGGTATGGCTGGAAAATACGAAACGCTTGAGGGTGCTTCCGCACAAGTAGGTCAACTACATGCTGTTTTAAGAGGCACCTCTCTCGGCGTTGGCGAATTGATGACCGCAGAACCAGTGAATAGGGTCAAGAAGGTTATGGGAGACATCAACCTTGCTATGAAGGAAGGGCGATTCAAATTAGCCAAAGGCGGTCCAATGCGTCTGGCACAAATCAAGGCATTGGCACAAGCCGCTGGAATCGAAGCAAGCGCAATGCAAAAGCTTTTGGTAAAGGAAATGAAAGTTGAAGAAGTCTTCAAAAAACGCGGTAAAGCGCCCCTAAAAACAACAGGAGATCTCATTAAGAGATTCAAGCCTTCCGCTCCTATTATGCGCGAAGCTCCTCAAAAAGAGTTTGAGAATAAAGTATTAACAAGCGGCAAAACAGTCGGTGACTACACAACAACCATCTCAAAAAGTTCTGAGGAGATAGCAGGTGGAATGGGCAAGCTTGGCAATGCAATTGGAGATTTCGCTGGACGTCTCGTTGCCTTGAATAGTGCGTTAACCAAAATGGTCCCAGAAGGCGCCGACAAAGACAAAGGCGGCCTTTATACACAACTTCTATTTGGAGATGTGAAACACTTTGAAACATTATTAGGTGAGATCAAGAAACTCACAAAAAACTTAGCAACAACAAAAAAGAAAGTTCAAGGACAGGTGATGGGCCTGGCGGAGAAAGAAAGAGACAGGCTCAAGAAGCTCGCAGACGACGCCAAGAAGAAGAAAGACGCCGAAGCCAAGGGAGCCGGTGACCAAGGCTCGGTAGGTGACCAAAATTGGGTGGTAGACCCTCAAGGCATTGCCGTAACGATGCATATTCCGACGAAGGCAATTAATCAAGCACTCACTCAAGCATAATAAGGAGAAAAGTAAATGTCAGATTTTGGAAGTTCAATAAGTATATCAAGAGGCATGTCAACCCTTTTCAATGCTGGAACCGTAAAGGGAATAGTTGACGATGACGTTGAGTTTTTAGAAATTGAACCGCTTCACACAACGATTAATGGCGAGAGTATCATTATTTTAATTGAGCCTAGCGACCTAGCGATCAACAATTCGATAAGGATCGGAATGAGTGGCGGAGGCCAGCTTTATGGTCGAGCAGATCCAATCCCTTCCTATACTGGAACAACGCGCACGATGTCCATAACTTTTAAAATGGTTAAAAGCTATGTTTTGAATGGCCCAGAAGCAGTAACTGGTAACACATTGACGGCAAACCTGCTACAACAGTTGAATTATGCGTCTTATACTCCGACAGCCAAGCAGAATACAAGCGTCTTAAAAACACCACCTTATTTCAGAGTTTTATATGGAGACCTCATTGGCGATTTTAAGGGAGGCCAACGAAAGGGCCTACCAGGATTTTTTTCAACATTGAGCGTTTCTTCTGACGGCGGCAACGCTGGACTAGGAGCCAACTTAACTTATGGCTTGAGCGATACAATTCTTCCAATAGAATATACCGTTCGCATGGATTTTACCGTTATGCACGATCATGTCGTTGGTTGGTACGACGGAAAATTTGCTGGTGATGGCAGAAACAACTGGCCGTACAACTCAGGAATAGTTATCAACCAGACTCCAGACGGCCCTGGAAACACTGGAGGAAACCCTCAAGGAGATCCACCGTCTGTTCCAGGTTCACCCGCAGAAGTTACCGCCAACGCCGCGCAATCCGACAGCGTAAAAATGAATCATAAAAATAACAGCAACGACTTGAACAAGGGGAAAAACTAATGCCATCCCGTTATAGAGAAAGAGATACCTTTACAAATCAAGATGATAGATATTCTGAGCAACTTAAAAGAAGAAGGGTTAGATTTATCAAACACTTTTCAACTCCTGAGTTTACTTACCCCAAAGTTGATGACATGGACGGCCTCATCGTAAATGTTGAAATTTATAAAACTGGTGATAGATTCTACAAATATGCTCAAAAATATTATGGAGATTCAAGTTATTGGTGGGTCATAGCTTACTATAATCAAAAGCCATTGGAGAATCTAATGAACCTGGGAGACACCGTTTATATCCCGGCACCTCTGGCACGGGTTTTAGAAATCTTCGGAGGAGAATAATTTGACGTCCCCCTCAGTATCAAAATATATCGCAAAGGCTGCCACAACGGGGCAGAACCATCAAAAGCTTTTAGGCTACTATGGCGAACTCTACGAGTTTTACAACGATAAAAAACCCGACAATGATTATATTTATTATCTTGATGAAAACCCTTATTCTGAACCGGCCCAAACAACAAACCAAGATGTATTAAAATTCTTCAGTGCATCTCCGCTTCAATTGGGCTTGCTCACTCCCTCTATAAAAATATGGAAAGCTTTTAATACAAAGACCAACAAAAAACGGATTGAATTTCCTTTTGAGAATAGGATGGACTTTGAAGGCTTTAAAGATCCTCACGCATATATTGCTCAAGATAGCCCCTTCGTAACAGATAGATTTATGGGGCCAATTGTGGGTCTAAAAGATCTGAGTATTACTTATAAAGGTGTCGGAGGCAAAGGCGCAGATATCGCCACACTACACACCATTCTAGTTGACATAACACTTGAATTTCAGGATGTAAAAATGCTCTTTAAGAATCTTGACGATTCGGAGAACATAAAGTATAAAGATATATTTGCTGCTCCACCGAAAGGCGAGTACGGAATTGTAATAGAGCTAAGTTATGGAGTACCAGAGAATCTCAACCTTGATCTAGAACCACTAACTAAAAGAAAGATGATTTTAAACTTGAAGCCGAACGCTGGCAAAACCAATATTGCTTATAGAAACGACGGCTCGGCAACGGTTTCAACGCAAATGGAGGGCTGGGCACAGTCAGCCGGTCAAACAATAAACTTGTTAGATCCAAAATATTATAAAAGCTCTCGTAAGAGCGCCAACATGCTCGTTGTTGAAAACCAAGAAGAGTACTCGACGGAAACACTCAACAAGAAACGCGCAGATTACAAAGAATTGCTTGCCAATCCCAAGAAAGGCGTTGTTACTTCCGGCAAGCCGACCGCAGCCACATCAACCAAGAGTAGACTTACCCAACTTAAAGCGGAGATAAAAGAACTTGAGAGGAAGGCACAACTCGCCAGTTCTATCAAGTCTGTCCCTCCGGTTTTCTCTTTTGTTACTGCTCTGTACGAAGCTGGTCTCGTGTACTTTCTTGAAATGGACAACGATCAATATAAAAACTATATTAAAAAAATAGCCCAGGGAGAGTACGTCGATGTCGACAATTTAAAAGTAGTCCCCAAGAACAGAAAAAAGGTCAAACTCTCAAAACAAGATGCCAAGGCCAAGGTTAAACCCAATTCAAAATCAAATCAAATTATATACAATGCCAATGGATTTAAGATCGGACGCTTCAATGTTGAAGAAGATGAAACGGATTCTAAGCTAGAAAAGGTAAAGTTTTTCTATTTTGGCGACTTGCTAAATATTATATTAAACAACACTCAGGGAGGAGGCATCGGCCAGGATCTTGATGAACTTGGCAATGCTGCTTTTAATGTCCTTCTTGGTCCCACAGTTTTTATTCAGAACAAAAAAAGTAAAAAGATTTATAACATAGCGAACACTCCAATATCTTTGGATATGTTCTTGTTTGAATTAAACAAAGTGGTATATGGCGCTCAAAAAAAGGCAATGTCGTTCCGTGAGTTCATGGGAGATTTTATGAAAACGTTCTTTGATTTGCAAGTGTTAAGCGGCGAAAAAGAAAAGACAGGCAAAGACGTACAATATTACACTGGTGACCAAGTTTATACGCTCGATGAGCAAACAATCGATTCGGACACCAAAACAATTAAAAACTTTGCCCCGCATATGGGCGTCAGCGACACCACAAACATTAAAGACTTTCTTTTGATTAAGAACGTATTGTACGATAAAAAAATAAGCAAGGCCAGTCGGAAAAAATTAAACATTCCAACCATCTTTCTTGGCGGCCCAGATAAAGGCCCCCTTAAAACCATCTCTTACAGGCCAATGCCAATAACCGCTTTGGCAACTGCTGCCGTTATAAACCAATATAATCTTAACAAGGGAAACAAAGAATCATTAGGCGAGGCTGAATCAGACTCAGTATTTATCACAAGCCAAATGGCTGCTAACTTGACACTACGAGGAAACCCATTTATAAATATCAACGATACATTGGCGATAGATACTCGATTTGTGGATGGTGGGTTCTTCCAAGAAAAGAATAATTTATTGTTTTTCTCTGGATTGTTTCATATTTTTGCTGTCGATCATCGCCTCCGAGGGAATGATTGGACGACAACATATCAAATGAATCAGATCGGCGGCCTTGAGCCAACAAAAACCTACGCAACAACCGACAATCCTCTTCCAAAATCTCAAGACGTTGCCCTAGCGGAAGAAGCAAGCAATAACCAAACAGGGACCGCAGAAAAAGACAAAAAAGCAGAAAAGAAAGCACCCGACAAGAAAAAGAAAAAAGGTAAAAAGGGCGGCAAAAAGACAAAAGCTTCTAAGGGGCAAGCAGACGCTGCGGCTGTTACTGCTAAAGATCCAGAAGTGGAAAAATTTAATAAAGCAGAGGGCGAACGTCACTACGGGAAAGATGAGACGTTTCTTGAAGGCAAAGCAGCGTCAATGAAAGAATAGCCTGAATAACCCACAAGGAATCTATTTATCACATGTTCAGTAATAACTCATCAAAACCCTCAGAATTCTTCAAAAGCAAAGAAAAATATGATGAAGTATTTCCCGTTGTTCCCGAAGACAAAATCTATGACCTTTGGTATAAGCGACCATATTTTGGTAAAGTCAATACAAAGGGTATTACGGTCTATCCTAAAGAAGAATTCCTTGCTGCCTTGGACGGCATAGGCAACTTTAAAGCTTTAAATTTTGTAGTTGATGCATTCTTAGATCTTCAAGGGTTCATCAGGCGAAGCAAAGACAGAAAGGTCTTCCCTCCTGATTTCTTTGATAGGTTTTTTCCAAAAAGAGCATGGACACCTCTACCCGTTGAGTACGATAAGTATTTTGAGAGCTTTATCTTTGACCCCTTCTTAAATGTCTATCTACCCTCAAGAAAGGTCTATTCATTTGATTCCTTTGTCAACGAATACTTGAGATTCATTCGAACTACTTCTCCCGACATTTCCATTACTCAGAATGAATATATAATGAGTAACAACTGCACCAATAAAATTTCAGGTCTCATCATCGATCTGGCCACTGACGACCACGGCGATAACGAAATAAAAGTCAAGAACTATTTGGAAAAATTTGAATATTCTAGTTTCATCAATCCTTGTAGAAATTTTGGATTTAGGGTCAACAGAAATGCTCCATGGCAATTAATCGCAGATATCGCAAGCCCCGAAATGGCTGGTTACATTGCTAGACACAACCCAACGATACGCCATATCTCAGAACTCTTCGATACCAACTTCTACACAGCCTCAGAGATAGACTATGAAAATTTTAAGAGATACCTCTACATACTCTATACAAGCCACTATTCAGTAAACTCGTCATATGAAAAGGTTAAGGTAACGGTCAAGTCCGTGAAATACGGCTCCCCAATTTTTTCAGATTATAAAACTACCCTGATAAAAGAGTTACCTGCCGAAGTTGTCCCAAAGACCTATTCCTTGTTTGAGGAGAGATACGGTGAAGAATACTTTTTAAAGTTATACTTTAGAATAAGATTAATTGAAAATAGTAAAGAAAATAAGTATAATGAACTTGTCACCAACGTAAGAGATTACTATAATATAGGTGGCAAAAAAAGAGCGCTTGATTACATCGACTTAAAGTTAATAAATTCAAGGATTTATAAAGAAGGTGACCAAGAACCGTTCTTTTTTGTTGACAAATGATCTCAATCAAGTATAATAGTGGTAATGCTGTTTCAAACTTTTGACGAAAAAAATGACTGCTTCATGATTTATAAGAACTCACAGTTCTTCAAAGAAATCACAGACGATTGCCATAAAACTTGGTCATACGCCCCTTACCTTAAAAAACACGATATTGAATATGCAAACTTATTTGCCGCTGGTCAAACTCTTGAAGAGGCGTGCCCTGATTCATGGAAAGAAGAATTAGAAGAAATTCAAGCGAGACTCAGAGCAGTTTTAAAATCTGCCGTAGCAACAGGCGTAAATCTAAAGGATATATGTCTTTATGACCTGATGCCGACACATATGCTCGAAAAATGGGCCTCTATAAAAAACAACATTTGTAACCACATCTTCGATAACTGTGAGAGACCAGAAAACTACAATGATATCCTAAACTTAGAAAAGATGATCACTGAAATTAAATCACAGCCATTGAAAATCGACACAAGCGTAATAAAGAGCATCACAGTACAAGATAGAAACATCATCAAAACACTACAAGAATGCGACAAAGTTATATCTTACGACCAGTTCAAAACGGTCACAGGCCGCTTAAGCACAAAAAAGAATTCTTTTCCAGTGATGACACTGGCTAAGAAATATCGTAAAGTATTAAAGCCGACAAATGATTGGCTCTTTGAAATCGACTTCAACGCTTGCGAATTGCGAGTTGCTTTGGGCTTATTAGACCACGAGCAGCCAGAAGGAGATCTTCACGAATGGAACCTAAAGAATGTCTTTCTTAGGTCAAAAGATCGCGATAACGCTAAGAAAAGGATCTTTGCTTGGCTTTATAACCCCAAAAGCACCGAAGCTAAGGTCGGAGACATTTACGACCGGGAAAAGATCAAAAGTTTGTATTTTTCGGACAATAAGGTAAAAACCATATTTAATCGAGAAATAGAATGTGACGAGGCCCACGCCGTAAATTACGCCATTCAGTCAACGGCAGCAGATCTCGTTTTTGAGCAAATGTATAAGGTTTGGGAACTCTTGGAAGGTCGGAAGAGTTTTATTAAATTTTGTAATCACGATTCGCTTGTTATCGACTTTTCGGAAGATGATCAATATATTCTGAATGATATCAAAAGAGCGTTCGATGTCACACGATTAGGGAAATTTAGAGTTAATTGTAGTGCCGGTAAAGATTGGCACGACATGAAAAAGCTCAATATTAATTAAGAGGAACAATGCAAACTGTCATAGGTCTAGGAAAAGCTGGTTGTAACATAGCAAATTGTCTGAAGGAATATTCAGAATATAACGTCTTAAATATAGATGTCGGTCTCAAGAAGACTAAAAACACATTCGGCCTGAAAAAGCAAGATTCAGTAGAACTATATGAAAAGAGCGTTCCCAAGTCCATAAACAAGTTTTTAGAAAAAGTAGATGCGGAAACGCTATTCATTACAAGCTGCGGCAATGTTACCGCCACCGCTCTGAATATTTTGGAGAGAATAAAGGACAAGTCCAAAATTACCTTGATGTATATCATCCCAGAAAGAGAAGGACTATCGGACAACCAAAAATTACAAAACAACTTGCTGTTCAACATTTTTCAGGAATACGCAAGGTCATCACTACTTGAAAAAATAATTTTACTTGACAATCAATTAATATCTGGTATAATAGGTCCAGTACCAATATTAAAGTACTGGGATAGTATAAATCAAATGATTGCTTCAAATTATCACATGATTAATGTTTTTGAACACAGTATGCCTGTATTCACGACTTTTACCAGTCGTATCAATACAGCGCGTATTAGCTCAATTGGCTTTAATAAATTTGATGAAGAAGAAAAATGTTTTTTTTCGCTTGACATTCCAAGAGAAAAAAGGTATTATTATGCTATACCTCATGAAGTTCTTGAAAAGGACTCTATGTTGATGAACCGAATCAAAGAGCAGGTTAAAGACGCGATAGAGCATGACAAAATGAAAGTGGGTTATTCAATATACCCAACCGAATACGATCAGTCATACATCTATTGTGAAAGTAACAGCACTTTGATTCAAAAACTAGCGCCCTGAGAGATTTGTCAGGGTGACTTTAACCAAGGAGAAAATAAAATATGTCTATTAATATGGAAAAAATGCGAGCACGGCAAGTGTCGCTTAAAAACAATGCCAACGGAGGCTCAAACAAGTTTTGGCGTCCACAAGATGGGGAACAAACGATTCGTATCGTCTGTACTCCTGACGGAGATCCTTTCCGTGATTATTGGTTTCATTATAATGTAGGGGATACCCCTGGATTTTTGAGTCCAAAACGCAATTTTGGCGAAGACTGTCCTCTTGACAGTTATGTACGTCAACTGTGGAAAGAAGGTTCAGAAGAATCTAAACGAGTTGCTAAAAAACTTGGCGCACGTCAACGATTTTTTGCCCCTGTCGTAGTACGAGGCGAAGAAAGTGAAGGTGTTAAGATGTGGGGATTCGGTAAACGAACCTACGAAACTCTTCTCGGTCTTGTTTTGAATCCTGAATACGGTGACATTACTGATCCCGAATCTGGAACAGATTTAGTGATTGGATATGGTAAACCAGCAGGAGCAAGTTTTCCAGAAACTAAAATTACGCCCCGTCGTAAATCCTCACCGCTTCATAAAGATTCGGAGAGAGTTGTAGAACTCATGGAAAATATCCCTGATTTCGAAGAACTGTTTGAAAACGGTCGTAAAACCCCAGATGAGGTTCAAGATATTCTTGCGGCCTATTTGGATAGCGAAGAAGCTTCAGAAGAAGTGGTAGTAGAATCTGCTACACCACAAAATAGTGTAGATAAAGCTTTTAGCGAACTTGTTGGCTAATAGTTTTCGCCGCAGGGAGGCATGGGCTTACAGATGTCTCAACTTTATCGAATAAAAGGAAAACTAAATTGTTAATTAAAGCAGTTGAATGCAAGGAATGCGAAGACATTGTTTATTCTAGGACGGAAGATGATTTTAGAGAGTGCTCCTGTGGTTCAATTGGAGTTAGCGGAGGAGTTAAATTCTTTAAATTTACGGCGCAACCTGCCGCTGGTTACGAAGTCAAGAAAATAAACGTTAAAACAACACTTGACAATCTTTATCAAGATTGGTATAATATGAGAGATGCTTTTGGCGTTATTAAAGCAGAGCCAGCAAAGCACGCTTTTCAATAGGAGAAAAATGAAAAAAGTATATAAGAAAGATGACCCAAACTTTAATGAAAAAATAACAGAAGTCGCAAGGCGATTTAAAGGTAAAGGCGGAGGGCCAGACAGCGAAACGGCTATCAACGCCTATAAACAAGACTTGGGAGATGGCTATGTAAGTTTCTATTCAGACAATAGCGACATTACTAATCTTCTCTCAAGAAGCAAAGATTATGTCTTAGAGGTCATTGACTACGGAGAGAACGTATCAATCAAAATTGATAAGAAAGGTTTCCGCAGTTGCTATCACGCCTTTAAGCTTTCAAAATAAGGAGAAACAAATGGCACGAAGAAAAGAAGTAAAAGCTGGCAAACTCAGCATAGACCAGATGAGACAGCTTATAAATAAAAAAGCTGGTATGCAAGTTGCTCATGACTTGAACGACGAAGATAACCCAACAAACGTAACCGATTGGATTTCAACTGGTTCTCGTTGGCTAGATAGTATGATTTGTCGTGGAAAGCTTGCGGGTGTTCCAGTAGGAAAAATCACAGAAATTGCTGGCCTAGAATCCAGTGGAAAATCATATATGGCGGCTCAAATCGCGGCCAATGCCCAAAAGAAAGGAATTGATGTAGTCTATTTCGATTCTGAGTCTGCTCTAGACAACTCATTTCTTGAGCGTATCGGATGTAACGCAAGTAATATTTTGTATATTCAAGCAACAAGCGTTGAATTCGTTTTAGAAACAATCGAGGAACTTCTTAAATCAAATGAAAATAGAATGTTGTTTATCTGGGATAGTCTGGCACTAACGCCTTCTAACTCTGATATGGAAGGAGACTTCAACCCTCAGTCAACAATGGCAGTAAAGGCCAGAATCCTTTCCAAAGGAATGTCAAAGCTTTTGGTTTCGATTGCGAACACACAATCAACTTTACTTGTTCTCAATCAGCTAAAGGCAAATATTACACGTTCGCCTTCCGAAGCGATGACAACGCCTTATATGACACCGGGAGGAAAAACTCTTATCTACTCGTATTCATTGCGTGTTTGGCTAACCAGACCAAAAGCAAAGGCATCCTTTGTTATGGATGATAAAGGCTTCAGAATAGGAAACACAGTTAAAGTTAAGCTTGAGAAATCACGTTTTGGTTCTCAAGGTCGTCAATGCCAATTTAAGATCCTTTGGGGTGATAATGTTGGCGTACAAGACGAAGAGAGTTGGTTCGATGCCATTCAAAGCTCAGAGCATTTAGAACGTTCTGGAGCTTGGTATGAACTTAAATATGAAGATGGGACGAGCGAAAAGTTTCAATCTGCCCATTGGACAACTAAACTTCAAAATGAGAAGTTTAAAAACCGAGTATTGGCAATCATGGACGAAGAACTCATCGAGAAATTCGACCAAAGAATTGGCAATGCTTCAGATTTTTACGAAGAAGAGGAGAAGTAAAAAATGCCATTGTTGACAGATAAGTACGATGCAAAAGAAGATAGAAAAAATTTAAATCACATTTCAAGGCTTCACGGAAAGACGAAGCTGGATGGTAATTTCCAGAGATGGGGAGGAATCGATAGAGGCTCTGGCTGGCCCATTAAGATGGGGAATGATTACCTTAAGAGTTTATTAGAGGGGAGTGTCTATAATCATATTATTGTAGTAGAAACAAAAGAAGCCCTTAAATACGCCACAGAAATGGGCGATACAGAGTCTGAGATGTACTTCGAACAAGTTTCAGAAGAAGGCTTCGAGTATGTAAGCATCGATGGAAACAATTCTAGTAGTTATATTGCAGCCTTTGTTAAAGATGACGACCGTGTACAGCCCAAGGGAAAAAGGTTTTCTGAATATTCCAGCGAAGAACAAGAAGAAATTAAATATACTGAAAAGGTTAACGTTATTACATTGCGTAGGATCGGTATTGTTGATATGTGTAATCTTTTTCGTCGCTTGAACACCAATACTGCATTAAACAATCAAGAGTGGAGACAAGCAAGATGGTCTTCTCTCTCCGATGCGATTCGAGAACTTGGTGCCACATACCGCAAACTGTTTAAAAATCTTACTTTTGGAAAAGACGAAGATTTAGATAAAAGATATCACGAGGAAATGATTGCACAACTTGCTTTAAAGTTTACTAGGTCAATTGATTTAAAGAAAGGTGCTCTAGATCGTTTTTATGAGACCGCCGCAGAATTAGAACCTAAAGTGCTAGAGCGCCTTAAGAGCATTTTGAAACAAATTGAAAAATTTGAGGTCGCGCCTCTCAAACACAAGTTTACCAAGGGACAACTACACAGTTTATTTGAAATTGTTGATATTGTCATACAAAGCTATGACATTAGTGAAGGAAAACGGTTTTTTGATTGGTTTGTAGAGCTTGATGCCGACTTCCGTTACACTTCTAAAGATATTACTGAGGAAAATCAATCAGAGCTATCCTATACATATTGGACGAAATATAATACAAATTCTGAAAACTATTTAAAGACCAGGAAGCTTTTAAATCACTCTTTTGAAGCTTCTTGCGAAAAACTTCTCGAAGACGGTGTTTTAAAACGGCGAAGAACCTCAAACGATTCTTTTACCTTTAATGAAAAACGCGATTTGTACGTTTTGCAAGATGGTAAAACACGGGAGGGTGATGACATAAAAATTATTGATTTATATTTAGGTGGGCAATATGAGGCAGATCACGTCAAATCGATCAAGAACGGTGGCCAAACCACATTAGCGAATGGCGAGTTAATGACAATGGAAAAAAATCGCTCCAAGGGATCAAAAGATAATGAGCCTCATTTCCCTCATCAAAAAGCCCCAGAACCTGACAAGGAAATTATCATGATGACGAGTGAAGGATAACACGTCTTTTTATAGTAAACATACTATTTATTATACAATTTAGAGGAACTGCCTGTGAAAATCACCAAATCCCGCATGAAACAAATCATCAAAGAAGAAATTCAAAAAGCACTAACGGAACAAAACAAGCCATGTAGATTCCCGCGTATGCCTTTACAGGTTCAGGGAATGGAACTGTGGCCAGAAGATCGAATGGAAACAAAGTATGCCATGCTTCCAAAAAGCAGCGGCGGCGGGTTTGACCCAACGAGATACCACGGGCCGACAAGGTCGGTCCCCCAGCAGGTATGGTATATTTATGGTCCCAAGGGCAAAAAACTGCTACACGACAGCAAGACCACAGGACAATTTATGATTTGGTATCAGGAAAACGGTTGTGCGTTGCCGCCTGATGTTACTATTGGCCGCTCTTACATGGACCCCCTGAACGGCCGCGAAGTCAAAGTCAATGCTACATCGGCCTTTCCGCGTCAAGAAGATAAGCCTGTAGAACTTGAAAGAGAAGAAGACCCACCAGAACTTGATCCAATAGATATCCCACCAGAGGGAGAAGAGGGAACTCTGGCTGGCGGCGGCGGCCCAGGAGGTTGCGGCCCAAGGCCACCTTTAAGCAAAAACTGGCGAGAGAAAGCTTGGGCAAGTTCAGAAAGAAAAACTTTCCGCGCCTGGAAAAAGTGTGTGAGAAACGCCAAGTCAAAATAACAATTCAGTAATAAAAAATATACTTTTTCCTTGCTTTTTGTTCAATAACGTGTTATAGTTGTTATGTACTTAATTATTAGGAGAAGGTATGAACCTTAAAAAATACAAACATCTATTTAACATTCATCTCGCGGCCTCGACAGCAGTATCGGCCCTTTTTCATTTTGCTTTCATCTTAGCGGCCCTTTTCTTGTGGACAGAACTGCCGAACTTAGAAAGAGACCAACCAATCTTTAAAGAGCTTCAAGTTCACTTTAAAGACGCCCCAAGTCAATATTTAGAGCAACACGAGATAGATGAGATATTGCGAAAAGAAGAGGCTTGGAATAACTTGTCCGATGAGGATAAAGAATCTCACTCTACGCTTCCGAAATCATCATCGGTGCCCTTGGTTCCCCTCGTTCAAGATTCCAAAGCTTTTCCACAATTAAAATAAAACCATAAAAACTTCTTGACAGATAATTACATTTTATATAAAATGTATAAGATATAAGGAGTTTTAATGAGTATTATCTTACTGACAACCACACTATTACTATCACAACAATGTTCATATGATTGCGAAATCACATATGATGAGATATATGAGCAAGTGATGTATCACACCTTTAAGACAAAGGCACCAACCGATAAGCAAGAGCAAGTTCTGCTTGACCTAATCAAACTAGAAAAGGACTGGCGGAGAGCTACCCCATCATTTCCTAAAAGCCTTTTGGGGTTTTCTATTGCCGCAGCTTATGTAGAATCAAGGTACAATCCACTTGCCAAAGGCGACTGGAGAACAGACCGGCGAGGAAGAAAAATAGCCAAAGCCATTGGCGTTTTACAACTTTGGCCTTGGTGGGAAGACTACTATAATGTAAATCGCAGAGACCACATCCAATCAGCAAGTGCTTGGCTTGCTCACGTTTCTCGTAGACATGTGAAGATTCAAAAGAAAAAGATGTGCCCCCGCAACTTCTCAGCAGAACGAAAATGGATAGTAGCTTGGGTACAAACAACACGCGGAGCACCAGTAAATAAAGCAAATCGTTTCCGGTGTTTTCAAAAGCCCACTCACTATCGCCTTCTACGACGATGGAAAAGACAAATCCTCAAACGACGAAGCGAGGAAGACGGATGTTAAAAACTAAACGTGTTATGATAATAGATTCACTAAACTTGTTTCTAAGGTCATATATTGTAAACCCCACAATGTCGAAAGACGGAAATCCGATTGGTGGAGCCGTTGGCTTCCTTAAGTCTCTACAAAAGCTTTCCCGCGAAATAAAACCAGACGCAATCATTGTTTGCTGGGATGGCAGAGGCGGCAGCAAAAAAAGAAAGCAAATCAACAAAAACTATAAAGAAGGACGAGCGCCAATTCGCCTGAACAGAAGTATCAAAGTTCTTAGCGAAGAACAAGAGAATGAAAATAGAATTTGGCAGATGCACAGAATATTTGAATATCTTAACAACTTCCCAGTTATTCAGTTGATGGCCGATGAAGTAGAAGCAGATGACATTATCTCGTATATAACTCGTTTCTCTTGCTTCAAAGAAGACCAGAAGGTGATCGTTTCAAGCGACAAAGACTTTTACCAGTTATTGGATGACAAGACAGTTCTTCACCGTCCAATTCAAAAACAATATTTAAATAAACTTGACATTCTTGAAGAACATGGAATCCATCCGACAAATTTTGCTTTGGCTCGTGCAATGGTGGGAGACAAATCTGATAATCTCGTTGGAGTACCGGGAGTTGGACTCAAAACAGTAGCCAAAAGATTTAACTTTTTTGCGAAAGAAGAGGACGTAACAATCCCAGAATTGATAGAGTTCTGCTCCAATCAGGAGAGCAAAGTTAAGGCTTTTCAGTCTATTATTGACAACGAAGAACTAATTAAAGAGAACTATAGTCTTATGCAACTCTATAGTCCAAGCTTGTCAATCCAGACCAAACATAGAATGGACTGGGCCATTGACAACTTTGAATCAGAGTTTAATAAGACTGAAACAGATTTGATGATGTTCACTGACGGTATCAGTGATAATTATTGGTCAGACCTGTTTCAAGATTTTAGGCGAATTTGCCGGGATAATAAATAATGGTTGTATTTGAATTAAGTGTGGCAGCTTTTGTATTATCAATGATGATCAATTGTGCCGTGACCATGAACAACAAAAAATAACTCACGAGGAAAATATGTATAAATTAAAACCGTTCATTTTTGAAAACAGTATTGTACCAGTTCTGCTTTCAAAAATCTCTCCAATGGAGATTCAAGCAGTTAGTTTTGCCTGCTTTGTATGGTGTAGGAGCGACGCATCCGATACACTAAAGAGACATGAAACAATTCACTTCTATCAGCAGCTTGAAATGTTGTTTGTTCTTCAGTGGGTTTTGTATGCTGTCTTTTATGTTTATGGCAGATTCAAGCACGGCTCATGGTACGAGGGCTATTTCTTGAATCCTTTTGAACAAGAAGCCTACCAGAACCAAGCCAATGTCAATTATTTCAAAGAGCGCAAACTTTGGGCCTGGACCAGATATATTAAAAGAGGGTAATATGAGTGAAAAAGATTTTATTAATAGTTTTACTGAGCTTTTTGTTTTCTCCCTGCTCTCTTGCCAAACCTCCACTAAAACAAAAGTTTTATGATTTTGGCGAGCAAGTTATCGATGGAGAAATACGCAAACCAACTGCCTTATATATGGACGCTCGAAACAGGGCAAGATTTGGTAGACTACTCAGACTCAAAAAGAGCTTCTTGCCTGACCTTTTCAAAACCGCTAAGAACAAAGTGTTCAAATAAAAATAATTTACCAATCCTTTCTAAGACTTACAAAATAGCTTGACTTGTTTAAAAACATATATTATACTTACTTTATATTTCAATGAGGTGATATGGAAAATTTAGGTATCTTCGGTAAGAGTTTTCAGGAAAATTTATGTAAGTTGTTGGTATATGACCGACCCTTTTGCGACCAAATGCAAGAAGTGTTAGATACGGGCTTTTTTGAGCTAAAGTATCTTCAAGTCTTTGCCAAGAAACTCTTCGACTATAAAGACAAATACAAGACACACCCAGTCAATGGGACGTTGAATTCTATCTTCAATACAGAGTTGGAGCTAGAAAACGACATTATTCAAAAACAAGTTAAACAATTCTTCGTTCGGATACAGGCAACCCCTGAAACTGACGATAAAGAATATATAAAAACAGCAAGCCTTGATTTCTGTAAAAAGCAGGTTTTAAAACATGCGATGATGAAATCGGTTCCGCTACTAAATAAATGCTCTTTTGAAGAGATTGAAAAGTTAATTACAAAAGCTCTCCGTTCGGGCCTGGACAATGACTTTGGTTACGATTACATCAAAGACTTTGAGGAACGTTTCAAATTTAAGGCAAGAAACCCAATATCAACCGGCTGGTCAAAGATTGACAAAATTACAAAAGGCGGCCTTGGCATAGGAGAGCTTTCTGTCGTTGTGGCCCCAACAGGCGCAGGTAAATCTCATGTTCTAGTACACTTAGGTGCTCAAGCACTAAAACAGGGCAAAAACGTTGTTCATTATACATTGGAATTGGCCGACACAGCCGTTGCCAAACGATATGATGCTTGTCTCACGGGTCACAATCTTGACGACCTTTTAGAACAAAAGGATGACATTTTAGAGAAAATCAAAGAAGTTGATGGACAACTGATAATCAAAGAGTATCCTACAAAGTCTGCCTCAACCACAACAATAAGAAATCATTTGGAAAAAGTCAAACAAACACAAATGGAAGTGGACATGGTTATCGTAGATTATGGAGACCTTCTCCGCAGTGTACACAGAAATACAGAAAAGAGGCACGACCTTGAATCAATCTACGAAGATTTGAGGGGACTCTCTCAGGAATTCCGTTGCCCTGTGATTACAGCTTCACAAACAAACAGAAAAGGTTTGAATGAAGAAGTGATTACCATGGAGTCTATTTCCGAAGCGTTCAACAAATGCTTTGTTGCCGACTTCATTATCAGTCTCTCAAGAACAATAAAAGATAAAAATAGCAACATTGGAAGACTTTTCATTGCTAAAAATAGAAATGGACCCGATGGAATTATCTTTTCTGTCTTCATGGACCCCGGCTCTGTTTGCATAAAAGTTCTCGAACAGGACGATGTTTGTGAGATTCAGCGGAATGAGGTGAATAATAGAAATAAGCGGGATATGGATGCCGCTAAACGAGTTTATAAAGAAATGTTTAAAAATAAGGAGAAACAATAATGGAAGAGAACGTTGCTAATGAAATTCTATCAGATATAACAGTTCATATGAAATACGCTCGCTACTTGCCCAAAAAAGAACGTCGAGAGACTTGGGAAGAGCTTGTAACCCGAAATAAGAAGATGCATCTTAAAAAGTTTCCTGAACTTAAAAAGGAAATCAGCGCAGCCTACACATACGTTTACGATAAAAAGGTATTACCCTCAATGCGCTCCATGCAATTTGGTGGTAAACCCATTGAGGTCGCCCCCAATAGAATTTTTAATTGTGCCTACTTACCAATCGACGACTGGCGAGCCTTTAGCGAAACAATGTTTTTGCTGTTGGGCGGTACCGGCGTTGGTTATAGCGTTCAGAAGCACCATGTTGAAAATCTTCCAGAGATTCAGAAACCCTCTGTCAAGCGCACCCGACGATTCCTCGTAAACGATTCCATTGAAGGCTGGGCAGATGCTGTTAAAGCTTTGATGGGAAGCTATTTTAAGGGTGGCTCCAAGGTCCGATTCGATTATAGCGATATCCGAGCAAAAGGCGAAAAACTTGTAACTTCCGGCGGTACTGCTCCCGGCCCTCAACCACTCAAAGAGTGCCTCGTAAAGATTGATGGTATACTCAGAGAGAAAGAATCAGGCGACAAGCTTTCTACCTTGGAAGTGCATGACATCATTTGTTATGTTGCTGATGCGGTTTTGGCTGGTGGTATTCGCAGAGCAGCCCTCATTTCACTATTCAGCGCTGACGATAAAGAAATGCTTGCCGCAAAAACCGGCAATTGGTGGGAGCAAAACCCACAAAGAGGCAGAGCAAACAATTCTGCTGTTCTAATGAGACATTTAATTACAAAAGACTTCTTTAAAAGTCTTTGGCAGCGAGTTCAAGCTTCCGGTTGCGGAGAGCCTGGATTTTATTTTTCCAACGATAAGGACTGGGGGACGAATCCTTGCTGCGAAATCGCTTTGAGACCCTTTCAGTTTTGCAATTTGGTAGAGATCAACGCAAGCGACTTAAGTTCTCAAGATGAATATGAAGATAGGTCAAAGGCCGCTTCTTTCATTGCAACTCTGCAAGCCTCTTACACCGACTTTCACTATCTTCGAGAGGTATGGAGACGAAACACAGAAAAAGATGCTCTAATCGGCGTCAGTATGACTGGCATTGCCTCTGGAAAAGTTTTAAAGCTGGATATGAAGAAGGCAGTCAAGACAGTAATTGAAGAGAACAAACGGGTAGCAGAGATAATTGGTATCAACTCAGCCGCAAGAACAACCTGCGTTAAACCTGCCGGAACAACCTCTTTAACCCTTGGAACTTCAAGCGGAGTACACTCTTGGCATGATAGATATTATATTCGTAGAATAAGAGTTGGCAAGACTGAATCAATTTATTCTTATTTGAAAAATAAACATCCAGAATTAGTTGAAGATGAATACTTCAGGCCACACGACACAGCAGTTATCGGCGTACCCCAAAGTGCCCCTCGGGGAGCAATTCTCAGAAACGAGAGTGCCCTTAGTATGCTTGAGCGTGTCAAGAAGATTAGTACCGAGTGGACCAAGACAGGCCACAGAAAAGGACAGAACACTCACAATGTATCAGCAACAGTAAGCATCAAAGAAAAAGAGTGGGATGACGTTGGCGAGTGGATGTGGGAAAACCGCAATAGTTACAATGGCTTAAGTGTCCTTCCCTACGACGATAAAGAACATACCTACGTTCAGGCTCCTTTTGAAAGCTGTACCAAGGATAGGTACGAAAGTTTGATTGATACGCTAAAAGAGATTGACTTAACAAAAGTTATAGAGTATAATGATAATACGAATTTAACTGGAGAGCTTGCTTGCGCTGGCGGCGCCTGCGAGATCAAATAATTAATTGGAGAAAAAATGAAATTTAAACCTTATAATCGTCACATCCTGCTGACAGAAAGAGAGCAGACAGCAGAAGAAGTATCAACTGTTCTTGTTCCCGATTCCTATGTCACCAGCTTTAAACCTTACAGTGTGTATATTGTACGCGATGTCTCATCAGACTGCGAAAAGCTCTCAACAAAACACATCAAGAAGGAAATCGTTGTAAACAATAGTATGGTTGAGAAAATCAGTATCCAAGGCGAGGAGTTGCTTCTGGTGTTAGAAAACCATGTTTACGGCGTCATTGATAAATAATGAATAAAGTATCATTCGCTCAATTGTTGCTGCTGACGTTCGCCCTGTTCCCTTTGTGGATTGTGGCGTTACAGGCTCTTATGACTATGACATCTGTTTCAACGGCAGCGGCATCAGTCTTAATGGACTTAGTTCTCAGCTAGACAAACAGTGGCTCAGAAATATACATACGGTTCATCTCTGGATGCTTTGCAATTTGCCGACCAACACAACACAAAGTTAATACTTGGCGACATAAAGTTTCCACGGGAACACGAAACTGATGAAATAAGACTCGCTTGGGGCCTCATCTATACTAAGCTAATGTTCAAGGGTCGCATTATTGGAGGCGACTCCGTTAAAACTGTAAGAGTAAGCGACGATAAGATTACTATTGTTTGTCGAGGTAACGTAATCAAAAGAGTAGACTATGACGTAATCTTCGTTTGCAGCGACAAAAAGATTATTGGTCTGCCCCCTGCTGTTAAAAAAGTTGACATATATAAGATTATCGATCATATGAAACCACTGTCACTTGTGACCAAAGGCGATAAGCTCATTGAAACAGAAGATAAGTTTGTCTCACAATTGTTTGTCTTCAAGAAGTACCCCACAGACCCCATCAAAATCTATGCGATATCAGAATTGAATGAGGAACAACTGGAAGACTTTAACTATTCTGATACCATGGCCAAATTTAAAAGTGAGTTCCTGCTAACAACGAATTCCTTTCTTGGTGCCCATTCAGGAGGCACTCGCCTACCAATAACCTTAGAAGTACTCAAACGCGAGATAGAGAAAAAAATGGATTTCTATGAAAATTCAGAAAAAGTAAAGTTTGTCTATGGAAGTTAACCCAATAAATAAAAGAAGATTCAACTTGGTCGGCATTGTCCCAATCGACGGACAGCCCCTTGACTTCACATTTCCTTGGCACGACAGCCTGATTCCCATTGGCCACAACTATTTGGCTGTCGAGAAGGCTGTCTTTGACTGTGCCATTGCTGGATGCGATACCATTTGGCTTGTATGCCCCAAAGACATTCAGCCCTTAATCCGCTATAGACTTGGCGATTATGTTGTGGACCCTCACATTTACTTTAAGAACGCTAAGTTCGGCAACTTCCCGAAAGTAAAAGAGATTCCTATATATTATGTACCTACTCATCCTAAAGATGCTGGCAGAAGAAATTGTCTTTCTTGGAGTATTATCACTGGCGCTCACAACGCATATGTCGTCAGCCGCAAAATAAGCCGCTGGGTCACTCCTGACAAATACTTCGTATCCTTTCCCTACGGTATGTTTACTCCTTATTATATGGTGGAACACAGAGCCAAGATAAGAAGCGAAAGGTCATTCCATGTTTCTTACAACCAGCAGACCTTCAGAGACGGCTTGTACCTGCCATTCACCTTCAGCGCGGAAGACTATCTAATAACAAGAAAGAGATTCAGAACAAACGAGGTAAGAGGAAGCGACAAAGACTTGAAACACATTACGAGAGACAAAGCTTACACAGGAAGATTCTTTACTCATGACTTTGTATTTGCTGATGTTTCAACAGAAAACCTTTTCGATGTTGAGATTCCTTGGTACTATGACGTGTCCAACTGGGAGAACTTAAAAAACTGGTTTAGTTCAGAGAATTCACTTGACAGACCAAAAGATTTTATATTATCATATAGTGAACTTAATCCATTGGGGGAAATTATTAATGAAGAAGAGTAGCATACCATTTGCCGGTTTACACGCGCATAGCGGAGTCGGAAGTCCGTTTGATGGTTTGGGCTATCCTGCCGAGCATATGGACTTTGCTTTTGAAAATGGTTCAGATGCGCTTGCTCTGACTGACCACGGAAACATGAACGGCTTTGCCTATCAGGTTCAGCACGCTCAAGATATGATGAAAGAAGGCAAAGACTTTAAGCCCATTTTTGGTGTTGAAGCCTATTTTCTCCCCAGTATCAGCAAATGGAGAAGTGAGCTTGAGAAAGTAAAGCAAGACAAGAAAGCCAAAAGACAAATTGATAAGTCCAAATCCGGTACAACAATTGAAGACGAGAGCACAAAAAGTCTCAGTAAAAGTATTCTAAACAGACGACGGCATCTCATTCTCTTGGCCCAAAACCAAACGGGCCTCAACAATATTTTCTCTTTGGTCTCCAAATCATTTCAAACCGACAACTTTTACCGCTTCCCGAGAATGGATTACAAAATGTTGGCCAACCACAGCGAAGGAGTAATAGCAACAAGCGCTTGCCTCGGCGGCGTATATGCTGGTAATTATTGGGAAAATAGAGACAGTGGCCCCGATGCAGTAATGAGCGAAATGAGGAAGACCACAGAAAAGATGATATCTATCTTTGGGGACCGCTGGTATGGCGAGCTTCAATGGCTCAGTGCGAAAGAACAACACGAACTCAATAAATATATTATTCAGATAAGCAAAGAATATGGAATCAAACTTGTCTCAACTGCTGATAGTCACTATCCCACGAGAGATGCTTGGAAAGACCGCGAACTCTACAAGAGATTAGGATTCTTAGGCAAGGGCAAATTCCCAGACTGGATGCCAGTGGAACTCCCCATAAACGTTGATGAAATTGGCTATGAGATCTACCCTAAGAATGGCGAAGAGATGTGGGAATCCTACAAGTACTACTCAGAGAAAGTTGGAGCTTCGTATGATGATGATATAGTAAGAGAAAGCATCGAACGAACTCATCACATCGCACACAATCGTATAGATTCCTTTATGCCAGACAATACCGTTCGTCTGCCAAGCTTTGTAGTCCCGGCAGGAATGTCAGCCGATAAAGCTTTGGTTGCCGCTTGCGTAGAAGGTTTGAGGGACAAAAAACTCAAGGACAACAAAGAATATTTAGACAGAGTTAAAGAAGAACTCTATACAATCAGCAACACAGGCTTCAGCAAATATTTTTTAACCATGAAGGCCGTTGCCGACCGTGCGACCGAAACACAATTGACCGGAGCGGGTAGAGGTTCAGCCGCAGGAAGTTTGGTTGCGTATGCCCTTGGCATTACACAGGTAGATCCTATCAAATACAACCTTCTTTTCTCTCGCTTTCTGCGGAAAGACACCGAAGACTACCCTGACATCGATTATGACGTTGGCGACCCAATGGCACTCAAAGAAACGCTTATTAAGGAATGGGGAGGAAACACTGTAGTTCCCATTTCAAACTTTAACAAGCTGCAATTGCGCTCGCTCATAAAAGATATATCAAAACTGTACAGTATTCCATTCCTTGAGGTCAACGCAGTTACTTCTAAAATGATGTCCGAGGCAACTCCGATAGCAAAGAAGATTAAAGGGATTAAAGCTGGTGTGCACACTCCAAACTTTGAAGAGGTCATGGAATATTCCCACAGTCTTAAAGGATTCTTGGAAAAGTATCCAAAGATTAAAACTCACGTCGAGGCTTTAATGGGTCAGGTCCGTTCTGTTTCAAGACATGCTGGCGGCGTTGTGATTGGGGAAGACCTTGACAAGAGGATGCCATTGATTAATAGCGGCGGCATAACTCAGACTCCTTGGTCAGAAGGTCAACATATTCGTCAACTGGAACCAATGGGTTTCATTAAGTTTGATATTCTCGGACTCTCAACACTGAAAATGATTGAAGGGGCAATCTCTCACATTCTTAAACGTCATCACGACATTGAAGAACCTTCATTCGAACAGGTAAAAGAATATTATGATAAAAATCTACACCCAGAAACCATTAACCTGAACGACAGCGCCGTCTACAAGAATATCTTTCAGAAAGGAAAGTGGGCTGGCATATTCCAGTTTACAGAAAAGGGTGCCCAAACCTTTTGCAAGCGAGTCAAGCCAAAAAATATTATTGACATCGCTGCAATTACTTCCATCTTCCGTCCTGGCCCATTGTCAGCAAATGTACACGAAAGTTATGTGGAGGCAAGGAAGAACGCCTCAGATATTAAATACGGACACAAGATTGTTAGAGAAATCACAAAAGAAACGTATGGCTTCCTCATCTTTCAGGAACAAATTGCTCTCTTGGCACACAAGCTTGGCAAAAATCTTAGCTTGGACGAGGGAAACTTACTTAGAAAATTATTAACCAAAAAGGGAACCGGGAAAACAAATGAAAAGAAGAATAAGATCCACAGAAAATTCGTTGAAGGTTGTGAATCTAAGGGAATATCGAATAAGAAGGCACAAGAGATATGGCAAAAGTTTGAGTATTTCAGCGGCTACGGTTTTAACAAGTCTCATGCTATTTCCTATTCTATTATTTCTTACCAGTGCGCTTGGCTGCTAAACTATTATCCTTCAGAGTGGATGGCCGCTTTCTTAGATAAAGAACCCGAGTCAAGAAAGGAAAAAGCAATTAACCTTGCCAAGAAGTTTGGCTACAAAATCGAGCCAATGAGCATTAACAAGTCTGGCGTCGTCTGGGAAATCTCTGCTGATAACAAAACTCTCATTCAGCCATTGACATCTATCAAGGGATTGGGCGAGAAAGCAATTGAACAAATCATTGACCATCGACCCTTCAATACTATTGAAGAATTCCTTTTCAATGATGAGATTGTTTACGCGAAGCTCAACAAAAAGGCTATTGACGTTCTGATTAGGGCTGAAGTATTAAATGAGCTAATGGACGAAAGGTTTGTGAACCTTAAACACTTCTGGCACTCTGTAGCAGACAACCGGCCAAAGAACAGAAAGAAATTAGGCGAGGCTATTGAAGAGTACAAAGACACCGAAGACTTTACTCGCGACGAAACTATTGAGAACAAAGTAAATCTCAGCGGCCTTTATCCCTTTGACCTTATTCTGTCGGAAGATATCAGAAAGCGTTTAGAATACTTCTGTGTGACTCCCATTTCAGAATACGACGAAGACTTAAAACTTGCTTGGTTTATTCCTCGCGAGGTTCTTGTCAAGAAAACGCTGAAGGGAAGATACTATTATATCGTCAAGACTCTTGATATTAATTCTGAGATGATTGATATTAAATGTTGGGGAATCAGACCGGACAAGGATAAGATTCATTTGAATCGGCCATATATGGCAAAGCTGAATCATCAGGAGCAATGGGGATTTTCCACCAAAGCTGCGTTGTCGGATTGGAAATTATTAGGATAAAATGATTGACAAGCGAAATAATATAAACTATTATGTATTTACACTTTTTAAACAAGGAGGAAGGATTTGAACTTAAAAGTATATCGTTTGCGGGAAGGAGCAAAGCTTCCATCAAGAGCATATCCAACAGACGCGGGAATGGATTTGTACTTCTGTCCCAACAAAGAAATCCAAGAACAAATAACAAGTGTCATGGGATTCCCAATAGAGATTCGGTCAACAGTTGTTTTGTCCACTGGATTAAAAATAGAAGTACCCCCAGATTATATGCTGGAGATTAAAAATAAATCTGGCATTGCATCAAAGAAACAATTAGTTGTTGGGGCTTGCGTAGTTGACTGCGGCTACACTGGCGAGATATTCGTGAACCTTCACAATATTGGCTGGAAGACACAGTACATTCAAGCGGGAGATAAAATCGCTCAGGCAGTTTTAATCCCAATCAGTTGTTGCGGAGTGAAAGAAGTATCAGAAGAAGAATTCGAAAAAGAAACTCAACGAGGCTCAGGCGGCTTCGGGAGTACAGGAAAAAAATAATGGACCCGTATCTTGCCGCAAAGATAGTGCTTATTGGGTCAATAGTAATAGTAGTAATTCAACTATTGGACATAACAAAAGATTGATGTCTAATTAAAACTGGCAGAAAACAAGGAGAACAAGTCATGTCATTTAAATATACTCTTAGAAAAGGCGATGAGGGGCAAGAAGTAAAAAGACTTCAAAGCAAATTGCCACTGCGGGAAGATGGCCAGTTTGGCTCAAAGACCGAAGGCGAAGTTAGAAACTACCAGTCTCATAACAATCTTGGGGTCGATGGTATCGCTGGTCCACAAACACTTGGTCACATGGGAATTGAAGTTTTCGCAGGGGTTGACGTTAGCGCTTGGAATGGAACCGTTGACTGGGATGCCGCAGCTAAAGCCGGTGTAAAATATGCTTGGGTCAAGGCCACAGAGGGTCAGGGCCACGTTAATCGCGGCTTTGTCAACAGAGTAAAGGGCGCACGAGACAGCGGCGTCATAACAGGCTTGTATCACTTTGGTCGACCTGACTCAGACGCAGGAGCAGATGATGCCAAACGAGAGGCAGAACACTTTTTGGACGCTGCCAGCCAAGTAGGCGTAAATAAAGGAGATTTGATTCCTACACTAGACGTGGAAAAAGGAATGAAGACCGACGACCAATATAATGTTGAATGGTGTCTGGAGTGGCTAAACGTTGTTGAGGCTGAATTAAAAGTAAAGCCTTTAATTTATACTGCTCGCTGGGCCTACGACCTTTTTCTCAAGAGGGGCTTTGAAGGCGACTTGGAAAAATTACTTGAGTACCCTTTGTGGCTCGCTTCATACAATACCGACAGTGAACCAAAAAGAATGATTAATGAGTGGTCGAAGTGGACAGTGTGGCAATGGACAGGTTCAGGCGCTGTGCCGGGAGTCAAGGGCAAGTGCGACCAAAATTGGATGGCTGGCGGCAAGCTTGAGAGCTTGAGAGTCCCGTCAACTTGTGAAAACTGCTGTTGCGTGGAGTGTACATGTCATCCCTAAAACGAAAATTAAGCAGAAACAAAGCGAACAAAGCCAAAAAGGAAGCTGAGAAAGATTTAGCAGCCAAAGTGTCTTTGTTCGGCAATATAGACGATAAATGTCTAACTTGCGAGAAGCCCTTTGACAAACAAGACAGAGAACAAGTTATGACTTGGAACGTAGTAGTGAGAGAGCAAGAAGAAAAAGTTAATTTATATTGCCCAGCGTGTTGGCAAAAGGCCATCGGCCTAATAAAAGAAATGGAAGAACGCATAAAGAAGAGAAAGCTTAAATAAGGAGAATATTATGCAAAATTGTATTGTACAAAAAATTGGTTTTCCAATTGATACAGACTTGGCAGCAGAATTTAATTTGCTGGATGAGTTCTTGTTGTGGGAAGAGCAAAAAGATTCAGAGGAGTTTTGTACCGAGTTCGAAAATAGATTTGGTATCTACCCTGAAGACCTTTGCCGTTTTGAATATGATAGGGAAGGCCATGTCAGAGAACTTGAAGGTTTCGAATGGGATACGGCATATGTGATATTCGATGAGACGCCAGAAAGTTCCAGTGAGCTACAAAAGTTAGATGAAATTCTTGAAGAGCAAGACGTTACCTTAGAGGAGGGCGAATGGCTGGAAACAAACTAGATAAGTCCAAAGAGGACTCAATAAACCATCCAAATCACTACAACATTAACAGAGAGGGCGAACAGGCCATAGAAACCTATGTCTATATTCGCTCTTGGAAGATGGATTACCCTGAGAGCAACATCGTTAAATATGTTACTCGCCACCCTTACAAGGGAAAGTCCCTTCAAGATTTAAAAAAGGCCCGTTGGTATCTTGACCAACTAATCAAAGAGGTAGAAAATGACGTTAGCTCTGACGTATGATGACATACTTTTAATCCCTCAGTACTCTGACATTAAAAGCAGAAAAGAAGTAGACATTGGCAACAATCTCGATAACAAAATATATTTAGACCTGCCTGTCATCTCTTCTCCTATGGATACGGTTACAGAATCAGCAATGGTCACGGCCATTTCTAATCAAGGCGGCATAGGAATTATCCATCGTTACAATTCCATCGAGGAGCAAACTGTCTCAGTTCAAGCTGCCGCAGTCAGAGAGACACAGAATATTGGAGCAGCAATCGGTGTCACAGGCGATTTTCTTGAAAGAGCTTCCGCTGTACATGCCGCAGGAGCAAATGTTTTGTGTGTAGACGTGGCTCACGGCCATCACATACTGATGAAGGAAGCCCTTTTCGCGTTACGAAAATTTTTTAGTGATGATCTCCATATTATGGCAGGAAACGTAGCAACCCAGCAAGCCTTTAACGATTTATCAGATTGGGGAGCCAACAGTATAAGATGTAATATCGGTGGAGGCTCAATCTGCTCGACTCGAATACAGACTGGCCACGGATTGCCGGGACTCCAAACCATCATTGACTGCTCAAAATCTACCAGAAAGGCCAAAATCATTGCCGATGGAGGAATCAGAACAAGTGGAGACATCGTTAAAGCCTTCGCAGCAGGAGCAGATTTTGTAATGCTTGGCTCGCTACTTGCGGGAACCAACGAATCCCCCGGCGAAGAGATTCAAACCCCTACCGGCTTAGTCAAAAAGTATCGCGGGATGGCAAGCAAAGACGCTCAAATGGACTGGCGAGGCAGAACATCATCGGAAGAAGGAATAAGCACGCTCATAGACCACAAAGGCCCCGTTACAGATATATTAGAGAGCATAAAGAATGGAATCAGTTCGGGATTCTCATACTCAGGGGCACGAACGATAAACGAATTCAGAGAGAAGGTCAAATGGGTACAGCAAACTTCGGCTGGCCTAAGCGAAGGCAGGACTCATATTCTTCCGTGACAAAAAAGACACTACCAGAAGGCGCAAAGTATATAATGTTTCCATCACTGGAGGCGTTAGACGTAAATTTGATTCTCAAACTAAAGTTTGATGATGTTACAAAATTCTTCTTCTTCAACGAGTACATTAAAGCTTACTTATCTGAAGACGAAGAGCTTATGCCCTTTATTGAGAAAGTGAAGGAGAAAAGTATGATGGCGAGGAAATTTAGACTGAAGAAAGCGAGGACGATTCGCAAAAAAGAACAAGATATAATAAAACGATTTGGATTGAACCAGGAAGAGATAGAAAACATTTTTGACTTAATCAGCGATGAAACAACAAAGGAAGGTATATAAATGGATTCATGTGTAGATAAGTGCGTGACACAAAAGAAGAAGTGCAAAAAGACACAGTGTAGGAAGTGGATTGATTATGGCGACGACCTTAATTGCACAGTAATCGCCGTTAAAAAAAATGGCCCTATGACACTGACAGAAGTCGCCAAGAGGCTAAAATATTCTCATGTAAGAATATCTCAAATTGAAAAAGTGGCACTTAGAAAATTACAAAAGAAGTTTTTGGAAAAAAGCAACTAATTATTACATTGATTACTGTTAATTAACCCGAACGGGTATCAACAAGGAGAAACTAAATGAGTAACAAGAATTTATTGAAGGAGGGCACGATCCGTCGCTTCATGAAATTAGCTGAAATTGATTCACTGGCTAACCCGTTTGTGGATCGCATTAATGAAGAAATTTACGAAGCAGAAGAAGACGAGCTTGCCGGAATGGAAGGCGATGCTTCTGCCGAAGAAGCTGGCGACGAAGAAATGCCTGACGATATGGACATGGGCGGCGAAGAAATGCCTGATGACATGGGCATGGACCCGGACGACGAAGGTATGGAAGGCGAAGGTATGGAAGGCGAAGACGACCCAATTGCTGAAATTAGCACTGCTATCGCTGATGCTGTTACCGAGGTATTTACGAATATGGTCGAGGACGGAACTTTGGAAATTAGCCAAGGTGAAGACACCGACGAAGTAGACCTCGACGCAGAGCCTGAAGGCGGCGAAGAAATGGCAGACATTGAAGTTTCCGACGAAGAGCCTGAAGAAGAGCTTGCGGAGTCTGATGCTTTGAAGCGCTTGACAACGCCTTGGTCGAAAGAAGTGAAAGCTTGTATCGATGCAGGCGGCAGCGTCCCAGCTTGTGAAAAGAAACACGGGAAACAACAGGCGCAGACCAACGAAGCAAACATTGTTGCCGAGGTTGCCCGACGTGTTACTAAAAGACTTCTGGCTTCACGATAGGTCTTATTCGCTATAAGTCACGACTAACGGAGCATTGATGTATGTGGGAGTTTTTTTGGTTTTTCCTGGGCGCACTTGTCTATAAAATTTTAACTCATATTTTAGATATTTCTAATAAAGGCCGCTTTATTATGGATATTAAACTCCTCGCATTTCAACTCATCGGTCAAGCCTTTATGGAACTTTCAATTGTTCGGGCATTTAGGGACAAAACCCTAAAGGACTCCGATAAGATTTCAGAAGAGCAATTCAAGCTTATTAAAAATGAAGATGAACTTTTTTTGGACAACTGGAAGAAGAGATCCGTTGACAAATTAAACAGTTCGGTCCCCCCATTATATAAACCATATGTTAGCATCAAAAATTGGGAAGAATTAATTCAATTGTTAACCGATTGTCATGATTTTTCTCTCGTAAGGAATACAAGGAGAGATACACATGAGCGACGAAACAGAGAAGACTAAACCCGAGGGGGAAGATTCAAAAGAAACTTTACGAATAAGTTTTGCCGACCTTCCCTCTGAATCAAACTCGTCAAGAACTTTATCTCTTTTTGGAGATTTAGACGAAGAAGCCGTAGAAAATATTTGCCTTGGCCTACTGGCTTTAAAGGACGCACCCGAGCAACCTATAGATTTGTGTATTTCTACTTGGGGCGGCGATGCCTTGGGAATGTTTGCAATCTATGACCTTATGCGAATGGTTCAAAAAACCTGCGAAGTTCATACATTTGCTTTTGGTAAAGTAATGTCAGCAGGAGTATTATTGCTTGCTGCCGGTACAAAGGGTAAAAGAAAAATTGGCAAGAACACAAGAGTTATGATACACTCAATTCGCGGAGGACATTACGGACCAGTCCACATACTTGAAAACGAAATTATTGAAACTCGCTGGGTCCAAGAACAACACATCAATGCTTTGGCCAAAGAAACCAATATCAGCCGAAGCGGATTGAAGAAGATGCTAAACAAAAAAGTAGATATCTATTTCAATGCCGAAGAAGCGGTAGAACACGGAATTGCAGACATCATTGTTTAATATTCAAAATCTCAGGACTAATTATTAGCATGGCAGACCTTAAAACTTTAATAAGTAATTATTTTGAACCAAAAGAATCCTTTGGCTTGGAATCTCTCTTCCAGATGATACACGAAGTAAGGTTCCACGATACCCCTCTCAACGAAGAAGACACGACAGAAGGTTACGATGCCGAATCACTCCTCTCCTACATCCCTGAAATTGGCGTCTCAGAACTGGGCTGGGCGTCCCTAAAAACTGGCGATGCCGGTCCAATCCCCTCAGAACAAAGAGTCCAGCTATCGAACTTCTTGAATAATATTGCTACTGGTGGAGACCTCCAAGAAAAAATTGCCAAGCTATCTGAGTTTTATTCCATGAGCGAGAAAACCCTAGAAGATCTACGAAGCGGCAATCAAGCCTCAACCATTAGAAAAACATTGGCCTATCTAACTTTCTACAAGACCCTGACCAAAATCATTACAAACTTCAACGCTGCCTCCGCAGGTTTTGCGTTTGAAGCGTTTCTTGGCGTCCTGCTCGGAGGAAGCCAGATAGCAACAGGCAACAGAACCATTGCCGACCTGAAGACTTCAGATGGAACCCCCATCTCACTTAAGTTATATAACGAGAAAACAGTCCACGTCGGCGGCAGCTACACAGATTTGGTCAATGACTTGGTACGCGAACCAAATCTGATGCAATACGTTGTAGTGATGAAAGACCTTGAGGGCGAAGGTCTTGACCTTGAGGGAACTTTAAAGTTTTATAGATTTAGTTTTACACTAGACAACGTTTACGACGTCTTAGGCCGCAGTCGCCAGCCAGAAGTCTTACGACTCCCGCAAGGCTTTGTAGACGACCCAGAGGACTTCAATATAGAACTGCCCGACTACTTGTCTACCGAAGAAGCCGAAGAAATGTTCGTCAATATAATCAAGAAATCCATTGAAGACCCTGGCTTGACCGAACGCCTTCTCCAAGCTATCAACTGGGCAAAGAACCCTGGCATTTTTTCTTCTCCAAGAAAGCCAGGACTTTCAAAAATTAGCGTCGGCCAAGGTGGCCGTTCCTACCGTCCAAGCTGGAGTTCACCGCTACTTAAACTATTGAAGAACTTCGCAGTGGAAGAAGAGAGCATGGATTCCAGCCAAGTCGGAGGCTATTTTGAATTGATTTACGACGCAAACGAAGAAGTAAGAGCAAGACAACAAAAGGTTAAGGATTCACGACGTCAAATTGTTAATCGAGTCCTTGGAGATAGATTCTTAGGCCCAGGAGCTTCTGCTGAGTTTTATGCCACTTTGCCGCCAGAACTAAAGAAGGTTGCACTTCGCGTATCCCTTGGCTATGTGAACACTCACCAGTTTAGTATGAATCGTTATGATGTTTTAAACGTCCCTGAGAGTTCAATCCCAGAAGAACAAGACGACGTTAAAATTGGTGAAATTGAAATTGGAGCTTCAAGAATCCAAAAGATGATAAATGCCGTAGTAGACGTTATCAACTCAGCAATTTTTGATATCTTCAGCAACCTGAAGGCGCTAACGAAAAATATTCAAGGATATTTTGCTGGCGGCATGGAAGACGACAAGCTTGCCGATGAGGCAATTGAAGCATCGTCACAGATTAATCAAAAAACAATACAAATAAAATCTGAAAAATAGGTTGACAACCAAAATAACTTTAATATATTATATAGGAAGAGGTATTAATGAAATATTTTAGTAATTCAAATGAACTGCGCTCAAAATTTGAGCACGGTATAAAAACAGTATCAGACACAGTGGCTTCAACTTTGGGGCCAAAAGGTAGAACGGTGGTTCTTCACCAAAAAGATAAGATGCCGTTCGCTACGAAAGATGGAGTGACGGTTGCCAAGTTTATAGACTTAGAAGACCCCATCGAAAATACAGGCGCTCAAATCGTCAAACAAGCAGCCGAGAAAACAAATCAAGAAGCTGGCGATGGCACGACAACAACAACCGTTTTGACATACGCCATGTATAGAGAAGCACAAAAGTACTTAGCAAGCGGCGCACCTCCCATCGAACTTAAAAAGGGAATGGAATCTGCCGTAGAACATCTAGTAAAAAACATTTTAAACGCAGCACAACCAGTGAAAACACTGGAAGACCTTGAAAACATTGCCACTATTTCAGCCAATGGCGACAATACCATTGGCAAACTTGTAGCCAAAGCAATCGACCTAGCAGGAAAAGATGGCTCAGTTACTATCGAAGACGCTCGTTCTGTGGAAACAAGCCTTGACTTGGTTGAAGGATTCCGCTTTGATTCTGGTTACTTAGCCACTGCGTTCATCAACGATGACCAACGAGCTATGGTTAAATACGAAAATCCTTTGGTCATGGTCACAGATGAAAAGATAGAAGCAGTAGAAGAGATGTTACCTGCCTTGGAAATAGCATCAAGAGAGGGAAGACCCTTTGTCATCGTAGCCGAAAACATCGAAGGACAAGCATTGGCCGCTTTGATAATGAACGCTATGCGCGGAACTATGCGAGTTGTCGGAATTAAGGCACCTCGTTATGGAGAAGAGCGAAGAAACATCCTCAAAGACTTGGCTACTTCTATTGGAGCCACGTTAATCTCCCGTGAAATGGGTGTCACCCTGAAAGATGTGAAGCTTACTCATTTTGGAGAAGTAAAAAAAGTTGAGGTCAGCAAAAACCTCACCACTTTAATGGGCGGCAACGGCGACCAAGAACTAATTGAAAAAGAGATTGACAAGCTAAAAGCAATAATGCAAGATACTGATAGTATGACCGAATGTGAAAAGATACAAGAGCGCATCACAAGATTAGCTTCAGGTGTATCTGTCATTCGAGTCGGCGGTGCAACAGAAATTGAAATGATTGAGAAACGCCATAGAATAGAAGACTCTCTTGAAGCCGTCAAAGCAGCACAACTTGAAGGGATTCTTCCTGGAGGCTCAACATTTTTAACCAAACAATCTAAAGGCTTGTCTTCAATAAAAACAGATAACGAATGGCAGGGGCTTGGAATAAAGATAGTTCAACAGGCAATCAATGAGCCGCTAAGACAAATGGCCAAAAACGCAGGAGAATCCCCCGACATTATTTTAAAGCGAGTCGCGAAAGGTAAAGACAACTTTGGATACGACTTCAAAGAGAACAAGTTTGTAAATTTTTATGATGCCGGAATCGTTGACCCTGCTCGCGTAACGCGATGTGCTCTACAAAATGCTGTCTCTGTAGCGAGCACTTTGATTTCTTCAAATTACGCAATTGTAGAGAAGTAAGAAAATAGTTTATACTATTTATTAGTAGGACAAAACACGGAGCGCGTAAATGGCAAATGAATCAGTAAATAACGCAGTAGCTCTAACCGAGCTAAACGGAAAGTTTGACATAATGATGTCCAATCTTGATACAGTCAAAGATAAGCAAGAAGAGATAGCTCAAGACATTGTTCAAATCAAAGAGGCAGTTTACAATCCAGACTCAGGTTTGTATGCCCGTCTTCGCGAACTAGAGAGTTGGAAGGAAACATCTTCGCGACTTTTGTGGATGATTATAACATCAGTTGTTGCGTTGACAATTGCCACGTTGTATAAGCTTGCGCTAACATAAAACTCAAGAGGTTACATGAAAGTTAATATATCATATTCAGTTGAGCTAGATGAAGTTTTAGCCAATGCCTATTCGCTGCTCAAGGCAGAGAAACAAAAGTTTAAAGATAGGGTAGAGGGCGTCAATGACGCACTGAGCGAACCCTTTGAAGATGACACGTTGGTACGTTCTCTCCAAGCTATAAAGCAACACAGGGAAGCAGCAGCAAAGTTTGATGAAAAGCTTGCTGAAATAAGCAATATTTTGCTTGGCTATGCCCAGATTCGCTATCAACAGAAGGCACAGGCAGAACAGCAGACTCAACAACCGAATACCGAGGAAAATGAACAAGTTTAGCATTGGTGACTTAGTATGGATTCCGCAGTCTACCACAGGCTTTATTAAGTATCTTAAGCCGGGAGGATGCGACGTGTTCCCGCACTATAAAACTAAAAGAGCGAACTATGGAATAGTTGTTGAGAGCTTATTGCAAGATTCTAAAAAATGGATAAAAGTTTCCTTTTGGGACGAAACCAAATTGGATATGCTTTTTCGCAAAGAAAATATTATCAAACATAACCTGGAGGTATATAATGGTAAAACTTGTTGAAGTCGTAAAAGATATTGGGAGCGTTCGTCTAAGAGATGTGTTCGTGAACCCCAAGCATGTAGTCTTCTTACGCGAGGATAATCTGACAAAAAAGTTTATTCACGAGAGTGGCAATCGTTCTGACCTTGAGCCAAGTCAGATTTTTACAAAAGTCTTTATTCAAAATGGTTCAGGCGGTACTGAGTTTGTAGTGTTAGGCGAACCAACACTTGTTGAATCAAAACTAAAAGGGAAAACCTTGCTCAATGGGTGACCACTTTTATGTTTGGGCCTTGTCTAAATGCCCATTTTGCATACAGGCCGCAGAAGAATTGATTACACAGAAGACTTCTTTTTCGGTTTTTGTCATGGACGATGAACTTGACTATCTTGAAGCTCTAAAGGAATCTAGAGATTGGTCTACGGTTCCGCTTATCCTTCGCAAAGAGAAGGACGGCAAGGAAGAGTTCATCGGCGGATTCACTGATTTGAAGAAATGGTTCGAGTCCCGCGACAATGAGTAAGAAAGTTGTTTATGCAATAAAGAAAACAGAGCATAAACAATATTTGAACGAACTTTTATATAAAAGAAACAATGCTTTCACCACTCTTCGCGACCTTCTTGAAGATAAGGAGCCTGACGAGTGGACGACTCATTATTCACGTTTGTGTGAGTACGTCGGCGTTCTTTTCCATCTTGAAAACTATCTTGAACAAATAGAGTTAACTTCTGTATGGGATGAAGATGGTGAACAGTGGATAATGACCACTGAAACAGCAACTCAAACAGCCGTCTACATCTCTTCCGAGGCCATTTCCTATCGAGAACTCTTGTTTCACAACACGAGTCTTGCCCTTCATTAATAGAATCTTTACAAAAAATAATATTAATTGCGAATTTTGTTACGCACGCCTATAGTTATTATATAGAGTCTTGAATTTTGGCTCATTCCGACAAAATACAGGAACTTTGTTGTTTTAAAAAGGGGCTTCGCTGTGCTTTTATATCCATTTCTAATATTATTAGCGTTTTTATATGCTAATTTGTTAGAATGGACTGTCCACAAATACTTGTTTCACGGCCTTGGCAAAAATAAAAAGAGCTTCTTTTCTTCACATTGGCGAGGTCATCACCAAATTTGTAGAAAGAACGATAATTATGACGCATCATATACCAAATTCCCGCCACATCCAGTAGTCCTAAAAGAAATATTAAACTTATGCCTGCTAAACTTGCTTCATTTGCCTTTGTATCATATCTCTCCTTTCTTCTATTTATGTTTGGCGCTCTTTACTGTGAGATACTTCTATATGCACCAGCGGAGCCACACGGACGTTGAATGGGGAAAGGAAAACTTGCCCTGGCATTATGAACATCACATGGGAAAAGACCAAGACGCCAACTGGGGAGTGACGAGTCCTCTCTGGGATCACATTTTTGGAACCAGAAAAAAATGGCTCTTGAAGAAAAAGAATTTAGATTAGGGGATTTAGTTATTTATAAATACCCAAGACAGTTTTTCTCTGCCAAAAAGGGAAAGAATATGATTGGATTTATCACAGAAGTCAGCCGCGTTCACGTTAAAGTTTATTGGCAAGATGGTTTATGGTGTTTAGAGAGTCGAGAAGACGTTTCTTCCTTATAAGGAACTAATTAGTATTAACAATGAAACTATTATTTGAAAGTTGGCAAAAGTATCTCAACGAAGAAGAACTCAATGAGGTCTCAGAAGAAGAACTTGAAGATATTGATGGGATTCTTCACAACCTAAAACCAGAAGACCTTTCGTTCGGCAACATCTTTGGTGAAAAGATGCGTCTTGTCACCCCTATGAAGGCGAAGGATAAAAACCTCCAAGCTCTTAAAAAGCTACTCGCCAAATCAGGTTATGAGCCAGATTTTTCAACAGGCTTGGCGATTTATTATTCTTTTACGATGCCCAGTTTGGCCGGTCAGACGACAATCATTCTCTCACAAGAACAAAAAGAGCAACTCTTGGATGGCGATGACATCAAACCTCTCTACAATGATACACCTGAAAGATTTGAGAAAAGAAAAAAGATGATTCAGAAGAAACAAATCAAAATAGGGAAGCTCCTTAAAAAAGGCGCTCGCCTCTACGATAATGCTCGCGCAGCGTGGACAGCTTCTGATGAAATAAACCCAACACAATTCGGTCTGGAACCAGATTTGGATAAAGAATACGACGAAGAAAATGTTGAAAAGTACAGAGCCGCCGCAAGCGAAATGAAAGACAAGTCCAAAAAGGCTCAACAAAAACTATTTGATGTCTTTCACAATGCCACATCAAATGCCGTTTCTGCCTACAACATATATCAAAAATTAGCAGAATGGTGGAACAAAAAGTCAGCTTTCTACCGCGAAAATCCAGAAGAAGCTACCGGCGATGCGACGGTCAGTAGCGAATATTCAATTGTTTACAGCCGTCATCCAATTGACGTTTTGAGGATGAGCGATTACGATAATATCTATAGTTGTCATTCGCCTCCCTCAAGAGGTGACGCTTCATTTTATAAATGTGCCGTTACAGAAGCTCACGGACATGCCCCAATCGCTTATGTCGTAGAAAATATCGACTTAGACAATCTTATTGATGAGTCTGAACTTCCCGAAGGGTCATCTTATCAAGACCTTCTCGACCATCTTGAAGAGAACGACGAAGAATTATTTGAAGACATGGAGCGAGGCACAGGAGCAATTGACCCAGTTTCTCGCGTTCGTTTTGGTAAATATATAAACTCTACTCTCAAAGTTTCCTTAGCGGTTCCCAGCGTAAAAGTCTATGGCAAGCCGTTTCCCTTACTCCTTAAGGATGTAGCGGAATGGGCAAAAGAACATCAAGCCGCAACTCTCGACAAAATAGAAAACTCAAAGGACGCTGATATCAGCCACGGAGACGTGGATAAAATGGTATTTGATGGGGATGGCGATATACTTCTATCAAATTGGGTAAGAACAGGCGGGAGCTACCAAGACCACGACGACAGAGACTCCGAACGGTTTCATCGGTTCCTTGGCGTAAAATCGTATGGCAGCGCCAAGTATGATCCTACTGAAGAGGAATCTTATAATCCCACGCGCCGTCAATCCGAACAATGGAACCATGAGATAAATAATATCACGAACAACTACAACAATCGCTGGCATGCAATGCGAATTGAAGCTTACGCCGAAGACGAAGACGACAGCACATTTATTGTAGCAAACGCCAAACTTGTTCTGGTATTTGATGAGAGTGATTTTGTAAAGAGTGCTTTCCAAGATGGCACCAGAAACGCAATAAGGTATCTTGACACACATTTTGAAGAAACACTGGGTGTAGAGTGGCCGAGCAATGACATTAACTATTCGACAGCCACCGAAAGAAGCGAAAACTATCAGAACATAATGGCTATCTTCGATGACGACGAGAAAAAAGATATAAAATCAGTTGTTTATATAGAGTTAGGAATAGACTTGGCAAAACTTGCTCCAGACGAAGCCTGGAACAGCGATTACGTTGATGGATATGTCGTTCACGAACCAGGAACACTTTCAGATATATGCCAGAGACTGGAGAGGATTGACAACGACCATAAAGAACTTAAAGAATCTGCCACGAAATATTTTCAAAAAGAGGGAATCTTTAAAGCCCCAGCAATTTACGAACTTTCCCAAGCTTGGCATGACGAAAGCTGGTACGAATGGAGCTTCGAGGAGACTGAAAGCGAGATAGACTATGGATTTCCGGGGGCTATTGAGATGTCAACCAATGTTCATGTAAACCTTGAGGACTTGATAAAACAAATACCGATTACCTTTGACCATCAACCCGACAAATCAGCAGAAATTTATATTATGTTTGACGATAAACCCATTGCTATGGCAGCAAGAAGAGATGACGGAGAAGGAAAATTTGTTGATTTTGAAGTTCGCTCCCCAGAGTTTGATGCTGATATAATGAATGGTTTCAAGAACATGGACGATATAAAATATTATGCTCAGTGGAATGTTGCTGCCACGATACTGCGCCCAAAATCTGGAATGATGACTTCACATATAACAGGAAACAAGCGCACAGGCGAATCTACACACGACTATAGTTCAGAAGTAAGACTACTAATGCGCCAAGCGGCAGGCGGCACTGATAATGAATTTAAGTTTCCCAATTCAAGTATGTGGGTAGAAGGCCCTTGGGGAGATGACGAATGGCGAATGGTATTCTCTATGAAAGTAGACGAAGAGAACGACGAAGATATTGTAAGGAATGGTTGGGAGATAGCGACCGAAACTGACGACGAAGACATACTGAAAGAGATATTCAGAACAGCCTTCGCCAAAGTTGCGAAAATACCGGGCGCAAGTATAAAAGAAACAAGGGATTATTTCAAGAAATTTGATTACTTTTAGATTGACAACACAAAAAAAGTATTATATCATGGAGGGATGAGAGTGAAAATAGGCGATTTAGTAAAAGAGAAGAAGGGCAAGCGTTTTGGTGGAGTTATCATCAAAGTTGAACAGGCAACTCAAGTAAGAGTTCAGTGGTCAGACGGAACAAATAAGATTTATGAGACAAAATCTCTTGAAAATATCAAACCCTATCCGTCCTACACACGCTTTAAAAGATAATACTTGACATATAAACCAGAATAACGTATAATTTATATATAAACAACTTTCAAACGAGGTTAATTTTATGTATAAAATTCAATATTTAGATTCTGAACGATGGGTAGACTGCTATAGTGGATACGATGAGCAACAGAGTATGGTTCATGCCAAACAATGGTCTAGCTCAAATCCCGAAAGAAGGGTACGAGTGGTCCACGAAGAAAATGGTCGCACATCGGTAGTATTTTTCATCTAAGGGGGGAACTTGCCAGAAGAAATTTTGATTACTTGTCCCCTGTGTGAACGAGTGTTTTACTATAAACAATTCCACGAAGGTTTTGCGGCAGACTCCTGCCAGTGCGGTAACGTATCTATTTTGTTGAAAGAGGTGCCTGACCCGAAATACAGTAGATATAAGCACATTCTTGCTATCTCCTACAGCAAAGAAAAGCCAGTTATTACAGATACCTACACAGAAGAAAAATAATCCTTGACAAACAAATAATAATAAAATATTATATAGTAAGAAACATTAGCAAAGGAGCTAAAAAATGAATTGTGGTGACGTTCTTATGAAGAAATGGTGTTTTGGTACTGGCCGAGCGAAAGTAAAGGGTCGGGAAGAAGCTGTAATGAACAATAATGGCGAACTTCAAACGTATGTAACATACCCAAAGTACCGTACAATTGTCTTCAAAATCTTGAGCGCAGAAAAGAAAAACGACCAATGGCACGTTGAAGGCGAGCAGTATTCTTCTCTGAGCGCACCACCAAAAAAGACTAATTTGGTCTTGAACGAGAAAAAAGGTGTTCTCTATGTTGCTGGACAAAAGCGCCCTTTCCTAAAGATGGGCGATATGACAGTAACAGAAGAGGGTTTCCCTCCTGTGGGAAGTTTGATTGTAGTCGACAAAAAACATGCAATCGTCACTTCCGTTGGTCGCAACGAGTTGACAGTATATGTAAAAGGACAATTCAAAACTGTTGCCTGTCGTCCCGGTACAATCAAATGGCACTCAGACAAGATTCTTGCGAGCGTGGCTTAGGAGCTAAAGTGAAAAGGTTAAATAACTTTTTCTATCGAGCGATGAGATTCTTGGGAATTGTCTACGTCTATCGCCAAGTGCTGTACTTCTTTCAGTACTTGACAAGAGGATTCAGCGATAGACAAGCTTGGAGTCTTGATATCACTGTTGCAAAGTTCGTCATCCCTCGCCTCAAGCGGCTTAAAGAAATAGGATTGGGTTATCCAATGACGTTCAACTCAATGATAGGCTGGCACCGAGCGATTGACAAAATGATATGGAGCTTTGAATATGTTATATCAGATTACGGGTCAGCCGAATATCACGCAAGCAATCGCAAACGATGGAGTATTATAGAAGCCAAGAACATGAAAAGATTCGACGAAGGAATGAACTTATTTGCTAAACATTACAAGGACTTATGGTTATGAAAAAAGATTTTTATATAAGTGTTTGCGTCATCGGTGTACTTATTATAGGTTGCACGCTTGAACCAAACATCACAGTTGACGTTCCAGAAGGCGCGATTGAAAGGACAACAACTATCAATGTTGAATGGCCAGACGTAAGAGAATACTTCCAAGAGCTATTGACCTTGGATACACAGTGCGAGTTCAATGACTTGCCTCAAAACAATGAAGGCTTCATCGCAAAATGCACTTCAAACTGTTGTTTGTGGATTTATGAAGCTGATGCTTGCGTAGAGAGATGGTGTCTTAACTTAGAAAATCACTGTGGATGGGAACTAACAGATTGGAATTGCCTTGAAGGTCGGTGATATGGTAGAGCTACGCTACGGTTCTCGCGGAGAATTAGAGTTGGCACTTGTTATCAAGGTGAGGCAAAAACTTGATAGCTGGGAGGTTAGCCGCCTAAATGACTATGTTTGTGACGTTTTAACCGTGGAGGATGATAGACGTATGCCTGTTTTTGCTGATGAAATTGTAAGAGTGTTAGATGATGAATGATTCCACAGACAAGTACGAAAAACAAATAGCAACTTTGAAATTAGAGAATAAACGATTGAAAGAAACGATAGTACTTCTTGAAGCCAAAGTAACGTCAGCCGAAAAACGCTGTGCTTGCTTTCGCAATAATCAAAAGCTTAGCGAGGAATGAAATGAAAGTCGGTGATTTGGTAAAGTATAAAAATAAGTTTCACATTATAACTAAATCTTACGGCATAATGGTGACGTTGAGCGGCATGGACAAAAACAGAGTCTTTCGCAAACAAGACTTAAAGGTGATAGAATGAAATTAGTTAGAGACCACATCCCTGAAATTATTGAAGAAGATGGCCGAACTTGTTATTGGCGCAAGGTTAGTGACCATTCAGAGCACATGATGAGACTGAAGCTCAAAATCATAGAAGAGGCCGACGAATTTATTGAAAATCCTTCTTGTGAAGAGGCCGCAGATATGCTTGAGGTCATAAAAACATTTATAGATATCAATGGACTGAAGTTCGAAGATGTTGTAAAGACAGCCAAGAAAAAAGCACAAAAACGCGGCAGCTTTCAAGATGGTGTCGTATTGGGGCAAATATATGAACGCACAGATACAGCTAAAAAGGTATCGTAAAGAGCCGAGAGGACAAGGAAAATAATTTATGAACGATGAAATAAAGGAAATATTAATCTCATTGGTGGAGTACAACAAAACAAGTCGATGGGGAGACGAAAAACTAGGCAAACTGGCAAGCAGAGCACAAGAAGCTTTGTGGATTGGTTCAGGACATAATAAAAAGTCAAGCGACGTTGACCCCTATAGCCTTGGAGAATATAAACACGAGCTTGATTCCTAACATTTGCCTTCGTAGCTCAGTTGGAAGAGCAACGGACTTCTAATCCGTAGGCCACAGGTTCGAATCCTGTCGAGGGTACTTCAATATTTATGCAGAATACACTAAAAAAAGTAATAGTTTGGAGAATAATCTCCACGCTAATAGCGCTCGTCCTTTCCTACCTTTTCTTGGGAGAAATAACAAAAACAATAGCAATGACGGCAGCTTTTGCAGTCACGATGACCACTGTTCATTATTTCTTTGAGAAGTGGTGGGAAAAAACTTGACTTCTAAAAAACAATAAAATATAATACCTATAGAAACTTAAAACTGGAGCAAAAATGAAAAAAGCATTGCAACAAGAGTACTGTGATAAATTTGAAGATATGGCCAAATTCGCTGTAGACAATGAGCTTGGAGACATCTTTAGCTATGCACGTTCTAAAGAGGTATATGCTGCTTGCCGTCTGGGGCATACGATAGCAAACGACTATTCAGGAGCCGATGCTTTTAACCAGAGCGGTCAACCCGTTGAATATAAGTCTACTATTGCCAAAAAGGTGCAAGGCAGCTACACAGGAATTTCTGTTCAATCAAACTGGAAAGACCAAGAAACTTATTTGAGGGAAGAAAAGATAGCTAAATACCCAGAGCACTATTACAATCGTTTTGAAAATGGTGTGCTCGTAGAGTCTTGGAAGTTAACAGGCAAAAAAGTATTGGAACTTTTGTTACCAAAGCTTAAGCGTAAATTTGCAACGGTGCTTACAAAGAAAGACCCTCGTCTGAGCGCAATCGTTACAAACACAGAAATCAAGAAATATGGAAGGAGAGTGATTTGATTAACAATAACATCGACAGCAAGAAAGTATTATATTCTAAAGGAAATAATGATGAGATGTACACTCCAGCTTATGGAGTGGAGCCTATCTTGGAATATATACCAGAGCGAGCAATCGTTTGGTGCCCGTTTGATAAAGAGCATAGCGAGTTTGTGAAACAAATTTCAAAGCAAAATCCAGTGGTTCATTCCCACTTGAACGACGGCAAGGATTTCTTTCTTTACGAACCAGACGAGTGGGATGTTATTGTATCTAACCCTCCTTTTACAAAAAAGAGAAAGTTTTTTGAACGTGCATTGTCTTTCAACAAACCGTTTGCGCTGATAATGGCGAACACTTGGCTAAATGATTCTGCCCCTAAACAGCTTTTCAAGGACAGAGAGCTACAGCTTTTAATGTTTGATAAAAGAATGAGGTTTGCTTCTCCCGATGGCAGGGATAATAGTAAAATAACCTTTAGTAGCAGCTATTATTGTTGGGATTTTCTTCCAAAGCAAATTATCATGAAAGACTTGACAATTCCAAAGAAAAAGACTTGACATTTAATTAAATTAATAGGATAATAGTAGTATGAAAGTTGGAGAAAAGATAAAACTCAAAGCAACTGAAGGCGCGAGCAATCGCACCAAAAATAGAATCCGTGAACACGGTCATTCTAGCTTTGAGGTTTGTTGCTCGCCCCAACGCTGCAACAGTATGTCAACCGTCGCCGTCTTACTTAAAACTGAGAAGTGGTTCGGTTGGATTCCCCTTAATGAAATCGAGGTAATCAATGCCTAAAGTATATCAAGCATCCTACAAAGAGAACGGCAAGAATTGGAAAACCCACAACGGCTCTCAAACTAAAATATTAGTAGAAGCCAGAAATGCCGCCAAAGAATATGGTGTTCGCGTCGTCGTCGAGGAATTGGAAATCGAAAAGCCTTCCTTCAAATATTTTGTCGAATGTATGAATGGTCGTAAGCCAAACAGTCGCAAGTTTATCTGTGCCTTTGAGCCAAGAGAATCAGTAATGGTCGAAGGCAAAGACGGTGAACATGTTAGACGATGGAAAGTAAAGAAAGTATGAACTCTCGTAAATTTAAAGTAGGCGACTTGGTTTCGCATCGACACAACCGGCCATCTCTTTTTGGATTGGTTATGAAAGCGCATAAAACCAAATCAGGAAAAAGCGAATATTCTGTGAGTTGGCTGGGAAATAGTGGCCGCTCACGCTGCACTGAAGGCATCTTAGAAATGGTGAACAAGAAATGAAAGTCGGTGATTTAGTGGTAATGGATTGGTCAGATTGGGACGGTGGCGACGAATGGGGTACTGGGATTGTTGCGGAAATCGACAAAGACGTGTCCCGTAAAATTGCAGTACTCTGGTCTAAAATAGGTTTGAGTTGGGAAGACGCTGATAATTTGGAGATAATCAATGCAGCCTAGTAAAAAAGCTTGGTTTTTGTATGTTCTTCGCTGTGCTGACGATACATTCTATACCGGAACGACCACAGACATAACTCGACGCATCAACGAACATAATACAAAGAAATGCGGAGCCAAATACACCAAAACCAGACGACCAGTTGAGCTAATTTTCTGGCTAGACTTCGAGAATCGCTCAAAAGCGCAAAAAGCAGAATACAAATTCAAAAAACTAACACGCTCACAAAAGGAAAAAGTAATCAATGAAAGTCGGTAAGTTAGTTAAGCAATTGAAGGTTGGTGATTTAGTTGTGAGAACATACGGAGAGGGTCAACGTCCAACGGCACTTGTTGTGGGGTTGTATGGTCACAAAGAGTTTGAAAATATTGATTGTTACGACCACTCCATAGCACAAATAGTGTGGACAGGTTCAAGTAGAATAACCGAGATTGAAACAAAGTTCTTGGAGGTAATCAATGAAAGTCGGTGATTTAGCAATGCTTGCAAATTGGTGCAAGAACGGACCAGAGCTAATGCAGATTATAGAAATAGACCCTCTCGGAAGCTGGGGACATGTCAAGGCTCAATTTTTAGGAGGACCAGAAACGGGTTCAATATCTAAAGTGAGCAAGGGAAACATCTTTACTCTTGAAAAATATGATGAAGCGATGAGAAAACATTATGAACGTCGGTGATTTGATTAGAGAAAAAGAGTTTCCCGAAGATTCGTGTGGAGTGATTGTTCACATTGGAGACTTGAGGACAAAAAAGCCATACAAGGTTTATTGTACCTATTGGAGCGTACCTGTAGCCTTCAGCAAAAAGTATATACAAGAAAAGTGTGAGGTCATTAGTGAATGATATCTTGAAAGACCCTCCAAATACACCAGAAAATCAAGAGACCCTTGCTAATATTTTTGTGAACGACTTATCTAAAAACGATTTGAAAGAAATAGTAAAAATGCAATTTCTGAGCACCTACAAGATTTCAAAGCGTTCCTTCCTCAAAGATTACTATAGATATTTTGAAGAAACTGGTGGACACTGCCCGTTTCAGATAAATAGTGATTAATTTCCTTGACATTTTATAATAATAATTTATACTAATAATATGAACAAATGGACTTTAATAACGGTTGGTGATTTGGTTTTGCATAAAAGAAACAATGCGCTAGGTCTTGTGACAAATATAAAAGAATCCTCACTGGCCGGTACTACAGACAGACTTTTCTTAGTCCAGTGGTACGATGGATTTGATTATGTCGGATATGATGGGAATTCCCATTGGGGCGATGAGTTGGTAATTGCACAGTGAAACCGGGAGATTTAGTAAAGTACAAGGCGCGACCAAACGAGCATTATGGAGTGGTTGTGAGCCTTTCAGGTGCAATCAAGTACGATAGAACGTTTCCCGTTGAAGTGATGTGGACAGCCGACAACGGTGACACGCACATTCAGTTTGAAAAAGAAGAATGGTTAGAGGTGATAGATGAAAAAGGGTGATTTAGTTGAACTTTCGGCAAGAGGGAAAAAGTGTCAGTACTTGGCTCGTTTGTCAGACGCTCATGGCATTATTTTAGAAGACCCCAGCCAAAGCCGCTGGAGCGTAAAATGGTTTCTAGATAATGGGACTCTTACCGTTCCCGTAGTCAGACAGCACATAAAACGTCTAAAAACAAAATAATTGAGAATTTTCTTGACAACCAAAAAACAATAAAATATAATACATATAGAAACTTAAAACTGGAGTAAAAAACCGAATGAGTTGGAACGGAACCGTAAGATGTGGCCACTGCTACCAAAAGGGTCACAACAAGAGAAGTTGCGAGAAGTTGAAAGCGTATATGGCGCAGCGCATTGAAGAGAACCCGAACGACCCTTACGCCAAATATTTCTTTGAAAGAAAGAATAAAGCGGCAGGTCGGCAAAAAAAATGTGGCTACTGCGACACGCCGGGGCACACTCGACCGACATGTCTTGAACTGAAATACGCCAAAAGCGTAGCATTGAAACTATGTAAAGCTTGGCGCAAAAAGCTTGTCAAGGGTTTAATGGCTAAGGGAATTGGAGTTGGGACGCTAATTGAAGCCGAAAGATGGGGCGAGAAATATGTTGGCATGGTCACTAAGATTCGCTGGGGCAACCTAAATCATACAATCCTTTATACTAATAGGTCTGATGCTTGGGCACTTGAAATACAGCCAGTCAGCAAAGATTGGGAACAAAGAGAAATAGTAAGAACTTTTATCCCTTCTATTCCTGATGTTGTTGACGTGGGCGTAACAAGGGGCGGTTTTGAAATTCTAAGCGCACTGGACCCAAAAACGATTCAGAATCAAGTTCCAGAAGGATATTATGACTCAGCAGACTGCATCAGTTATGTTTTTGCAGAGCAAGCAAAGCCACAAGACAGAGTGGTTGCTTGGCAAGTGCAAGACTGGTGTAAGATTCAAGGATTCTATGACGACTAAACAATGAGGTGCAAGATGAAAAATAAGTGGTGACTATAAAGAAATAATACCTAACAGGATTGAACACCGGACACGGGATTATATAAACTAGACTTTCAATGGTTCTACTGAAAGGGGCGAGAGTGCCCAGTAGAAATGAACCTAAACACCCTTAAGTTAAAGATTTTTAAGGGCAATTCTGTTATACAAAAGAATAGAAACAATATATGAACAAAACAATGTATGAAATAGGCGATTTGGTTGTAAACCGACTTCTTTGCGGAATGATAATAAAAAAAGAATTAATGGCAGATTATGATTATGAAACAGTCGTCTACTTGGTTGATTTCTTTAGTGAAGATGAGGTAGAGCCAAGATATATGCTAGAAAATGAACTTTTCCCCTTGACACAAAAATAAATAAAAAATATACTTATATTATAGCTTTTGGAGAAGGAACTAAAAAGTGAAAGAACGCATTGACATCATCTTAGAACGTGGAAAAGACAACGGAACACTTTCAAGCTTTGAGGGTAGCTTTTTGTTATCGCTTCAAAACCAATTCAAGCGCAAGCCAGAACTAAAACTTAGTTCCAAGCAAGTCAATTGGTTCCAAAAGATTGAAGCTAAAGTTCTCTCTTACAATCCCGAAGAGTGGAACAAAAGCTGGGACGAAGAAAAAGAAAGAAACCTGAAGATTGCGACAAACTATTATTCCAATCTTGGCTATTACTTTCAAGACCTGATTCAATGGGTGGAAGACAACCCCACCAAAATCATTAGCAAGCAAAACTATCAACGATTGGTAGAAAACAAGTACGTCAAGAAGATTGTCAACGCTCTAAACTCTGAACCAGCCTACGAAAACGGCGCAGCCATTACCGTTCGCTCTAACAACACAATCCCCTCAGAGTTCTACAAGCACAAAAACAAGCTTTTCTTTGTTGTAAGCGCTCTCAATGAGGCCGAATCTCCTGCTCGCGGTTCACGTCTATATCTCATTCTCTCCTCAGAATCAGCAGAGACCTTTAAAATCGAAGAAAGATGGATAAAAAAAGCAAAAAAAAGCTTGACAACTAAAAAACAATAAAATATAATACATATAGAAACTTAAAAAAGGATACAACATGTCTGTTGACTTCAAAACTTTTCGCCAATGCGCTCCTCACGTCATTAAAGTTCGTAAACCTATTTTGCTTCGTGGACGCCACGGCATCGGCAAATCTGAAGTGGTGTATCAAATCGCTGGTGATTTGGATTTGCCCGTCGTTGAACGTCGCGCATCACAAATGACAGAAGGCGACTTGCTAGGCATGCCTTCTCCAGAACAAATTGAAGTCAACGGGGAACGTGCAAGCGTTTTTCGTCCCTTCGAGTGGTTTCTTCGCGCCTGTACAGAACCAGTTGTATTGTTTCTTGACGAAGTTGACCGTGCCACCACTGAGGTACGTCAAGGCATTTTCGAGCTAACAGATTCTCGCAAACTCGCCGGATGGAAGCTTCACGATGATACAATTGTTGTCGCTGCCGTGAATGGCGGCGAGCATAGCGCCCAATATCAGGTAAACGACATGGACCCTGCTGAATTGGACCGCTACACTGTTTTTGACGTGGAGCCTACCGTTGAAGATTGGCTAAATTGGGGAAAAGACAATGTTGATACCCTTGTTTGGGACTTCATCAATCAAAATCGCGCCCACCTAGAGCACACTGACGATTTTGAGCCTAACAAGGTTTATCCTTCTCGTCGCTCTTGGAAACGACTTAGCGATTGCTTTTCTGAGGGTAAACTGTTCGGAGAAGAGACCGATGCGTCGGTTTTCTTCAGTCTTGCTACCTCTTTTGTTGGGTTTGAGGGTGCTGTAGCGTTTCTTGACTTCTTTAAGACTTATGAGCGCAACATTACTTGGGAACAAATCGTAAATGACGGTGACGTTGACAAGACTGCTGAGTTCGATATCAATGAGCATTGCGCTATGGTTGAAAAGATGGATGCTTCAGGACTCTTCGCTGACGATTTGTCTGATGAGCAACTTGATAATCTTGCCGTTTACTTTGAGTCACTTCCTTCTGAGGTAGGAATGAAGCTCTGGAAAAGCGTTGCAAGCTCTTCCTCAACCGATAAGAAGAATAATATCGTTAGGTTCCATTCTCGTATTCGCGAGACCCTAACAGAAATGCTTTCAGAGTAAGAAAGTACTTGACTTATTAAATTAATAATAATATAATAGAGCCATGATAGAAAACAAAGAAAACGAATTTGACCTTGACAAGCACATCCTAAGCTTGTTGAGGTCTGAACCCTTTTTCGCCGCCCTTTCGCGTAGGATTAACAAGAGCAAGTCTCGCCTTATTCCTACTGCGGGAGTTCGGGTCAACCCAAAGACGGCACAGTTTGAAATGCTGTACAACCCCGATTTCTTTGAGAAATTGACTAAGCCACAACGTCTTGACGTACTGAAGCATGAATTCTATCATCTTGTGTTTCTTCACGTCACATCTAGAAAGCCAGAAGATGTCAAGCCTTTGATGTGGAACTATGCCACTGATTTGTCAATCAACTCTCATCTTGACAATCTCCCAGAGAATTGCTTGAAACCGGGAGGTCTTCACTTTGAAGATTTTCCTTCTGGTCTCACTGCTGAACAATATCTGAAACTCCTCAAAAAGAAAAAGGAAGAGGACGAAAAAGATAATAAAGGTAAAGGCGAAAAGGGCGAAGAGGGTGACGGAGAAGGAAATAGTTCCGGTTTCCCTGAAGATGGTCAGTTTGACAGTCATGACGAATGGTCAGAAGACGGCGAACTAAGCCCAAGTCAGCAACAAGCCGTTGACATTGCCAAGGAAAGGCTCAAAGATTTTGTCAAAGAGGCAGCAGAAGAGGCCCAGAAATCAAATTCTGGTTGGGGCACGGTCCCAGCCGACGTTAGACGAGAAATCATTTCTAGGCTTCAAACCAATGTAGATTGGCGCAAGGTTTTGAGGTACTTCATTAAGACAAGCTTGCGCTCAAGTCGTCGGAGCACTGTAAAGAGACTCAACAAGCGCTATCGTTATATCCATCCGGGCAAAAAAGTCTCAAGAATGGCCAAGATTGCGATTAGCATTGACCAATCCGGCTCAGTCTGTGATGAAATGTTGGAGCTTTTCTTTGCGGAGTTGAACAAGCTTGCAAAGCTTGCTACGTTTACCATTGTTCCCTTTGACACGCGAGTGGAGCCAGAGTTGGTCTACGAATGGAAAAAGGGTACTACTCACGATACAAAGCGAGTGATGTGTGGCGGCACCGATTTTGATGCGCCGACTGAATATGTAAACAAGAAAAGCTTTGACGGTCATATTGTCCTTACAGATATGGCAGCACCTAAGCCCAAAGCATCTAAATGTCAACGCATGTGGATGACAACAAAGGCTTGCTTGAGCTATCAGTATTTCCAAACTAATGAAAGAGTTATTGTAGTTGATAAATAATCATAGGGAGTTACGATGAAAATAGGTGATTTGGTAACGTTGAAACACACAAAAGAGAATGAAGAGGTCCACGTCAAGAGATTTATGGGTAAAGTGGGCAAGGTGATTGACAAACAAACAACGAAGAGAAAAATAAGTTTCTTCAGGGTATTGTTTTCGGGCGAGCAATGCTATGAGGATGTGGGCGAATGGCGTATCGAAAAATTTTTACCCACTAGATAATTACTTCCATGTCCTTTGGCAAGTGGATAAGCAACACATCATCAAAATGGTTCTCTAAGAAGAGAGAATCAATTGAATTCTTGTGGATGTGTTCGGGTTGTCCTCTAACCTTTTGGGATAAGATACAACCATTGACCTGCTCTTACTGCGGTTCAAATGTCAAGCTTGTTCCCAAGCAATCCCGCACTATCAAAAATAAATGAAAATAAAGCTTGACTTATTAGTTTTATTATGAGATAATACCTATAGAAACAATCGAAAAAGGATTGAAAATTATGCCAAGGTAGCTCAGTGGAAGAGCGCTGACCAGTAGGATGCTTGACGTCTGCGTGACTATTACAACACGGGAATAATTAACCCGATAGTTCACGGTAATTCAGACAGAAGGTTGAAACACTTGCAAGGGTTTGAGCGAGTGGAACTATGTTACGAGTCAGAGGTCGCAGGTTCGAACCCAGCCCTTGGTTCTAAAATAAAGCTTGACTTATTAATTTTAATATGAGAGAATATAAGTATGAAATGTGGAGATTTAGTAAGAATTCCAAAAGCCCGAATCGGCATCCCAGCAAATTCGCTTGGTCTTATCATCGGAGCGAATGGAACATCGATAAGACATTGGCTTATTTATGAGGTCCAGCTTATGAATCCAGATAATCGCGTCGTCAGGCGACTTGGGCGAGACTTAGAGGTAATCAAATGCAAGTAGGTGATTTAGTCGCGAGAACATACGGAGAGGGTCAACGTCCGGTTGCGCTTATTGTGGGATGGTACAAACCTACCATGGCAGAAGTAATTTGGTTAGGCTCAGACAGAATTGTTCAGTTTGGTACAAAATATCTAGAGGTCATCCAATGCAAGTAGGCGATTTAATTAGAGAAAAAGAGTTTCCCGAAGATGGCTATGCGGTAATCGTTCATATCGGAGACTTACGAGCAAAAGAGCCATACAAGGTTTTTTGTCCATATTGGCAAGGCGTTGTGAGCTTCGACAAAAAATACGTTCAAGAACAATGTGAGGTAGTCTCATGCAAGTAGGTGATTTGGTAAGAGTTCTCAATAGGAACTTGAGCGGTTTGATTCTTCGTGTTGACACATTGTGTGACAATAATGAATGTTGGTATGAAATACTGACCGTTGGCGACAACCAAAAGAAAATTGTTGGAAGTTGGGCGATGGAGGTAATCAAATGCAAGTAGGCGATTTAGTTCAAACCACTTTGACGGGTTTAGGCAAGCCAACAAGAAATGTAACAGGCTTGCTTATCAAACCAGTCGCAAATTACTTTTGGAGTGTCTTCCTTTTAGAAGAAGAAACACGCATTGTTCTCCAAGTCAAAGAAATGGAGGTAATCAAATGCAAGTAGGTGATTTGGTAAAATATAGATATGGCCAACAAGACATTGGAATTATAATTGAAATCGGTCAAGAAATAAACGAACGCGCCCCAAAACTCAAGGTGATGTGGGTTGGATTCCGCAATCTTACAGATTGGATGCGACCAACAGGATTGGAGGTAATCTCATGCAAGTAGGTGATTTGGTAAAAAAACGAAACTGCGTTGGAATTGGCATTGTGGTCAAGATTACTGACGAGTTTGCGCTTGTTTGCGCCGAAACAAAATCGTCGCCGCTTGGTCATTGTAAAGTTTGGGTTGGGCTGCGCCGTCTTGAGGTAGTAAAATGAAAGTAGGCGATTTGGTGACCAAACGTCAACGTGGAACATTAGAGGACGAGCACAAAGTTTTGTTTGGTCTCGTAGTCAAAACGGATGAGCTTGGAATCAAGGTAATTTGGAACCAAGGCTACGGAACGTTTTGGACCCTAAAGAAAACAGTGACCATTGCAGAATAAAAGTAAAATAAATGAAGAAAAAGCTTGACAAACCTTTAAAGCTATGAGATAATACTTATAGAAACAATCAAGAAAGGATTCAAAATGAGCCAACAACAACTTTACAAAATCATCCGCTTTTTCAAAGGGGTTAACCATGACCGCAAAATCATCAAAAAGAACCTTACGCTTGACGAAGCTCAAGCTCATTGTCGCAATCCCTTGACCGCAAAAGAAGGCGAATGGTTTGACGGTTATGAGTCTCAATAAAATACTTACAGCTTTGGCTTGTGGCCTGATTCTCGTTGTAGGTTCCTGCTCTTGGAATCACCCAACAGGCTCGACGACGGCAAACAGGCGATGCAATCAATACACAAAGTGGGACGATTGCGCTTTTGCCCCAAATTGTATGCAAGCTAGAGCTTGGTACACTCAGAACGGAGAGTTCAAAGAGTCTTTCGTTTGCATCGAAAAACACAAGAGAGATAGAAAATAAATGAAGAAAATACTCACACTGCTGTTAGTGCTCAACTTTGTATCGTGCATCCCTGTTTACGATGGGACATGGGCAGACTCTTGCGGATATCACGCGTCGCCACATAAATACGAGCCGCTTTATTGTGGGCCAAGTCAGCTACTCAACACAAGTCAGTGTTGTACTTGGGTCACTTATGAGTATTATAGCGAGTGCTTCACGTCTTGGTGCTTCAATGAGTACTTTTGCGAATGGCGTATTGGTGGACGAACTTGCTACCCAATTTAGTGAAAAAAAGTGAATTTTCTTTCACAACAATATCAAGCACTTACAGCGACAACGCGCTAAGTATGCGATATCATAAAGAAAGAAAAGTGAAAAAAAGTGAAGAAAAAGCTTGCAATCGCTTTCAATCCATGAGATAATACCTATAGAAACAATCGAGAAAGGATTAAAACTTTGAAAATTTCAGTAAACACAGACGGTAGCTTACAAGTAAAAGAAACACTTTTTGACATGATTCCTAGTCAAGAGCTTAATCTTGATACGCTCAAAGACGACAAAGACGCCAAACCCTCACAAGATGAGATTGACGAAGAACTTGAAGAACGTCGCGTTGAGCTTGATACGATTGCTGCCTTTGTTGCGAACAAGAAAAAGCAAGCGCTCTTGCATCCTGAATTGGTTGTAGTCGAGGAACCAAAAAAGAAAATTCAAAGAAAAGGCTATAGTAGTGGCCGACCGAGAAAATCCTTTGTCAAGGTTGTAACGTTCACAAAGTTGGATGATGGCAGTTTTAAGCTTAGTGGTAGAGGACGCCCAAGTCCCGACCAAAAGCGCGTTAAGGTTTCAGTTCATTTTAGTTGGACAAAGACTCTGACCCCCAATGAGTCTTACTCTAAAAAAGAGCTTTCCAAGATGACTAAACCACTGTCATAGGCCAACACTGTGCTGTTGCCCTATCTGTTGTGGGTAGGGTAGCAGTACTTTTATTTATAAAGGGAACTAAAGGAAGTAGATTTATGAGTGAGCTTGCGATTTTGAGTTGGATACTTTGGGAGTGCGGGAAAGGGATACACTATTTAGCCTATTCTCTTTCATACGTCAAGTACAAAGTTGACGCCTATCTAATTATTTATAACAAGACATTGCTTGGCCCAAGAGGATGCTAAACGTGAAAAAGAAAAAGTACTACGCTGACGACTTTGACCATGACACGCTATCGGCCTTGCTTCCTTTCTATTGCGCTTGGCTTGACGACGGTACGGGCGAACCTTGCCCATATAGCGTTATGCTTGCGCCTGTACTCTTTTCCTTGTCCACATACGGCACCAGAGACGTAGAAGACTGGAAGAATTAAATCGTTACAACTACTTACTAACCCAAACAACCCCAAGAAGGTAACAAAATGAAAAAGTTTAACGCAATCCAATGGCAACAAGAATCAATTATCAATAACCTTGACGTTGTGTCACCAATTATCACGAATGTCAAGCAAAATCCACCAAAAACACCAAAAATTAAAAGTAAATGATTACAGGGAGTTAGTTTAACTTCTCTCTAAGGGAGACAAAAGAATTATGCTTGCAGTTTTAGCGCTTATCCTACCATCCATTGCCCTAGTAATATTCGTACATGAGTGCGAAAAAAAGACAATAAAGTGAAAAAAAGATGCACTTTTTACTTGACAATCCCGTCAGAACTGGTATAATACCAGTATAGACAATGAAGAAAGGAACAAAAAACCTTATGACCCTTACAACTCTTTTTCTGTTTACAATCGCAATCGGCCTGATTGCCGGTTTTGTCCTTGGCGACGAGTACGGGAGAACCCAATAATGATTTACGTAGCCGTCGAAGCTGGCTTGCTTCCCCTTCTTATTTTCTTTTTTATCTTCGCAGGAGCATCAAACTAATGAATCCCATGTCCGCCCTTATCGCTACCCTTCTTGACGCCCATCGTGACGCAGGTACACACTCTAACCCTGAGCTTGCCGAGACGCTTGCAAACGCTTTGACCGTAGCAAGTTGGGAACAGCTTGCCAATGTTACAGGCGCAGCGCTTGAAACTGATTACAGTGGCCAACTCGTTCTTTATACAGGTTGTTATAAAGCGCAAGCAGACCAAAAAATCATTCACGCCCGTGACCTTACCCCCGAAGAGATTGAAGCCGAAGCGACTAACAATGGTTGGGCAGAACCTTTTTAGTCGAGAAATAAAATAAAAAAAGATAAAATAGTTCTTGACATCCTCCACAACCTTTGATACAATACATATAGAAACAATAAGAAAGGAAACAACACCTATGAATAGTTTACGAGACGTTAGAAACGCAAGCCGCAGAGAGTTAGTAGCTTACCTAGAGAGTTGGGGTACAGCTTGTTATGATGATGAATCTACCAGCCTGTTACGAGAGGCAGCAGTTGATACCTTTAAGACGGAGGGTTGTTAGTATGACAAGGAAACACTTTGAAGCCATAGCCAAAGCCCTAGCTAACTATAACGTAGAGTGCCAAGCGAGTCAAGCCGAGACGGTTGCAAGCATTGCCAATGCTCTTGCCCGTGAGTTCAAGCAGGACAACCCACGCTTTAAAAAAGAATTGTTCTTAAAGGCTTGCGGTGTTGAGTAATGTTTAGCACAAACAGTTAGTACATACACCCCCCCTCCCCCCTCCCCTCCCATACCCGGAACCTATGTCACCCTATGATATATGACCATGCCAAGGCTGGGCCTGATACATTCACAACACGCGGCTAATTTTTTGAGATTTTAAGTTTTCAGCTAACTACTTATAATACCGAGGAGTTTATTAGCATGAAACTTACCAAAACAAAACTTAAGCGAATTATTAAAGAAGAACTACAAGTTGTTCTTAACGAGCAATCCATCGACGCACGAGGCCGACAGCAGTTTAGAAACTACTCAGGCCAAAATTACGCTCTAGATTATCAAAACGGCTGGAAGAATAAACTTGCGGAGCTTGGCACAAATCAAGATGAAGTAAAAAAGGCTATAAGAGCTTTGGAGCGTGGCGAAAAACAGTTTATTAATAAAGCAGGAAAACTTAAAGAATCCGCTGATGTCTTATTAAGTTCGGTAGCAGCCGATCCTAAAAATCATTTCCGTCACGACAAAACTTTACGAAAATACGCCCCCGAGAGCATACAAAGACTTAAAATGATTCAACGAAACAATAGCAAGTTCTCTAAATGGCTTAGTAAGTTTCAAATGGCCAAGAAGCTTCCAATCATTGGCAGGTTTCTTGTTGCTGGTGGAATGCTTTGGGCATCAGCAGATGCATTTGCTGCCGAAGGCCCAAAGGGCGTTGGCAAAGTCTTAGCAAACAATGCTGTTGACTTAATTCCGTATATCGGCGACGCCAAGGGTCTTGCAGAGATTTTAGCGGCATTTGGATTTACAATGCCATTGCCGGAACCGGAGCAACGTGAAAAACCGACAAGTCCATTTCCAATGGGACCAAAATATTAATAAGGACTAAACCATGAAACTAACCAAAACAAAACTTAAACAACTAATCAAAGAAGAGCTTGAAGATCACAACCTACTCAATGAGCAAGACATTCCACAAGTCAATGAAAAGAGTTGGGTTAATCGAGATGGCACCCCAAACATTGCGGCGATGAAGAAAGGTCTTGCAGACGGTGGTTACAAAAAAGGCGCCGACGGCGGACTTAAAAAGTGGCTTCGAAATCGAAAGGGACAAGGATATTTAAAGGCATTTAGAGCATATTACACAGCACACAGGAAGCAAAAAGCTGCCAAGTCTGCTGCCGCAAAACAATTAAAAGACCCTACGGTTGCCGCTATTGACCGTCCCGCAGTCAAAGACGACACTGGCGGTCCAGGAACTCATGGTGAAGATCCACTCTCAAGACTTGAGCAAGATCTTATTAATGATTCAATTGCGATAGAGGCTTTAGCGAAGAAAAAGGAATATGCGAATGTTCGACAAGACCTTTTCTCACTAAATCAAGATATAGCAAACTTGAGAAGCAAAATGGGAAAGATCATAGCAACCGTCAGCATGTCGGCAAAGCAGACTGTACCTCGCAAGCCTGCTGACCCAGGCGCCGTGTCCCAACCAAGCGGTAATCTATAATATGAAACTAACCAAGTCAAAACTCAAACAACTAATCAAAGAAGAACTTGACAACGCTCTATTAGACGAATTGGGTCCGGTTGGCTCACCGTCTGACGGCAACGCTACAAGAGAGCTAATGGCAATTCGTAAACTTTTAGAAAAGTTGCCGGAAAATATTGCGGCAGCACTTGTAGGGTTACAAGGGCAAAAAATCCCCGAACCGCAGGAGCCGTCGCTTTACGATCCAACGCGGGGTTGATGGCGCAAGCAAAGAACTTGAGAAGGCCGATAATATTGAAGCTATAGGGATGGGAAAACCATGAAACTAACCAAAACAAAACTTAAGCGAATTATCAAAGAAGAGCTTGAAAATGTAATAAACGAACAAGCCAATCCAATGGACTGTGCTTATAGTCTATTATCGCAAGCAGCCGATGTGATAAGTAAGAAGTGTCCAGGTGTCTTTGCTAACGTACAACAAAAGGGCGGTGGACCCAACAAAGATCCAGACGCCTATATATTGACTGTAAAGCCTAAGTAACCAATGAAACTCACCAAAGCCAGACTCAAGCAAATCATTAAAGAAGAATGCAAGCTCCTAATAAAAGAGCAAAAACAAAAATGGCGAAATCGTCGTCCCGCAGCGCCTGTGCGCGTACCCCCTTACAACGCCGAGAAAGAAAGACACCTTCAACAGTGGAAGAAGTGTTCCAAAAAGCTAAACATACAGTTTCAAAAAGAAAGAGAACAGTCCTTTTACGATAACCCCGGCCAATCATTTATGGAATTCTACCAATGGCTTGAGCTTAAGGCTTACAAAAAGCAGTTTCCAACGATGGAAGTAATCAAAAATCCCAGCCCTGGGGTAGATTGGACTTGCGAAGAGTCAACCCCTTAAATAACCTCACCATTTTTTAAGATTTATAGTATCTTACCAACTACTTATAATACAATTCATTTTTTCAAGGAGAATACAAGGATGAAAATTACAAAAACACGACTCAAGCAAATTATTAAAGAAGAGCTTCAGAATACTCTTAATGAGGAAAAAAGCTTTCTTGACAAGCTGGATGTTTTCAATATAACAGGTGATCCCGTAACGGGCAAGGGCCAAAAAAAAGAATGGCCAACGGATTCTTATATTAAAAGTATGCACGAAGTCTTGACTCCTTGGGGTACACAAGTCGCAAGAATCCACCCACAAACAAAGAAAATGATGGTTCGCTTGCCAGAATATGAATGGGACAAATACAAAAGTGATCCAAAAGTCGCATTGCCTCTTAAACAACTAATTGGTTCGCCGCAGGGATGGGAAAACCTTCTTGAAGTTGAATACAATTCAGCTTGGTCTTCTATTAAGCCTAATTCAGAAAAAGCGTTGATGCTTCTTATGAACTTGCGTAAGAAATTTTACGAGTTTGACAGGAAAAGAGGAATTCTTGAGTTCCATTCACCGAAACATTGGCTTTATAAAGCGTCGCGAAGCTACAAGGGTGAACGACGTTCATAGAAATTTAAACAAAATATTAAACGAGGAACATACAATGAAAATCCCCAAATCACTACTCAAACAAATCATCCAAGAAGAATACGCTAAGTTTAGCTCAACAGAAGAAACCAACAAAGATTATATGGACCCTCCGATTCGTGAGCTTCGCGCTAAGTTGCGAACGGACGAACTCAAAACCGCAATGGCTGATGTTGCTATTGGCGTGATTGATCAGTATAGTGATGCCGAAGGACTTCCTGGCCGAGAACCCGGAGAACGGGAAGCAAAGTATGGCAATATGACACCAGACGATGCTCGTAGAGAAATTTCTGATGCTCTTAGTGCTGTGTTTGATGATTTTCTTGAGGACTTCTTGTTCGATACGGTCGAGCAGTTAATTGATGAAACGTTTCCCGAAGAAGAGGGTAGTGAATTCGAAGACGATTTTGGTGATTATGCTACACTCAAAACGCCTGATGCCGAATCGCATGGACGAATGAAGCGTGTCGCACGCGGAGAAGAAGATTAGTTTATGAAACTTACAAAACGAAAACTTAAGCAACTCGTCAAAGAAGAGATGAAGAATATACTGCGAGAAAATAAATTAGATACTCCTGCATGTCAAGCTACAATTAAAGACATTAAAGACGCCACTAAGTGCATAGTTAGTGTAATCCGCAATTGGCCCGAAATCACAAAACATGAAAAAGAAGGTAATTTTAAATTAGACGTCGGCCCTAGTAAAAACATTCCTGGAGGAATGTATATGACTTTTTTATGTACCGAAGATTTTAGAGAGGCTGGCAAACTCAAGATTTTAAATGATCTTGAACAATGGCTAAACAAACATGCATGGCAATTGAAAGATGACAAAACCGGGTTTACATTCCGTGTTGGTTACACATATAGTGGATGGCAAAAGCCTCCCGCAGAATGGAAGCTCGATCCCAAATGGTATGTACCATGGAATGGTTATGTTGCCCCCGTAACAGAGAAAGATAAATAATAATGAAACTTACAAAACGAAAACTAAAACTACTAATCAAAGAAGAGCTTGAAAACGTTTTACTAGAATCTAATAAAGAGGAGTGTAGTAAACACTATAAAAGCTATCTTGAGGCCGCTAAGATGGCAATTTTTAAAATGTGGAAAGCCGATTGGAGCAAATGCTTTGACAGCCCACTAGAAAATGAACATCAAAAACTTATGTTCTTTTTGGCCGCAGTGGAAAGGGGCGTCGCAAAAATTCCAGAAACTCGTAACAAGTAACTAAACAGCGGGATTAGAAAGGATAACATTATGAAACTAACAAAACGAAAACTAAAACGAATCATAAAAGAAGAACTACAAAACGTCCTGCAAGAAGGGTCTTGTAAAAGCCCTGCTACTGGTATGGATGACGACACTCGCTGCGGTCACGGAAAACGGTGTTTTAAAGGCAAGTGTGTTAAAAGAACCTTGGGAGTGGACCGAGAGTTGGACAAGTTTGATTCCGACAAAGAGCCACACTCTACCTCCGGCGGATCGGACTCAAGACGCATACCAAATCGAGAATCAAAATTAAGACGTTTGGGTAACTTACAACTTGAATTTGCTGCTAATGCTGGTGATGCCAATGCTACTGGTGGTGTTGATGGTACTGGTGGAGAACAAAAAATTTCCGGCAACGAAGTCCTCGCGAGGCTCAAAGAAATTCTCGAAGCTTGGAAAGACCCCGAGAACGAAAGCGCTGTTGATTACAAAAATGCTATTCAAGCTCTCGTCACCGAACTCGAACCAGGAATAACCGCCGAATGAAACTTACAAAAACAAAACTTAAACAAATTATCAAAGAAGAATTACAAAGCGTCTTAAACGAAGAGGACACAAGTTGGTGGGAAGCCGCCACTGGTCAAAATAATCGGAAAATTGGGGCCGGACGGTCAGCCCAAAAAGGAACATTAGGAATCTAATATGAAGAAACCTACAATAAATGAACTGATCAAAGAAGAGTTTGCCCAACTCAATGAAATCGCAAGCAAGCTTGACCAATGCTACAAAATTGCAAGAAACCCAAGCAATAATCAATACGCTACCGCCTTGGCAAATCTAAAGCGGCACGCAAGAAGTCAAGACCCAACAACAAAAGAATGCGCTTTAGCTCACTTGAAAAAACTTTATCATGAAGGAAACAAAGACGCTTTTATAAGTGAATCAAAGAAACTCACCAAAGCGTTACTAGAAGAACTTATAAGAGAAGCTCTTGAGATACACGTTGCTCCTGAAAACTTAGCAGACATTGACCCAGAAGAAGCTTATGGTATGGGATATGAAGCAAAGGGCAAGCTTTGTGGTAAACAAGAGGAACCTGATCCCTCTGAAATCTCATTAGAAGAACTTAATAAAATTTTAGATGAAGAAGGGAATCTAGTTCGCGGGTCTTTCGATCTTGATGGCTGCAAACCTGGATATTTTAAATCTGGAAACAAGTGCATACCTATGGAAGTACAAAGTGGCAAGGGCAATGCCGAGGATAAAATTAGAGGATGGCACAAGAAAGTCGGCAATGTTAAACGCGGACCAGGAAAGCTCGGGGTGAGCTTTTCCGGCAAGTTCGAAGAATATCTAAAAAAGGAAATCAAAAAGATGCTAGACGAAGTTGGTTTGCCAACAAATAACTAACCAATCCATTTCTAATTACCTTATGTACCCTTACCTGTTCAAAAAAGGTGATCTCGTAACTTTTAAAAGCGAACATTTTATAGGAATTGTACAAGAGGTAAGACTCTCTGATGCTTTTGCCACTGAAGGTTTATACGAGATAAAAGTATTGTGGATTGATTATCATATGTCTTTTTGGTGTCTAGAACACGCTTTAGTAATTTTGTAACTATTTATAACACTATGCAATTAACCCAACGTATCCTAAAACAACTTATTCGCGAAGTCTTCGAAGAAGAACTGATCTCCGATAAAAAAGAAATGCTTTATGGCGAACTCGACGAGCTTGACGCTCTTTTTGAGTGACCAGACAATGTAGGCTCCGGCGGAGTTTCAGAAGAAGACGAAGAGTACTAGAGTAAACTATTTACACTTGTGGAAATAGGCGACATAATAGAACATCGTTATCAGCCCAACAAAATGGGCATCATCATCAATTTAAAACCTGTCACCAATAAACTTTACAAAAAGAAGTATGACCTGTGGGACGCCTTCATAGAATGGACCGATGGGACAAGTTCGTGGATTTCCCTAACCTACATCAAGCCCTACTCAAATGAATAACGTAATAAGCATAAAAGAGTACATGTTAAAAAAGGATCTGAATAGAGCAACAAAAGAGCTTGAAAAGCTTCGTATCTTGATTGCCGCTGGCGAACACGACTTCATCGTTCAAGCGCAGGCTCTTGAGCAAATTATTGCTCAAATTGAAGAGGAATTGGTAAATATGATAGAGAATGACCTTTTATTTTGAGATCTCGCCATACTTATAGCATATGGATGAAACTGAACAAAGTTTTGTATCGCAAATTATCGCGGAGAGTGCAAGAGACATGTATTTTCTTGATATCTGCAAGCTAAAAGAAGAAAAAAAGTTCCTTGAGGGCAAAATCAAAGAACTTCTCAAAGAAATAAGAGAACTCAAAAATGGACATACCACCTAAATTAACTCCCGAGGAGCTTGTTGAACTCTTGACGGAAGAAATAAACAGACGAACGAAAGAAAAAGAAGAAAAGGCTGAAAAAAAATCTGAAGAAGGGACTGAAATCTTGCCTGAAAATGTCGTGAGCCTTGATGATTATCGTAAAAGAACAACCTAACGTCATAATTGAAAAAAACTGACTAATTATAATAACGTAACAAGGGCCTTTTTATGAAAAAACTAACAAAGCAAATTTTGAAAGAGATGGTTCTCGAAGAACTTGAAGTGCTGTCTGAGCAGAGCGAGGAAGAACTTAGTGGACAATCTGTGGTGCCGGATGACCCGCCGAAGTCACAACCCAAACCGGACAAGAAAAAGAAAGGTGCGCCCAAGAAGGAGTTACCTGCTGTTGATTGCCAAGCCGATGGCTACCCCGCCGGTTGGGTAAGTACAGGTTTTGCGTGTGTACCTCCAACTGATCCGGCTGCTGTTGCGGCCAGTTCTGGTCAGTCCGGCGAGGAGACTCCACTAGGATCTGGATTTGAACGTGCCGTGGAGTTTCAGGCAAGCGGCGAAGAACTCCCAATGGACGTTAAAGCTAAAGCGAAGGAAACCCTTAAGAAATTCAACGCGGCGATGGCAACGGTGAGAAAGGCGTACAAAGCGGGTGATTGGGCTGAAGTTCAAAAATTGATGCCGGAACTAATAAGACTAAAAGCATTAGTTAAGAAATATAGAACAGACGGAACTCTTAAAAAAACAAGATTGCGTAGAAAGTATAAATTCCCATCAGCAAAACAATTTAAAAAGAAAGGCGGTAAAGCCTTTAAGGATTATGATGAGTTCTATAAGGCTGTCGACGGCAATGACGAAGCAAAGAAGCTTTTGAGTCGTAACGGCAGGCTCCCAAAAGGCGGGAAAGACAAGAGATGGGGAAGAAGCCATTGGGCTGCCTGGAAAGAGCTTGTCGGTCAAGGTAAAAAAGCTGCTGAGAAACCTGCTGATGCTGATAAGCCGACAAGACAATCAAGAACGAAAGCGCGTTATCTTTATCCTAAGAGGCGTGGGCCAAGGGCACGGGAGACTTGGTTATCAGTAGATACAGAAACGCTAAAGCGTTTGGCCAGCGGTAGGAAGGCCAGCGGCGTTCAAGGACGGTGGAGGCGGCAAACGGTTGGAGGAAGTGTGTTTGTTCCTTACGATTCTAAAATACTTAAACAGGTGCAAGCATACCAAAAGAAAAATAATATGCGCGTAACAGAAACGCCTTGATTAACTACTAAACCAACCTCACCATCCCTTAACGATGTCTCCACTCGTTTCAAAGCTAAGGGCTTATTCTACATTAAAAACTACTTATAATAAGTGTTATTTATACTATAAACAAAGGATGTCTTTCTGAATGGGAATTGAAACAGCCGGTTATCTTGCGATCAAGCATTTTAAAAATTTAGAACCACCTGAACAGAGAATGTTAGCATCACGATTTCTTTATTTTGGTTGGGAGCCAAGAAAAAAAGAGTGGAAAAAGCAGTTAATGTCACTTTTCTTCGATAGTGATGATGGCCTGGACCATTCAGGGCTAATTAAGTTTTTAACTGGCGAAGATAGTGGGGCGTTGCGTCCTTCTTTATTCGGCAAAAATCAAGGTATAATTATGAAACTAAGTGGCCTGTGGCAAGAAGCCATTGAACAGTTTAATAAATTTCTTTTTAAGAAAAAGCCAGGATTTAGAATACTGAAGAAAGGGTATGATAGTCCGCTGGTTGCGAACATGCCCACGCATAAAGAGTTTTTTGAGGTCTTTAATTTAGTGGTTAGAGAGAAAAGGCTCACCCACAATCTTCTAACAAAAGTATTGCCAAAAATGGCGCAAGCGTTGACGGTCCTTGCGAGCGTGAAGCCAGCGACAAGAAGCCCTCGTGAACACTGGAAAGCAAGTCTTGGAGATCTACAAGAAAATTCTTCTAAAAAGTGGGGAAGCACGGAAGCTCAAAGAAAATTTGGGCAGCTTGAGGGAACATTACATAAAAAAGTGAGAGCAATGGACAAATTAATTGAGGCACTGTTTTTTTTCAGAAGTGTAGCTCTAGAAGAGCCTACGCTTAAGAGTCATTGGTTCGCTGGCGATGGAACTCCCCCCAGCTTAGAAACGGTTGGTGATATGGAAGGCTGGGAAATGAAGGAAACGGAATTTTATAAAAAACAATTTCCAGGGAAAGCTTCTCCCTCAATGAAAGGGCTGGAAGGAACAAGGAAGCAATTACGGGCGTGGAGTAAAATCTATAAGGAAAGATATGAAGAGTTTGTCAAAATCCTTTACAGCCTTCAGGTACAATTAGAGTGGTTTAAGACAAACATGAAAAATATTATTCTTGGAGGCGACAACAATAAACTTGTTAGGTTCGCTGCCGTTCCAGATCTCAAACTTACGGGTATAGACCCTCTGAATCTAAATAAACTATCAAAAGCACAAAACTTGTTCAATAATGCAAAAGAAAATTTAAAATTTTCTATTCCCTTTTATGGCCCAATTAGCAATTATGATAGAGACCAGTCGCCGGGGAAAATTATTTCAATAGGAGGGCTTGTAATTGATGGTGGACTTCTTGTCCTTGCGATTACTGGTACTACGGCGAGTGGCGGCCTTGCTTTGCTGCCTTTGCTTGCTAGATTTATTGCCTACGAAACGGCAGTTGGACTTGCTTTTTTAACTTTTGTTACAGAAGGAGTGGTCCATGCGCTTAAACCGATATCTGATGCCATTGATGTTCACAAATCAATATGGAGGTCTTTCAAGATGTGGGCGCAAAAATTCAACCTTTGAATTAGTTTACTATTTATTAAACAAGGAAAATATATTATCATATGAAAATCACCAAACAACAACTTTATGAAATAATAATCGAAGAAACCATTAACGAGGTTCGACTCCACAAAAGGCAAACTCTCCTTGAAGGTAAAATGAGTGATATTGCGAAGACCTTTTTTAAAGTAGCAGATGACGTTGCTACATCTATGAGCAAGCTTTATGTACTGACTGCGAAAACAAATAAAGGGAAATTGAACGCGGAAGATCTTTTAACTGTGAAGGTAAAAGAAATAATGGGCCAGTATGATGATTTGGCCGCAGCAATGGCAACGGTGGCAAACCCGAAAACCACCGTTGCACTGGGGTTGGATATTTTTAAGTGGAGCCGTGAATATGATACGCTTTATGAGAGCGTGTTTACTCAATTCGAGATGCTATTGAAGGCGACTATGACTTCAAAGACACACGCAATTAAACTAAAAAGAGCCTATGAAACTGGTGGAACTCCGTCGGCGGTTCTCGTCGGGAAAAGTAAGAAGCTGTTGGACCAAATCTCTGAACTCGAAACAAATTTAATAAAAATGAAAAAGCAATTTCTTGAATCCGATAAATGGAACGCAATTGATGTTGCTTTTATGAGTTGGGTACTAAATGCTGGAGGGGGCACTTCGATTACAAAGGGTGGGGCAGCAGTTAGCCAAGCGGACGCGCTGTCCTCTAGATGGGGCACTATTCTTGACTCTTGGACTAAATTGTTCCTTAAGAAGCCCACCCGTCAATTAGCACAGATGCAAGCAGCGAGGACGAGGGGTGATACGGAAGCAGTTGCTGCACTTACTAAGAACAGAGCCTTCGCCCAAAGATTTGGGAGTTTGACGTGGCAGAAGTTCGCGATAGGCACCGTTCTCTCTTACTTTGGCAAGAAACACGTCCAACGTCTTTGGGATGTGATGTGTGGCGACGCGGACGAAGATAGTAACATTTGTGGCGTCTTGACTCACCGCTTTGTCTTTGGCGCCGCCGCCGCCGTTGCATACGCCGTTGGGGGCCTTCATGGAGCGGCTGTGGGAGGCGTTATTGGCGGTGTTGTGTCGTGGTTTGATTTTACCGAAGAGGCAGCGGCATTCCAGGCTGCGGAAAATCGAGCCGAGATTCTTAAAGGAGCAACACAAGAGAAACTTGAGGAAAAACTCAACGAGCTTATTGCGCTACAATTTGTTGTTTCGCGATATGATTCTTTAGCAGCAAAGGGGGATGATTCAACCGGCACAGAGCATGTTAGAGCACTGAAAAATTTTCTTTATAAAAACACAACCCAACTTGCCAAATCAGCGGGTCATATCCTTTCAAATGATCCAGATTCGGTTTGGGCGGACAACTGGGATAAGGCTTTAAAAAGTGTTTCAAGCGAAAAAGCGGAGCCGTCAGCTAGAGAAAAGGAGCTTAAGACACAATTGGCAAAAGCCCAGTTTCGGAGTGTTGCCCTACAATCTTGGTATAATTGGATGGAGAAAAGCGACTTTGAATGGTTTTTTGCGAAGGGAAGGAGCTTTGGCGCTCCTACCGTCACAAAAGGCGGCGATACCGAGACAGTTGATACCGACAAACAAAAAAATCTAATGTGTAAAGAATTGAAGCTTCGTAGTAGTCACGAATTTGTAAAATTTTATAACAAAGCGGGGGATGGAGCTAAAGATTTGAAAGCTCTGGGTCTGAAATTTCTGGCTTGGAAGAAAGGCAGCGGTCCTGAAAGCTCGGATGAAGAGACGGCTGATGATGGTAAGTTTGTTTTAAAAGCGGGGCCGCCATATGGCGCCAAGCAGATTGTTGAATTTTGCAAGGAGAATTGGTTTTTTAACGTGGATAAAATGTTTTTTAGGATGAAGAAATATTTAGAAGTTAATGAGCCAATGGCTCTGCGGCAAGCCATAAATATAGCTTCTAAGGCAGTAATAGATAAATTGGATTACGAGGTGACGGTCGAAACCCACAAATTCAAGAAGCCCAAAGAAGAAAAATAACACCACATTTGAAACTAAAACTTAAAAAAACAATTAAACATTGTTATAATTTATTTAATAAATTATCAAGGAGGTTGATATGTCAACTTTAAAACAACTGGAAAAAGAAGTAACCAAACTACAAGCACAAGTCAGCAAAGTAACAACAGCTAACTCAAAACTCACAGATGAGTTGGTTGAGCTAAAAGGTCACTACACAAAGCTCGTTGACCATGTAAACAGCAGGTTTCAAGCTGTTGACAGCAGGTTTCTTTAAAAAACAAAACAGGGCGCCCTCAAAACTAAGCAATTTTATTTCATTATTTAGAAAATTTCTTCTACTCAGCTAACTAATTAATATATGAAATCAAATGCGTGGCAAGAATTCTTGGAAGAACTCGTTGATCCTAGCGAAATAAATGTAGTTTCGCTCAATCAGAAAGACACACTTAACTTAGATTTCTGGAAACGAGATGAACTTGATTCCAAAATTGGTGAAGTCCTTTATTCTATTGCAAAAAAGTTCTTCCAATCTCTTAAGTTAGATCCCGCCATCAAAATAGTAGATGTCATCCTAACAGGTTCACTGGCCAGCTTTAACTGGTCCTCTGCTTCTGACATCGATTTACATATTCTGCTTGACTTCAGTAAACTGAGTGATCCAGAACTTGTAGAAGACTATTTTAGACAGAAGACAGCTAACTGGAACCACAAACATAAAATCCTAATAAAAGGTTTTGAGGTAGAACTATACATTCAAAGCTCTACTGAACCTCACTATGCTCTCGGCGTTTATTCAATCAAAGATGATCGATGGATCAAGAAGCCCTCTAAGTTTAACGTCAAGATAGACTACAACTCAGTTAGGAAGAAAGCAGCCGGTCTCATGGAGCGGATTGACAACATTTATGATGAGTTTGCAGAGGGCAAATACAAAAAAGCTAAAAAACTATCCGACCGCCTGATGGACAAAATCAAAAAGTATAGACGTGGTGGCTTAGAAAAAGATGGCATATATTCTATAGAAAACCTTGTATTCAAAGTACTTAGAAGGAATGATTACTTACAAAAGTTGTCAAGTTTAAGAATTATGTCATATGATAAATCAATGTCTATTAATGGGAGCCATTAAATGTTAAAAGAATCGGTCAGTGTTGATTGGAGAAGCGTTATTCCGCGTGGAGACGAAAGAGTTGTTTATGAGGTACTAAGAGCAGCAAATGACATGAATGCCGACGACTTTGATCGAACACTACTGTTAGGATTTCTAAAAATAGAGTCCGGGGCCAAGGCGATACACACCTTCTATAATCCAAGTTTAGAACGATACAGGGGAGTGTTAAAAAGACCACACAAAGTTCGTGGGATACGACCCATTGGCCCCTTTCAAATACTTCAGGCGTATCAAGATTCCTATAGAAAATACGGGTATGATCCTGGACAGTTCGGAGACCCTTACCATCAGGCAAAAGTTGTCTTAAGGTTTATTAAAGATCGTCGTAGAAGTGTGGGCGATGACCCCGCAAGGATTTATCTTTCTTGGAACCAAGGCGTTGGTGGGGCAAATAAAATCTATCAAGCGTTAAGAAACGCTCCGAATGTTGAAATTGGTGCTCTTGGTCGCAGGCTTGCCAGAAACATGCGAGGCAATTTTTCTGCCGGGGCATTGAAAAGGTACGGCCTATCCAGCAAGGATCAATTAACTCCTCTTATATTTGTTGACAGATATAACAGACTACTCGGATTTTCAGGGGGCGATTATGCGCTTCCACAGAAAAATGTCGTTTATCTCTTGGGGGATTCTAATACTGTTGCCCACTTGCGATATTGGAAGGCATTTGCGGCTAAAAACTTTGGTTCAAACACCCATTTAATAAATTATTCACAAAACGGCAATTCCTTAAGCGACATTGCCAGCAAACTTAATAAGATCAAAGGTGCCGCTGGAATTATTATTGGTTCCGGCGGTGGTAACGATGTTGCTGCCCTTGGTAAGATAAAAAATCCAGAACAAATTTTGCGAAAAATAAGCCCTGGTAGTGCCTTTTATAATCGAAGTGTTCTTCCCGTTATGGAAAAATTAAGACAATTTAAAGAGGACGGAACGCGGGTTGTATTTTACGGACTTCCTTTCGGGCGTGGAGCGGGAACAAAATGTGGAAACAACACTCCCATTGCTCGTCAAGCGATGGACGAAGCCTTGAAAGTAGCAGCATTTAAATATCAAATACGGTACTTCTCTGTCTTTCAAAGTACCAAGACAATCAAAGGCGCAAATTGTGGTGTACACTACGGGAAAAGCCAACAAGAATACAGAGACGCTCTAAGAAGTGCCAATCCTAATGAGTCACCGGCAGCAATCGATGAACTTAGATATGCTAAGTCTATCTCCGGTGGCAGAAGAATAAAATTGGGTTTTAACCAATACTTAAGCCCTTATCGGCACATTAAAGCTGCTGGGCTTACCTTTGGACAGTTTTATAAAAAACTTGAGCAGGCTTTTGGCGCCAACTGGGAAATGATAACAATGCCAATTTTAGGCGCCGATAGAGTATTTGGACCTGAACATTTTGCGGCTCTTATAAAGCTTGCCGAAAAAACGCAAGATCCTGAACTACTTGCTCTTGTTAACCAAAAGATGGCGAAAGGTGAGGAACCCGCCATTGCTAAGGCTGAAAAATCAGCAAAGAAAAAAATAGACAAGAAAACCAAGACAGAACCCGCTACTGCCAAAGACGAAAAAGCATTCTTGAAAAAAATAGACAAAAAGGCCGCAGAAGCTGAAGCTGCTGGCGATAAAGGGCCAGTGATAGACGATCCAAAGAAAGCTGTTGATGACATAGTTAGCGCAGAAGACGATAAGGGTTTCTTAAGCAAAATCCTTGGCTCCTTTAAGGAATCGACCAACAAAAGGCAAAAGCGTAAAATAAGAATCATCCTTAAATCATAATTTAAGAGTATAATCAACTATTTATTATAGTTAAGACATAGGAGTTAAAAATGTCAGAATTTCCAAATTATAGATATGACACTGGGCTAGGAAACGTTGGCTCGTATCAAGTCGCCGGTAAACCATTTGTTTCTGGTGGAATAAACGCCCTAGAGAATCAATCAGATCAACCAGTTAAGATAAGCTTTCCATCTGTCACAAGATGGATTTATATTATAAACCATGATAACACCAGAGCTTGTGAAGTGGGCTTTTCACAAATAGGACTTAATGAGGATAATTCCTTTAAAATTGGTCCAGCTTATACAGGGTCGGCGGCAGTCGCCAGTGCGCCCGAAGCATATGGCGTTTCTCAAAGTAGCATCAGATTAGAACTAAAAGTAAGTGAAGTTTGGCTTACTGGTTCTACTGATATCGATATTGTTGCTGGCCTTACTGGAATTAGCAACAGTAGGATTGCAAATATTTCACCTTCTGGTTCAAGTTGGTCCGGTTCAATAGGAGTCGGCTAAACATGTGTTTGGTTTGTGTTGAGTACGGAAAAGGTAAACTTAAATTTAATGAAGCCTTTAAGAATCTTGGCGAGATCAAAGAATTAATTGGTGAAGAACATTATGATGAAGTTTACTCTTCTCTAGTGGAAAAAGAAGCCGAGGAAGGACTTCAAACTTACTATGATGACTTTGACAGTCGTTTTGAAGAGTCCTCCTGGGAATTGAATGGATTTGGAGATTAAACAATGAAACTACGAAACTTAATTTTGGCAACCGTTCTTAGCGCGGCAATCGCTGCTACGGGAACTTGGCTTGTTACTCAAAAAACAATTACAAGTCAAAAAAATGATTTAGACGTTTGCCTAGCAAAAGAAGCCTCACTTTGTGAAGGTGAAGATCTTGGAGGACTGCGTATGAACCTAATTACATGCGGCGGTGAACTAGAACTTTGTTTGTGTGGCAATCCAAATATGCTTAAAAGAGGAACCCACTAAATGAAAAAACTATTAACTGCTGTTCTTATGTCCTTGTTCTTGATTTCTTGCGCGACTACTCGACCGAAAGTAGAACATAAATATGCCAACATAACCCCTGACAAGATTCAAAATACTTGTGACGCAGAAGGACGCTGGTGGATGCATATTGCAAATGTCGGAGTTGTAGTCCTACAATTTGATAATTGTTTGGGCGTGGATGATATGTTAGTAATGGTAACTCCAGCGGATAAACATACTCCCGATATCAGGAGCTATAGTTATAAACTGCTTGGACTACACTATCTAGAATTTTTGAACAAGACCAAAGCTGATAAGGAATGGTCACTCCAACAGATTAAAGAATTTATTGTTAATAATGATGGAGACGACGGGCCAAGTTGGATGGTAATTTATAAAGTTAACTCAAAACCCTTAAAGTGTACAAAAGGTTCCTGTAAATAAAGAAGACAACGGAGACTGTTTTTAGTGAAACTACTGTTTGAAAAATGGAAAAAGTTTATTGCCGAAGACACAGCTTCTTTATCTTCTATGATCGATGTTCCCAAAGTAAAGATTTCTTATAACAGCACGTTCTTAAGTCCCTTCAAGCATATTCAGCAAGGCGGATATACCATTGAGCAGTTTTATAAAGATCTTGAAGCTGAATTCGGGGCCGATTGGGAGAAAAAGCTTCTTCCGGGACAAGGCGCAGATCGTAAATTTGGACCAGAACATTTTGATGCTCTTACTCAGCTTGCCCAAAAAACTCAAAGATCAGACCTTTTATCTCTCATAAACAAGACACCACAAAAGTACACTCAAAGAACAAGTTCTGGTACAGATTCTTCCACAAGACAAGCCGGTTCTGCTCCAATTCAACTTGGCGATGCTCGAATTGCCGCTGTTGGCGACAGTATCACGAAAGGCGTTGGCGCGGGAGGCGCATCTTATATTGATATTTTAGGTGGCTCAAAGCATGCGATTGGTGGTAAAGCCAGCTTTAATTTGTTTGGGATGGTTGATCAAGCACTTGCAACAAAACCTGACTATGTAATAATATTTGTAGGAATAAACAACCCAATGGCCGGAAATAGATATGGCGCTTGTTCAGGCAATTGGGAACGGCTGCTAAAGAACAATATTAGCGAAATGTATGCCACTGTACGGGCTGCTGGGGCAAAAGTTATTGGTGTAACATTATTACCCGCAATGGGAAGGTCAGCCAGAAAGCCCCAAGCATGGGAAAGTCATTATATTAAATGTAATAAAAATCCTAATCGCAGAGGTTGTTGCAAGGGAAAAAGAAGAGAGGCACGGAACCCGCAAAAGCTCTTCAAAGGCACTCTCGACGTAAATGCATTTATTATGGCCAACGCAGATATTCCAATTGACACTTCCGATATGTTTAGCCATAGAGGAATCTTACCAGCTTATAACGCCGATGGTATCCACTTGAATCGTAATGGCCAACAACAACTTGCCAATAAAATTGCGGCTGCTATAGGATAATCATCAGCAATGAAGCTTCTCCTTGAAAACTGGCGAAAGTTCTTAAAAGAAAGCAAGCTAAGAGTGTTTGATTTTGACGACACCTTGGTCAAATCTGAATCTCGAATCAAAATAATCCACCAAGACGGCACAGAAGAATTCATCACACCAGCAGAATACGCCGTACAAGAGAAAAATCCTGATGACACCTACGATTACTCAGAATTCCTTGATGTTGTCGATCCTCAAGAAATAACGAAAGTGACCAATATTCTTAGAAATGTAATCAACGCCGGTACTGACGGTAGAGAAATCGCAATCTTAACAGCAAGAGATCCTGATTCCGAAGGGGCTATACGAGATTGGCTCGAAAGCATTGAGATCGATACTTCTAATCTCACCTTTGCTTTGTTAGCAGATGCGAATCCCAAAGCAAAAAGTGACTGGTTTGAAAACAAGATCGCAAATGAGGGCGCAACTGATATATTATTCTTTGACGACTCTGGAAAAAATATCGATGCCGTCGAAGAACTACAAGAAAAATACCCAGAAGTAAAAATTAGAGCGCGTAAAGTTTCTTATGCCGAAGAACTAGAAGAGTATAGTAGAGACTAATTATTGATATGAAAAAACTTTTTGAATCCTTTCGTAGATTTGCGCTTCTCACCGAAGAACAACTTCTCGTTGAAAATCGAATCAAAAAAGTTGAGAAGATCTATCCCGAACTGGCAAAGAAACGTGAAGAGTTCGATGGCGAAAGTCTTCTTGACGTTCTTATCCAATCTGATCCCACAGAAGACAAAAAACAAAAATATCTACAGGGTGCTGCCAGAATTCTAAAAAACAAAATGGATCTCGACGAAGGATATGGCTACAAACCATTTTGGGGCCAAGATTCAAGTTTGATGGCCCCTGAACCCGGTGAAGACATGTATTCTCCATGGTATTTGGCAACAAAAGTAGCTGGGGAAGTTCAAAGGTATCACGACTTAAAGAAGTTCCTTGAAGATGACGAAAAAGACCTTATGGCAATTAAAACTTATGCCAAACTTCACGGCATTGTCGGCAAGGCATATAACAAGAAAATGAACGCGGAGACTAAACATCGTCAAGAACAGGAAGCCAAAGCCGCTGCCAATGAAGAGTCGGACTTTCTCATTACCGATAGAGAAGACCCTAAAACGGGCAAAACCGACTCCCTTGGCAAAGACTTCTTTATGGTTCGCCCTTTAACTCACGAAGCTTCTTGCTATTGGGGAAAAGACGCAGGAGCAAAATACTGTATTTCTCAAGAAGATTCAAACTATTTTGGACAATTTACAGGCGAAGGCCGGACATTTTTCTTTTTGTGGATGGCTAACCAGTCAAATTTTACTAAAGAAGAGTGGGGGACCGACAAACGAATAGTTCTTGAATATCTTGGCGAGAATTTTGACAAAGCATGGAGCAATGTAAATCAGCAACTTGACGGCAACGAGGTCCACAACATTATCAGAACAAACCTTTTTGGATGGGAACTTGTCGCCGCATATGAAGAATTCACTCGCTATGATGATTTGAGACTGTTTGAAGAAAGAGACCCAGAAAATTACAAAATATTAATCGACGCAGGTTTAAAGAGAGAAGACAATCCACAAGTCTGGTGGCTCGAAATATTGAAACCTACTTGGCATCACATTGAAGCGGTAATTCAAGAATCCATCGACCGACATCCTGCTGGCCCACAAATAGAGGAATTTAAAGCAAAAATAGAAGAGTATGATCTTGACCATATCCAAGTAGATGTTAATGAAGACGATGGTCATTTTTGGTGGCGAGCAACAATGACTTTTGATTTTGATGATTTAGAATGGATGAAAGAAGGCAATCTTCAAAAGTATTTTTATGGCAACATCGACCTTCCTGAAAACTTGGCCGAAGAGGCCGAAAGAGTTCTTGGAGACAACGGCATTGAATTACACTCGGCAGAACTTGAAGCGGATGGCAACCAGTTGTGGGTGAATTTCGAGCAAAATGATGATCATCAGTACGGCTATGGAAACGATGACAGCGATTTGGATCTCTTTGATAATTTCCTTGGCGACTTACAAAATTATGATCTCGCCCACAAAGCAACTCACGTTGATTTGGTTGATTTATTTATTGAGTCGGACATAATAGATATTTCTGATTCGCCCTACGGTCAATTTAGACAAAGGGCAAAAACTGAAGAATTTGAGAATTTTGGCGCCGACATTTCTGGTGGAACCGTTAGCTATTACACAAAAATGATCCTCAAAGTACCAGAAATAGGAGAGGTTGTTCAGGCACTAACGAAGGGAATGACCGCCGGTTCCGATGAACGTGCAAACGTTTCCCCAGACTCAGAGTATTCTGAAGCGTTAAGCTGGTTAAATAGAGAATTCAATGATACATTTAAGTTCCTCGGACCAGCCAAAGTTCAATTTGCCACCAACATGCTACTTGACGCTCTAAGCAAACACTTTTTAGAGGCCCACACTGCAGCCCGACAACAACTTAATTTGCCGGGAATACCAGCAAAAGAAATGCGACAACTTATCACTCCCGCAAAATTTAAATTGAAATGGGCAACTTTAAGCATCTCTGAAAAACAAATACATACTTTACTGGGGATTGCTATTGACAAAGACGATAATCCGACACAAATGAAAGCTCTTGAAGAATTTCTTGATTATTTTGATAAAAACTATGATGTCTTTATACGAATTGTACACGATGTAATGGTTAAAATTTTGTGGAGCGCTGCCGAAGAAACCGCTAAAAGTATGAAGAAATCCAAAGAACCATTGCCCGGTTTAGAAGGTCTTAGAGATAGAGGCGAGCAAGCATTTTCCAATATGAGGCCAATGAGCGAACATACCGAACCTTACCAAAGGAAAGTCAGGAAGGGTCATCGTAAAATGAAAATTAGATTAATTGGTAAGGGCGGTCAGAAAAATACGGCCCCTTATTCGAAAAAACCTCCTATGAAACGTTCTAAAAGTGCCCCTCCTGCTGGATAGCCTTCTACTTATTTTAAGAGGGGAATATCATGTCTTTTTGTCGAATCAACAAAAGTCGTCCAAACAACTCCAAAGATAAACCAAATAAGCCAAAGAATGAAGATAATTGGCCGTTTATCCAGCTTCCCCTTCCGATGCCCCCTCCAATGCCCCCCAAAGAGCAAACAAAAGAAAAAGAAGCCGATAATGATAAAGAAAATGGGGCTATTATAGTTGACATCTAATAAGAAATTCAACGCTGGTGATCTCGTTCAGTTCGATATCGTTCGAAAGTACGGAGTTGTTGTCGAAACCAAGTCGGCGGCAGGCTTTTTACCGGAAGAAGGAATAGACGATATAAGGGTACTCTGGGAAGACAACGAGACTTTTTGGTGTTTAGACTTTACTTTGGAACATGTTTACTAATTATAGTAATGCAAAACTTACTTGAAAGCTGGAATAGATTCCTAAATGAAGAAGTCAACCACTATAATATGGAAGTTCAGCTAAAAGTTGAACCCGATACTCAAGTTTATGGGTCGATCTTTAACAAGATTCGCGCAATTGAAGGGGTTACAATCATTAAATCAGTGGCAAAAATGGAAAAAGACAGCAATGGTAACAAATATATCAACTTGAATATAAAGTTTCTTGCTAATCCCGCTATGTCTCAACCAGAGTTCCTTCACGCCTTCAAAAGAAAGATTACTGCTATCAAAGACGCAGAGGGCGATAGAATACTTGCCGTAAGAATCATCAAACTACCTAGAAAAGATTAAAAAAATAAAAACACTTGTTCAATTGTTCTAACATCGTTATAGTTATAATATGGGGTTAAGCTTATCTTCTTTAAAACGTTTTATCATCACCTTCTTCGCATTGTTCGTATTTCTATTGATGATGGTGTCTTGCGATAATGAGATTGAAGGGCAAGGTGACAGCGCCTTTAAGCCCTTTTTAAATTATGATCCTACCGTTGTTATTTACCCTCCCTCAAAAGACGTTTCCGATGCACCAGAAGAGGATACATATTCAATTCATGACGATCCTTGCGTAGAATGTGAATACTATTTTTGCCCTCCGATGAATTCTATGTGGCAAATGCAGATTTGTCTTAATACCTGTGAAGACCCAAACACTGTAGTATTTCAAGGCGAGTGCAAAGAGCTTTTAGAATGTAACCCAGCACAAGTATTGCTAGAAACCGACATTCCCTGCGTTACAGACGACGGATATCCTGGATTTAAAGACAAAATATGTAATAAAGGACAAATACTTTACACAGACTGTAAGACAGAGTGTACAACTGAAGTTTGTGATAACAAGGACAATGATTGTGATGGAGAAATAGACGAAGATGTTAAAAATGTTTGTGGGGAGTGTGGAGAAGTACCAGAAGAAGTCTGTGATTATATCGACAACGATTGTGATGGAGAAATAGATGAAGGTGTTGCAAATGCTTGTGGAGAATGTGGTTCCATAGCAGAAGAAGTGTGTAATGGAATTGACGATGATTGTGACGGCCAAATTGATGAATTCCAGCTAAACGATTGTGGTAAATGTGGGCCGACACCCGATGAGATATGTAATAACATTGACGATGATTGTGATGGCAAGACCGACGAAGACCTAATTCAAGAGTGCTCAACGATTTGCGAGAAAGATTTAGAGTATTGTATTAGTGGATCTTGGATATGTACAGCCAAACAGCCATTACAAGAAATTTGTAACGGACTTGACGATGATTGTGATGGAAAAGTAGATGAAGGACTTGATTGTCTTTGCACTGTCCAAGATATTGGCACCCTTTTACCTTGTAAGGAAAAACCATTGGTTTGTGGAGAGGGTTTTAAGACCTGCGAATGCAAAAATGCAGATTGTACTGAATTGGGACTTACAGAATGTTTGGCAGTTTGCCATTGGTTACCGCAAGTTCTCCCTCCAGGTGAAACCTGTGACAAATTCAAGGGGATAGTCAAACCAGAAGAATGCAATAACCATGACGATAACTGTAACCAATCGATTGACGAAGGCTTAACAAAACTGTGCTATGAGGGGCCAAACGCGACAGTTTATGTTGGAATTTGCCTCCCAGGTGAAATGTTCTGTGAAAACGGAGCGTGGGGAGCATATACACCAAACGGCGACTTTATGAACAAGCTTTGTTTGGGCCAAGTTTTGCCCGAGGATGAGGATGTTTGCAATGGTGCCGATTCAAATTGTGATGGCAAAGTCGACGAGGACAAACAGCTTGAGCCGACAGATATACTTTTCATTGTAGATCTATCAGGTTCAATGACGACTGAAATTAACGCTGTTACGGTGGCTCTTAACACATTTGCCGCCCATTATAGTGATGCCGAAGTACTTCAATGGGGATTAGTAACAGTCGCAGTGAGTGAGCCTTGGCAATGGCCCGGAGAGATGATGATATTAAATTTAAATCTCACGGATTTTCAGACTTTCGTGGGTTCTTTCGCAACAAGCACATTTCAGGCAAATGGTTCGCAAGAAATGATTTATGATGCGTTATACATGTCGATATGGAATCTTGTTGGCTTACCAAATCTGCCGTATCAAATAAGTGATCTTAAATGGTGGCCGGGAGGGTGGAATGGAATACCGGGATCAAGCCCGAGTCTCGATCAGTGGAAAATTAATTGGCGGGATGATGCAAAACACGTTATTGTTGTCTTTACCGATGAAAATGGGCAATCTTTTTTAAATCCAACAATAGATGAACCAGTTTTAATAGATATGATAAATGTCTCAGATGATTTGTCCATTTATGTTTTTAATCTCGAATGGATAAAACAAGGATTTCCAGGCAATAGCTTAGAAGCTTTGACTCAAGCAGGCATTACTGGGAAGTTTTTCGAACTTACTGATAAAGCAATAGAAATGTATAACAACCTCCTTGAAATTCTCGAAGAAACTGCCTGCGCGGGTAGCAAAGAAGAATCAGCTAAACCATGAGAATAAAGGATTACAAGTTCTTCATAATTCTTGTAATATTAATGATTTTAAACATAATTGACGCCGCAGCTACTGCCTATTGGATTGATAATCAGCTTGCTACGGAAGCCAACCCTTTAATGGAGTCTTGGCTCGAAATGAGTCCCTTTTTCTTCATTTTTATGAAAGTTGCCTTGGTTATGGCCTGTGGCGCTTTGTTATGGAAGCTTCGGGATAGAAAATTAACGTATATTTTACTGGTTCCAGTCTTTATGGTGTATGTTTATGTTTTTATCAAACATATTGTGATTGCTTATAGTACCTTTTTCTAATAAAAAATACTAATTACAACACCTATGTTTAAATTTCAACGTCACGCCAACGATTTGACAGACTTTTATCAAAAAAGATACAAAGTAAATCAGATGCCGCAGATTGTTTTTCAAGATGACCAAGAAAACAGCAAAAACGTTTTAGGAAGAACGGGACAGTACGATCCTCACCAACAAATTGTTACTATTTTTGTAACTGGTCGTCACGGAAAAGACATCTTAAGATCTCTCGCACATGAATTAATTCACCATTTACAGAATGAACGGGGCGACCTAGCAAATGTCGGCTCAACAGAAGTTGGCTACGCCCAAAATGACAGTCATATGAGAAATATGGAACGCGAAGCTTATGAACAAGGCAATCTGTGTTTAAGGGATTGGGAAGATCATATTAAAACAAACAACATTCAACTTTATGAAACTATTTATAAAGCAGACAAAACAAAGGGAGATTCAGTTATGTCAATCAAAGAACAGCGAAATGTAAATTTTCACAATAAACTCATGGAAGTATGGGGATTTAAAGCAAAAGGAGAAAGTTCTCTTCTTACAGAAGGCGCTTCTGGCGCATATAATTATAAGGTTGGCGATGCCACAAGCGAAAAAACTTGGCCCGTGAACGAAGAGGAAGAACTTGAAGAAGATGACGACTCTGTATCATTGGAAGAACATCCAATGGGTCCAGGTAAAAGGACCGTAAATAACGAAAATAAGGTCGAAGAAAGCATTCGCAAAGCTATTAGAAACATTCTACATGAGCTTGCATAATGAAAATCGACTTTAACTCTATTACAAGGAACTTTCTGCTTGGTGAATCGAAGGCACAACCGACTCAACGCGGTTATCTCGAATCAGTAATGAAGATATTGAACGAATTTCGCCCAAAATCGCAAAAAGAGAGCCGACAGCTTGAAGTTGCCAAAAAGCACCTACATGAAGTTAAATTAATGAATCTCCGACTTGAAAAAAAAGTGCAAACCCTTGAGGAACAGGTAAAACTACTAGAAGAGGGAAAATAAATGGGTGGAAAAGCCGCAGAAGGTCTTATAAAGACGAAACTTTCCCAACATCCAGCAAATCAAGGGTTAGAACTATATTATAGACCCATATCAAACACTGAATTAGACCAAATACTCCCTTTAGAATACGGTAAACATATTCCAGGGGATAACTCTGTTGTCGGCACTATATTAAACCAACTTATTGATGCCAATATGATAGATCCCTCTTATTTCCCTAAATTTGTCCTTGGCTCCACCCGTTTAGCGGCTGTTTCTAAGTATGGGGCGGAAAACATCGAAATAGACGACTTTGAGACCGACGAAATCATACAAAACGCCCTTAGCAAGAAAACAAGTTTTGGCGATTTAGATATTGATGTCAAAATGACGAAATCAGGGCGTGAAATTGCGGATTTCTTGAACCAAATGAATCCCGAGGCACTTGCGGCAAGACTTGGAGCAGGCGAGGTTCATATTGCAATAAAAATGGATGATAACTCTGTGCTCCAAATGGATCTCTTGGGTATATCAGGTGATGACCCAAGTAGGGAAAAATTTATGCAATACAGTAGTTTTTTGGATCTTTCCCACGATATTAAGGGTGTTTTCGCCACAATGCTCCTTCGAGCCGTCGCATCGGCTAAACAACCCCAAAATTTGGGCTATTTTGAGGAGTTTTTGGAGGCTAATCCAGACACTGATTTCGCCCAAAAATGGAGCAAAATTACCAATTCGGGCTATAAACCGATCATGACTCGCTATATTGTAAGCCCAGATCACCTAAAATTGGCTGTAGAATTCCAAAAAGAGGGTGTAAAGACCATAAAAAAGTTATTTTATCCCGAATTTAGGAAAGAATACAACGATATTGAGTCTTTAGCCAAGTTTTTGCTCGGAGATGACGCAAAAGGGCCGGAATTGCTTCATGCAAGGGCTTTAGCGGCCTATGTGAGAGATATTTTCACAAAAGAACAGATAGAACTCATAAAAGAGCGCTTTTTGGTGTCTTTGAGCCGAAGTGTCGAGGGAAGTATGCCCAAAGAGGCACTTGAGACGGGAAAAAACGCTGTTTTGGACATATTAAGCAAACCAGAGCCTAAAATCGTCAAAGAAGGGCGAAAAGGCATCGGAAGGTTCATTGGACCGGCCAAAATGACCAATAAAGCGGCTTTAGAGGTGATATACTCCCTTATTCATCAGTCAAACAACGTTGGGAAGGAACATTTTACGATAAATCTGCTTGAAGACCCGAATAAGATCGATTTGGTCGAGAAAATGGACTCAAACTTCATCGGCATCGGTCTAGACAAGCGTGGAAAGTTCTTTATTGAGTCTAGCAACAGCGGATTGGTGTATCCATCCACATATAAGCAAAAATTTTCATTTTCTGAAGATTTTCTCAGGTCATACGAGTCTTTGATGACAAATGAAGGGCTTCAACAGTCTTTGAAGCAGATACATGAGAGAGTTGGAGCGTTTAAGCTGAATACGGAGCTTTTTCCGATGATGACGCACGAAGGAACCGAAGATGGGCGAGTGGTTTTCGTTGGAACACCCTATTTGAAGGATAAATTTGGTTCCGAGGGCGGATTAACGGTATTTAAAGCCCAATTATGGAATAATAACAGTAATAGGTGGTATTATCCCGATCAAGAGACCAATTCTAAGATTGTTCGCACTTTTAAGAGGCTTGCCGAGGCGAATGGCTTCGAAAACGAGTGGAAAGTCTACTCAAACGACGAAGATATGGTCTTGCCTGGACATCTTGAACTGAATATGAGGAGATTGAGCCGATTTTTTGCAGATAGAGAGTCTTTGGAGGAATTAAAGAAGCTTGTTCGAAAAGCTGACCATAAGAGACCCTTCAATGATCTCAAAGAGAGCCTCCAGCAACAACTTGACGACCTTGCGAACAACTCAAAGTCAAATTTGGGCGGTGAAGGGTCTTATATTGAAGGTGTTGTCCTTAGAATCAAGGAAAATGATGGTGAGATCATCGAAATCAAAGGAACATCAAAAGAATTCGACGAAAAGAAGAAGAAATACTGGTACAGCAGGGCTGAACTGCTAAATTTAGAAAAAAGCTTAAAGAAATCAGTGTTTTTGAACATTTTAGGGTTCCCAACCGACCATCCGGCCAGTGTTAAGAAAAATATTAGTACTTTTGTTTATGGCAACAACAATACCGACGACGAAGACGACGAATTGGACGACGACGAGGACGACAAAACAAATGGATACATAAAGAGCGACATAATCAACAAAACAGATCTAATTCTTAATCTTTTGAAGGCTGGAATCATTTTTTCCGGTGAAAACGCCGATGTTTCTGATATAAAAGGGGCCTTGGCCTCTCTAATCCAGTCAACAGAAGCAAAACTGGATGAAATCAAGAATGACGTCGATGATCAACGTAGAGAAAGGACTATTGACAAAGACTCATTAAGAAAAACCTATGAAATCTTCAATTCTGTCCACGCTCGCCTTGAGAAGTACAAGCAAATTCTTGATATTCAAGACGATAGGGAGTTTTTTGTACAATTTGTCTCTTTTGCCCTTGAAAGGGTATTATCTAAAATTATAAACCTTGATGATTTCGAAAGTTACCAAAAAGATGCCGAGGAATATGAAAAAGTCATTGTAATCCCTGGCCGTTTCCAGCCGTTTCACAAAGGACACAAGAACATGGTGGAAATGGCAGTCGAAGCTCTGCCCGAAGTTGGCGGTGATAAGGTTTTGATCTATGTTATTAAGGGAAACGATTCAAGTCTCGACAATGAAGAGAATCCATTAAACGAAAAGGAACAAATTGAGCTTATGACCTCACTATATCGTAACAACCCCAAAGTAGAGGTGGCAACAGACGTATTACCTAACGCTCATTTCGCTACTTCAGTGGTGCCGAGTCTATATGATAAAAATTTGAAGTTTGTTGGTATTGCTGCGGGGAAGGACCGGATGCCTCAATACAGACAATTCGTTTATTCCTTCAATCCTTCTATATTTAAGGCCGATCACGACTTCACGCCGATAGACAAGAAAGAAAATGGCCATTATAATTTTAAATTCGTTACCACTCCCAGAGATTATAGTGGAACGGAGGCAAGAGAGCTTCCAAAGACAACAGATTTTGATACTTTCATTAACACAATCATGGACTCTGACATTTCCGAGGAAACAAGAGAAATGTATAGAGAAATTTACTATAAATTGGGCGGTGGGCAACAAGAACCCGAAGAAACTGAACAATTAGGGGAGGCCCAGTATAATCTGGGGATCTTTTGTGGGTTAATCAAAGAAGTTGTCAACGAAAGTAACAATGACGGCTCAATGTTTGGTGTTGGACGCTCTTATCTTAGTCAAAACATTGGTGTTTACAGAAAAGTGGCGCCAGATACAGATATCGAGCCGCGAGCAAGCCTAAATAATGATCCGGCTGATGAAGTCGAGGAAGAATCCTTCTCATTGAACGATTTGGCAAGTGAAATCAAAAATGTTGTTAGCACAATCCTTAAAGGCAAACAAGAAAAAGGCGAACTTGAACTTGCAGGCAAAGAAGAAGAGCTTGAAGAGATTTCTGCTATGGGAGGCAGTGCCGTTGCCCTCAGTGCCGGGAATGCTTATGGACCCGCTGGCTTGCAACGTAGAAAGCCTAAGAAAGAAACTAAAAAGGTCGAAGAAACGACTAACAAATTATTAAACTATTTATTACAAATAGCAGGAGAGAAATAGATGTCAGCAATTAGCCCCTTTGAAGAACAAAGATTAAGAAATTTGATCCAAAGAAGCCTTCTTCTTATGCAAGAAGCCGAAAAGAAACAACAAATCGACGAAACAAGGTTTAGAAAGATCGTAAGACATCTTATTCTTGAAGCAGAAGGTGAAGGTGAGCCGATTCCTACTACTACTGGTGGCGAGTTTCTTCAACAAGTCTTGGAACGAATTGATAGCGAATCAAAAAAGTCTTATATGAGGTTTAAATCAAGCCCACAGCAAAGAAAAGATTTTTTACATACATGGGAGTGGCTATTTAAAGAGTCTTTTTATGCTGATGTAAAAAAACGTAACGCAATTGGCAAAGCTGTTGAAAAGATTGGAAAAGAAGGCTTTGAAGCCGAAGAGCCAAAAGAGCCGGAAGTGCCAGAAGAATTTGAAACAGTAGAAGAACTAAATGAAATATTCTTGTCTATACTTAAAGAGGCCGAAGAAAAAAAAGATAAAAAAATTGCAATGACAGTACCTGATCCCGATCTTGTACACGAGCCGGAACCCTCAGACGAAGAAGTAGAGGCCACTGAAGAGGAAGATTTTGTTAATAAGCTTGCGACCGCTCCTGAAGATAGAGGCGACACAATGCCGCAGGCCGAAGCAGCAAGAATATTCAAAGAAACAAGCAGCACTGTTTTTGATATTTTTGATCATCTTGATGGCAATGATGCTGAACAGTTTTATAAATGGTTCTTTATTAACATGCTTGGAACTAAAAATTCAGGTTTCGCAGAAGACTCACCTAAAACTATTGTTGGCCACTTTCAATATGCTGAATTGGAATTAAAGAAATTGGGCGTTGAAACTTCACCCGATCTTCTTCCTGATGAAGATCCTGAATCATTCAACTTGGATACTCAAGACTTTTAGAGACTTATCATTTTTTCCTTTACTTTCTTGGAAAAACGTGATAGCATAAAATACATTCCTAAGTATTATTATAACTAATAGAAAATGTTTTCTAAAAACAAGAAAAAATATAACAATAAAAATTATAGTGTAATTAACAAACTTAAAGCAGATAAGAAGATATCTGATTCAGTGTTAATTGAATTAGATGGTTTATCTTTAGAAGAAATTATAGCTATAAAATTAGAGTTGACAACAAGGTTTTTATGTGGTAAACTTTATGGACTCCCACTTTGGAGAGTCACTAAACAAACAGTTATTGATGCTCTTTTAAAAACAGCACTAAGTATTTCTAAGACAAAGAAAGAAGCTTCAAGATTTCTTGGTATTGATTACTCTGAATATAATAAGCTCTTAAAGAAATACAAGACTGTTTCTTTTTTTGAAGACGGGGGTGAAATGGTTTCGACAGAGGAAGAATGAAATTAACGTGCAAGGCTGTATGAGTAATACAGTAAAAATACTCAACTTTTTTAATTGCCAACAATAATGTTGAAATTGATTACGCACTAGCTGCTTAATCGGAAGTTTTTAGTAACTTTCTTAACAAATACTAAACATTTCCAGTTTTAAGAAAAACTGGTGGTACGCGCAAGCAGGTTTTAAGTTTGTTGGAGTTCAAATAGCCAACTAACCTTGTGAATGACGTGATTTTTGAACTTTTCTGGACTCGGGTTCGACTCCCGACACCTCCACCAACTTTTCTTTTAAAATTTTCTTAAAAACCTGATAGAATCATCTTAAATCAAGGAGTCAACTTTGGAAAATAGTAAAATATGGAAAACACTTGGTGTTTATGAATCTTATGATGAGGCAAACACCGAAAGAAACAAAATTGTTAATGAATATCAGTTAGTTAAAGTAAAGAGATGTGGTAAAGGCGGCAATTTATTCAAAGTAAAGTGCTGGAGTGAACCTGAAACCAAGAAACAAACAAAAAAGAAGAAGTCTAAAAAATGAAAAACATCTTAATAATAGGTACAGGAACAATTGGTGAGCCTTTGATCGGTCTCTTGGCTGATTACAGCAAAAAGATCAAGATCAAGAATGTTTTCTTTCATAAACGCACTCCATTGGTAGATGAAATAGCAAAAGTCAACAGTATGATAAGAAAAGGGGCCAAGCTTGTAGTAGATGAAGATTGTGTTGAGGCTTTTCAAGAATTAGGACACGAACCAATCTTACATTTCAAAGCTGCCCTTGCTTTAGCAGATGTTGTCATTGATTGTACCCCCTCGGGAAATGAAAATAAAGAAAAGTTCTATCAGCCTCTTCTTGAACAACGTTTTTGTGCGAACAAAGATAAAAAAAGAGTCTTTATCGCTCAGGGAAGCGAAAAGGGCTTTGGTATACCCTTTGCTCATGGCATAAACGATGAGATTCTTGATTCAGACCCAAACTTCATTCAAGTAGTCAGTTGTAATACCCACAATATAGCCTCATTGTTGAAAGCACTCTCTTCTGATAGTTTTTATAATGTAATACAGGGAGATTTCACTTGTATTCGTCGAGCGAATGACATTAGTCAAGAGGGCGGATTTATTGCCTCACCAGAAGTAGGCAAGCATAACAATAATATGTTTGGAACTCATCACGCTAAGGATGCTTACGACCTTTTTGCCACAATGAAACAGCATCCAGACATCTTTTCAAGCGCTCTTAAGGTCAATACTCAATATATGCATATCATTCGTTTTAATATCGAAATTAAAGGCTTTTCTTCTCGCGATGACGTTATCGAGATGTTTGAGAATAATAAGTTCATTGCCCTGACACATAAAAATATAGCCAACAAGGTCTTTTCCTTTGGTCGAGACCATGGATACTATGGCAGAATTTTTAATCACACAGTTGTGGCTATGGATTCGATCAACACCAAAAGCTGCCAAGGAAACACAAGAGTTTCAGGCTTTTGTTTCACCCCTCAAGACGGCAATTCGCTTTTAAGCAGTGCCGCAGCAGCCCTTCACGCCCTTCACGGCGAAACTTACAAAGATTACATGAAAGTTCTTGATAAATTTCTATTTAATCATGTATGAACCGCTACTACATCAAAGAAAAGAGCTTTGTTTGTGATCCCAACAATTTCGTTGTTAGGATGAAATTCGAAAGTAACAAAAGTATTGTTAATGTTCTATTTTTTGATGGTAAGATCGAATGCTTTAACTTTCGATACCAAATGAGTATGACTTCAAATGAAGCTGAATTTAATGAAATTCTTGGGTATATAATGGAAAGTTTGATAGACAGTCTTACCAAGAGAGAGTTTCAAGAAATGATCCTTGATGGCGAGCTTCTGGGCCTTAACTTTTATAATTTAGTAAAGTCAGTGAGATCTAAATCAGGCACACTTATTTGGAAGAGATCGTAAATCTACAGCTTACGAGCGGCATAATTGTTTACTCTACTTGGTTTTTCTTGGGCACTTTCAATCAAGTTCCTTCTGATAAACTGTTTTAAATCATCATATCTTGTAGACAAAACAATGTTGTTCATTCGCATATACACTGAGTGCAACAATCCAATCAGTTCACCTTTTTCATTCAGAATCATAGAGCCACTTGACCCAGGCCCAGCGGGAAAAACATACATATCATCATCCACATTTTGACCGATATATCTTCCCTCGAATAAGGGGACAACATTATAATCGTGAATACCGTAAGGAGAAGCGATATTAAAAACTTTATCTCCCTCTTCTGGCTTGCTGCTTGCCATTTTGACTTCTTCAATATCACTGACCATATCCTGAATAAACATCATACAGATATCATTTTTGGAATCATAATCTAAGACTTTTGCATTAAAATACCGACCAGATAAAGTCTCTACTTTTAACTTGGTTATCAATTTGAATTTTGGGTTAGCACGCAATTTTTTAGAGGCCAGACACACATGAGCAGCCGTAACAACATAAGAACCTTTGTAGGTAGTTTTGACTACAAATCCTGACCCAACAGCAACATATCGATCTTGAAAACACTTTTTCTTGTTACAAGCGTGAATATCTACGGTCTTTTTGACGAAGACATAGCCTTTACGCGGCAAAATGTCCTTTGCAGATAGTTTTAAAGCGCTCCCGCAAGATACTGTAAAAAATAGAACTAAAAAAATGAGAATCATTCTCTTAAACATTATATGGTCCCTCCTTTTCCTGTGGATAACTTCTTGTTCTCCCATAAATAACTATCAAATAAAAACCAATGTTCGATATTTAAAAAGAAAAAATGAAAACTATTTATGTTAGAATGGTATCAGATGGTTGTAACCCATTAATATCAAATAAAAGATTAATTTTTTTATGGCTAAAAAAATATACGTTCTCGATACAAGTGTTTACTTGACCGATTCAAACTCTTTCCTTTCTTACGGAAGTAACGACATTGTTGTTCCGTTAAAGGTTCTTGAAGAAATAGACAACCACAAAAAAAGACAAGATAGCGTCGGTGTAAACGCCCGAGAAACAATCAGAAAGCTCGATTCTCTTAGAGAAAAGGGCAATTTGTACAAAGGCGTAAGAATCAGAAAGGGGAAGGGTATTCTTTATGCAAAGCCGTGTAGGAACGACTCCCTACCGGACAATTTTGATTTATCTGTACCAGACAACGAAATTATTGCTGTAGCTTTAAATCAGAAACAAGACAATCCAAAAAGAAAGGTCGTTGTTGTAACTCGCGATATAAACATGCGCGTAAAATGTGATGCCCTGGGACTCATCACAGAAGATTATCAAACAAATCAAGCAGTTAAGGACACAAGTCTTCTCTACACAGGCTTCACACAACATTTGATCGACGAACCGATTCTAGATAGGTTTTACGCAGGCGAAGAAATCTTCATTGACAAAGAAGAACTCATTCTGATGCCAAATCAGTTCATTATGCTGGTATCCAACCAAAATGAGAAGAAAACTGGCCTAGCTAAATTCATTAATTATAAAAAACCTCTTAAGAGAATTAATGGTGCCCACAAAAAAGGAATCTGGGGAGTAAAGCCAAGAAACAAGGAACAGATGTTCGCTCTTGAACTTTTAAAAGACAAAAATATACAAGTTGTTACGCTTGTAGGCTCAGCGGGTACAGGGAAAACTCTGCTTGCAATTGCCACAGGCTTGCAATTGGTTATGGAAACTACCGACTTCAAACGCTTGGTTATTTCAAGGCCAATTCAGCCAATGGGTCGCGATATCGGTTTCCTACCAGGAACAATGGAAGAGAAAATGGCCCCTTGGGTCGCTCCCATTCAGGATAATCTACGATTCTTGATGGGAAACGACAGAGAAACGCTGGATATGTATATGGAAAACGGAACAATAGAAGTTGAAGCCCTGACTTACATAAGAGGCCGCTCCATCTCAAATGCATATATTATCATAGACGAGGCACAAAATCTTACCGCTCATGAACTAAAGACGATTCTCACAAGAGTGGGAGAAAACACAAAAATCATTTTAACCGGAGATGTAGAACAAATTGACAATGCTTATATTGATGAAACATCAAACGGCCTTACACACGCTGTTGAAAAATTCAAATCACTTGAAATATCAGGCCACGTCACGCTTTTAAAGGGTGAGAGATCTAAAGTGGCAACCATCGCAGCAAAAATTCTTTAATTTTTTTAAAAAAAATGTTAACATTTAACTTGACTTGGAGGAAATAATGGAATATAATAGTAAAGAGAGTCCAGAATTGTTTGAAAAAGTAAATAAAGAAAACCCCTTAAAAACATGGCTTGTAGAGTATGTTGGGAAACAACTGAATCCCACAGACGATGAGGTTAATGTAGAAATGATAATTGAAGTAATGGCAAAGGAATTTCCAGAGTTCTTGCTTCCAATCGCTGAAGAGAACTTTATCCGAGGATACAGACAAGCAATGACGGACGTGAAGTACAGCGATGAAATCGCCAACAAGGTTAAGAAAAAAGCTTGAGAGAATATATCAAAGAATCTGTCGCTCGTTTGGCTAAGAAGAATTATAGCCTTCATGGGCACAAGGCGTTTGTAGTAAATCCGTTCACTAATGATGTTAATTTTTCTTCTATTTTGAGAAGAATCGAAGATTTGATACCTGAGCACCTTATGAATGGTTTCGAGGTCATATACATCGGCCAGTTTAAGGATTTCCACAAAAAAGGAAGACCTTTTAACGCCACTTTCAAAGATGGAGCCATCTATATTTCTAATGATCAGGATGACGACGCAGATTTAATTGACGATATTATCCACGAACTGGCCCACTCAATCGAAAAAGATGAAAAGTTTAATAATATCATCTATGGAGATGGCGAAGTGGAATCTGAGTTCTTGGCAAAAAGGAAGTCTTTGTTTCATTTGCTTGACAAGCCAACTACAAATATGGTACACTATCTGAATCCTGAATATGACAAAGCTTTTGATAAACACTTGTATAAAGATTTAGGCTATGACTATTTAAGAACCGCTGCATCAGGCTTATTTTATTCACCGTATGCTATCACCTCATTGAAGGAGTATTGGGCGAATGGATTTGAAAATTATTTACTTGGAGACGCATTAAAACTGCGTGATCTAAGTCCGGTTCTTTTTAAGAAAATAACAGAACTGCTAGAAACAGAAAAGGAAGAATATTAAAGTGAAAGTAAACTTTTTAACAGAAAACACAGTTGAAATTACCTTGGAGGTAACCTCTACCTATAATAAATCGCGAGAAGGACGAACGATCTTCGGAAACGCTTATATGATCGAACAATTTGAGTCCCAACATCCAAACAAAAAAGTGTTGAAGGTTTTAAAAGGTCACCAGCTTGACAACTTTACAAAAACTGGAACCTTTTCTGGTACTTGGCTGTTTGAACTTGAAAAGCCACCAGCACCGAAGAAAGTTATAACTCCTCCGAAGAAACAAAACACAAAAAAGAAGAAGACGATTTTAAAGTAAATAAAATGGCACATATATCATACTCAGAATTAAAAGAATGGACGACTTGTCCCTGGAAACATAAACTAAAATATGTCGATAGAATCAATGCGTTTTTTGGAAATGAACACACAGCATTTGGAACAGCGATGCATACTGTCTGCGAAAACATTGTAGAGGAAAAAGACGTTGATCTAAAACAACTGTTTCAGTCTGAATTCCTTGCGAATCTTCAAAAACTAAAAGACACCGACTCCAATTATGACTTCAAACAGGGTCTCATCTCCGATATGAGAACCCAGGGAGAAGATATTATTGAATTTATCCTTCCAGGCATAAAAAGTTACTTTGGTTCCTTTGAGTTGGCTTCCGTAGAAGAAAAGCTTTACGAGGACATTGAAGATTCAGACTACAAGTTCAAAGGTTTCATCGACCTTGTGGTTAAAACCAAAGATGGCAAGTATCATGTCATTGACTGGAAAACCTGCTCGTGGGGTTGGGACAGTCGCAGAAAAACTGACAAGATCACCACTTATCAGATCACTCTCTATAAACACTATTGGTGTAAAAAACACGATATTGACCCTAAAGATGTCAATACACACTTCGCACTGCTTAAAAGAACCGCTAAGAAGAATAAGGTTGAATTTTTCAAAGTTACCACTGGAAACAAAAAAATAGAAAATTCACTTAAATTATTAAACAAAGCAGTGTACAATATTAAGAAAGAGAACTTTATCAAAAACAAGTTGTCATGTCGCGGAAGATATGGCGCTTGTGAATTTTATAAAACAAAACACTGTAAATGAGGTTTAAATGAGCGATGACAAGATTAAGGTCTTCACCATAAGTGATATGCCCTTTAGTCCAAGCGGCGTCGGCACTCAAACGAAATATGTTTGTGAGGCTTTGCTTGAGACTGGAAAATTTAAAATTGTAAGTTTCGGCGGTGCCATTAAACACCAAAAATATGATCCTATAAAAACTCAAGAATATGAAGATGACTGGATTGTCTATCCCGTTGATGGATACGGTAATCAAGAAATGGTCCGTTCTCTATTGAGACAAGAAAAGCCTGATATTCTTTGGTTTATGACAGATCCGCGCTTTTGGGGTTGGCTATGGGAGATGGAAAATGAGATTCGTCCGCTTATGCCGATGGTTTACTATCATGTCTGGGATAACAAGCCCTATCCGATGTATAACAAAATGTTCTATGAATCAAACGACAGAATTGCTGCAATTTCAAAGGTCACTGATGAAATCGTAAAAAACGTTGCACCCACCGTTAAATCTTGTTATTTGCCCCACGCGGTAAATACAGACATTTTCAAGCCTTTGGAAGATGAAGAGAAAAAAGAGGAGTTTAAGAAGTCAAGTTTTGGAGATTTTTATGATCCCAACAAAGTGATTTTCTTCTGGAATAACAGAAATGCCCGTAGAAAACAAAGCGGCTCGTTGATTTTCTGGTTTAAGAAATTTTTAGACAAAGTTGGTCACGATAAAGCCACGTTAGTTATGCACACAGAAGTAAAAGACGAACACGGTCAAGACCTCCAGCGAATTATTGATTTCCTTGGGATGAAAGACGGCCAAGTACTATTTTCACAGAAAAAAGTTCCACCAGAGGATCTGGCCAAAATGTATCAAGTAGCCGATTGCACGGTAAATATTTCTGATGCTGAAGGTTTTGGCTTGGCAACTCTTGAATCCTTAGCCACAGGTACACCGATTATTGTAACGATGACTGGAGGTCTACAGGAACAAGTTACTGATGGCGAGGACTGGTTTGGTATTGGTATCGAACCAGCTTCTAAGGCTATTATTGGTTCTCAAGAAATCCCTTGGATTCAAGAAGATCGTCTAAATGAAGACGACGTTGTAGATGCTCTCGAACAGATGTACAATCATTCTAAAGAAGAAAGGGAACAAATAGGTCAACGAGGCCGAGAACATGTAATGAAAAATTATAACTTTACAGATTTTAAGCAAAAATGGGTTGATTATATGTTACAGATACACGAAGAAGAAGGTTCCTGGGAAAATAGAAAGAAAATCCAACGCTGGACACTGGAGGAAGTATAATGAAAAAGAAAGTTATCGTTCGCGGACCTGCGTTAACAAGAACAGGTTATGGCGAACATGCAAGATTCGTTCTAAGAGCTTTGAGAGAAGTAGAAGATAAAATTGATATTTATCTCTTACCAGTAAACTGGGGACACTCAAACTGGATTTGGGAAAACAACGAAGAACGGCAATGGTTAGATCAGATTATTAAGAAAACCGCTCATTACGTTCAACAGAAAGGCCAATACGATTTAAGTGTACAAGTAACTATTCCTAATGAATGGCAAGCAATGGCACCAGTTAATATTGGCGTAACAGCGGGGATAGAAACCACAAAAGTGGCCCCAATTTGGATTCAAAAGGTCAATGAAATGGACAAAGTTATCACTATTTCAGAACACTCAAAGCAAAGCTTTTTGAATACGGTTTATGATGCCGTTGACAACCGGACAAATCAGCCGGTAAGACTCCAGTGTAATAAAGACATTGAAGTTGTCCATTATCCTGTAAAAGAATACGAGGAAACCGACCTTGATCTCAACTTAAGCACAGATTTTAATTTTTTGACTGTGGCACAGTGGGGACCAAGAAAAAACATTGGTAATACCATCGTTTGGTTTATTGAAGAATTCTATGATAACCCCAAAGCTGGTCTTATTGTCAAAACCTTTCTGAAGGGTGGCTCAAAAATAGATCGTGAAAGACTTCGCGCACCCTTTGACCAACTCATGGCCAAATATAAAGACAAACAGTGTAAGGTCTACTTTTTACACGGTGACTTAACTGATCAAGAAATGCACTCTCTATATAAGAAAGATGAGATTAAGTGCTTGATTTCGCTATCTCACGGCGAAGGCTTCGGTTTGCCCCTATTTGAAGCGGCTTATTCTGGTCTTCCTGTTCTTGCTCCCGATTGGAGTGGTCATGTAGATTTCCTCTACAAACCAGTCAAAGACAAGAAAGGCCGCACCAAACCAAAATCCTTTTTCGCCAAGGTTGAGTACGACCTTCAGCCGGTTCATCAAGAATCACATTGGGAAGGAGTAGTTCAGCCGGATTCTATGTGGTGTTATCCACAACAAGGTTCGTACAAAATGAAATTGCGCGAAGTCTTTAAGGATTATGGAAGATTCAAGAAACAAGCGAAAGTTCTTCAAACTCATATCTTAAAAAACTTTACATTTGAAAAACAATCCAAGAAGATTATTGATCAAGTTGTTTCTCAAGATGAATTTGAGATTGCCAACTGGTTAGACGATTTGGAAAATGAAATTCAAGTTCACGAATGAAGCTCATCTTCATAGCCGATTTCTTTGCTGACGAGATAAACGGTGGAGGGGAACTGAACAACGAAGAATTCATTTCTTTATTGAGCCGCTCCAAATACTTTTACAAGGAAATTCTAAAGGTCAAGTCTCCTGACGTTACTCTGTCTTTGCTGGAAGAAAACAAAGAATCCAATTATATAATAGCAAACTTTATAGGACTTTCAGAGACAAACAAGAAGTTTATTGAAGAGAACTGTCATTATGTAATCTACGAGCATGACCACAAATATCTAAACAATAGAAATCCTGCCGCATTTAAAAACTTTGAAGCACCCAAAGAAGCTATCATTAATTATGGGTTTTACAAGAATGCGAAAGCTGTTCTTTGCCAATCAAAGTTTCATTCCAATATAGTCAAAAACAACTTAGGACTTGAAAATATAATAAATCTCGGCGGTAATCTCTGGGACTCAACATCCCTTGACAAAATGAAAGAATACGCTACCAAAGACAAAAAAGAAGTGTGCTCAATTATGAATTCCCCAATATCACACAAAAATACGACTGGCGCAATTGACTATTGTACCGTCCAAAAACTATCCTATGAGCTTATTGATCCCTGTTCTTATTATGACTTTCTCAATAAGATCAGCAACAACGATACGTTGGTATTCTTTCCTCAAACTCCCGAGACTTTATCGAGAGTTGTCGTCGAGGCAAGAATGATGAATATGAGAACGGTTACAAATAGTTTGATCGGCGCCACAAGTGAAGATTGGTTTGAAATGAAAGGAATACCTTTAATTAATTTTTTTGAATCTAAGAAGAGTGAGATACTTAGAACAGTAGGAGACCTTTTAAAATGAAAATTTGTTTGATCACACCCCCTTCGCCTTTCTTGTTGGATGAGCGCGTATTTATGCATATCGGCGTTCTAAAAATCGCTGCGGTATTGGAAGAAAAGGGACACCAAGTTGATTTTATTGACTTAAGCGCCGTAAAAAACTATATTGAAGTTGTCGATGACTATCTTGCTCTGGAAGATAGTGCCAAAGTTATAGGAATCACAGCAACAACACCTCAAGTACCATTTGCCGTGATTCTGGCTAATCACCTGAGAGATAATCATGAAGACACAATAGACAAAACACTTCTTGGAGGTCCACACGTTACTTTGATGTACGCTGCTTCCAAAAGAGAAAAACAAAAGAACTTTGTTGGTAGCTCCAGGGCAACTGATGACGTAAAAACTCTATCGGACATCTTTGATGTTTTGGTTTGCGGAGATGGAGAAGAAGCAATATTCGAAGCCTTAAAAATTGACAAGGGCATTATCGATGCTGACGATAAAGATTCTCCTTTGTTTTTAACCAGCGAGAAACTTACCAAAATGCCTCTCCCGGCAAGGCATCTAATTGACGTCGCTTCCTACAAGTATTCTATCGAGGGAGAACCGTCCATCAGTTTAATAGCTCAACTTGGTTGCCCCTTCCAATGTACTTTCTGCTCAGGAAGAAACTCGCCATTCCTCAGAAAGATAAGAACTCGAACAACTCAATCGGTTGTAGATGAAATTGAACACCTTTATCTAGCGTATGGAATGAAAGGTTTTATGCTTTATGACGATGAATTAAATGTTAACAAACAGATGGTTCATTTGATGAAAGAAATCACTAAGTTACAGAAGAAACACAATACTGAATTTAAGCTAAGGGGATTCATAAAGGCAGAACTCTTCACAGATGAGCAAGCCGAAGCAATGTACGAAGCCGGTTTCCGCTGGCTCCTGACAGGCTTTGAATCAGGTGATGAAAGAATCTTAAGAAATATTAAAAAACGAGCTACACGAGATGACAACACAAGATGCGTCGAAATCGGCAGGAATCATGGCCTGAAAGTCAAAGCTCTTATGTCGATAGGTCACGCCGGAGAAAGCACCGAAACCATTGATAATACTAAGAAATGGCTTCTTGAAACAAAACCAGACGATTTTGACTGTACCATTATCACAACTTATCCTGGTTCACCTTATTTTGATGATGCCGTATTCAACGGTACACATTATACATATACAGACAAAAGAACTGGCGATCAGTTACACCAAGCTCAATTAAACTATTGCGTGGATCAAGATTATTATAAAGGAGATCCAGATGGCGGCTACGTTTCGTATGTCTGGACAAATCACATTTCTGCTGTTGATTTGGTAACGGAGAGGGAAAAGCTGGAAAGAGAAGTTAGAAAAGAATTAAATATTGCTTTTAATCCTGCTCGCCCCGGCCTCACTTACGAACATTCAATGGGCGCCGGTCTGGGAAATGTAAATATTCCTGATTATATCCTACGGAGGACTAATTGAAAACTCATTTTAATGTAGTAGTGCCACTTTATAACGCCGATGAATGGGTGTTGAGAAACCTAAAAACTCTTAAAGCTCAAAATTATGATAATTTTAGTGTCGTTTATGTAAATGACGCAAGTTCTGATAATTCTAAGCAAATTATAGAAGACCAAATTAAAGACTTGGAAAACTTTCATTTAATTAACAAAGAAAAGAACGGCGGAGCCTTGAACAGTCTATATACAGGCATTGAATTTCTTGATCCTGCGGAAGAAGACGTAACAGTAGTTTTGGATGGTGACGATTGGTTTGCAAGACCAGACGTCCTCCAGATCTTAAACAAGGCATATTCAGAAAACGACTGCTTGATGACCTATGGAAGCTATATTGAATACCCTTCAGGAACCAAAGGAAAGTTCTCAAGGCAAGTCCCAGAAAATGTAGCAAAAGACAAGCTTTATAGGCAAAGCGAGTGGATGACATCCCATGTGAGGACGTTCAAACACAAACTTTGGAAAAACATCATAAAAGAGGACGTTTTGGACGCAAATGGCGACATTTATCGTATGGCGGGGGACTTACCCGTAATGTTCCCAATGTTGGAAATGGCGGAAGAAAGAGCTTATTTTATAGAAGAGATTTTGCATGTTTATAACAGAGCTAACCCCCTCAACGAAGACAAGGTAAATCACTCCCAACAATTGGCAATTGAGGCCGAGGTAAGAAAAAAACAAGTTTACCCTCGTTTGGAAGAAGTAGAAAGCAAATGATTGCCGCAGAGACGATGGGACGTCTGGGAAACCAAATGTTTATAGTTGCCACGACTCATTCATTGGCGATAGACCATAACGATACAGCAATATTCCCCGAGTCCGTCATTTGTGTGACACTTCCCACCTTTAAAGAAACGTCCATCCACAGAAGTACAGTTCTTAGAAAAGTAGAATATACCAACGATTTGTCTTCTTTGAGATACGTCTATAATGAAAAGCCCGACCAGTCATATAATCCCATCGACTATAAAGAAAATCTCTTTCTTAAGGGTTATTTTCAGTCTGAAAAATATTTCAAGCATAATAGAGAAGCGATACTTGACTTGTTTTCTCCTATCCCTCAAATTGAACGGCTTTTAGAAAAGAAGTACAAAGACTTGATTTATAACAAGAATGTCGTTTCGGTCCATATTAGACGCGGAGATTATTTAAAATTTTCTGATCAACATGCTATTATGGGGAACGAGTATTATTCAGAGGCAATAAACAAGTTCCCCTCTGATTCTACTTTTGTCTTCTTTAGCGATGATATAGAATGGTGTAAACAAACGTTTAAGGGCGACAACTATGTTTTTATTGAGAAACAGGACGATGTTTTAGATTTGTACTTAATGTCAAAAATAACAAATAACATAATTGCTAATTCATCTTTTTCCTGGTGGGCTGCTTGGCTAAACGAAAATGAAGACAAAATTGTTGTTGCCCCTAAAGTTTGGTTCGGCCCAAAAAACCAGCATTTAAGCCGAGAAGATCTTACTCCCGAAGAATGGATTCTTGTATGAAAGTAAACTTAGCAGAACAAATCATAGACGATACCGATATAAGCGAACTCGTTGAATGGATCCAAAATACTGACCGATTTACCAAAGGACCAGAGACCGCTAAGTTTGAGGAAGAGTGGTCCAATTACATCGGTTCTAAGTTCTCTGTTTTCGTCAACTCTGGTTCATCAGCAAATCTGCTGATGTTTTTGGCAATGTTATACTCCAACAAACTTAAAAATAAAAAAGTCATTGTCCCCGCTGTAAGTTGGGTTACAACAGTTTCTCCTGCTATTCAGTTGGGGTTTGAACCCATTCTTTGCGACTGCGACGCCGATAACTTAGGATTATCAGTAGAACATTTTGAGTCTCTGTGCCGCCAATACAACCCATCATCAGCCATTCTTGTGCATGTCCTTGGCCACTCACCAGAAATGAAGGCTATCAAAGAAATCTGTGAAAAATACGATGTAACCCTTCTGGAAGATACTTGCGAGGCACCGGGAAGTATTCTTGATGGAAAAAAGCTGGGAACCTTTGGTTTGGCAAGCAGCTTCTCTTTTTTCTACGGACATCAGATGTCAACAATCGAAGGCGGAATGGTTTCTACCGATGACAGAGATTTCTATAACCTTCTGCTCTCACTCAGATCTCACGGCTGGCTCCGAGACAATGAAGAATATTTTAGAAAGAAGTACTTGAACAAATATAATATTTCTGACTTTGAAAGCAACTACTTTTTTGTTCTTCCTGGCCTCAATGTTCGCTCAACTGATTTGAATGCTTTTCTTGGCCGCAACCAGCTAAAGAAGATGGATTCATTCGTTGAGAAACGAAACAACAATCACAACAGATTCCACGATACACTAAAAGATGAGTTTTGGACCCAGACAAGCGAAACCGAAATTGTTTCCAGTCTTGGCTTTGCTTTAATGACGCCCAACCGCCGAAAAGTAGTTGCCGACCTCACCAAAAATAAAATAGAATGCAGACCTCTGATATGTGGCTCGATTCAAGAGCACCCATTTTGGACGGCAACCAAACCTTTTATCAGTAGATTTGAAAGAAGGTACTTGCCGGTGGCTGACAGGGTACATAGGAACGGCCTTTATGTACCCTGTCACCAAAACATGACAGACAAGGAAGTGGACTTTATATGTGATGTTTTACTTTCTTCGATCAAGGAAAAGAAATGAGTTTTAAAGAAGAACAAGATCACTATTCTTATGATTATTGGTTTAATAACCAACAGTTAAAGGAATGGGACAATGGCGATGAAAATTATTATGTTAACTATTTCTATGAAGATATAATTAAAAAGCTTGACATACCCAAAGCTGGCTATATTGTGGTTCTTGGCACTCATTTGTGTGTTTCTTTTGATAAACTATGCAAGCACTTTGGTTATGACCGCTGTCTTGGATTCGATTTACACAATCCGACCAATCATCCAAGAGTCACAATCAAGGATTGTTCTGAACTTGCTTCGTCTGATGACATCCCTATTGCCTTTTGCCATAATGACCTTGGTAATTTTCCAACAACACCAAAACTTAAGCTTCATGGACAAAAGTGGGCTATGAATAACGTAGTTCCAGGCGGCTATTTTCTAGGCAACAACAGTGATAACAGTGCAAATATTGACTTGGAGACATTGATGACGCAATCTGGGTTTAGCAACAAATTTTTAAAAGACCTTGATCAAAAAGAGTTCGACTTATCAAGAATACCAGAGGGCAGGCTCCCAGCCTATATGATTTCAAAAAAAGAAGGACTAAGATAGTATATTATGGATGTTAAGAAATTCATCAGAGAATTACCAAAAAACGACGAAGGGTTATACCTTCTGAACATGTTTGATAATTCCATTTTACACGACAGTCTGCTAGAATCATCAGTTCGTTGCGGAGCACCGGGCAATGAACCAAAACCAAAAAAGGTGCGCTTTGTTAAAAGTCAAAATCCGTGGAATGGTATAACCTTTTTTACTGATAAAATGTTACATCTTGCCTCGCAGGTTTCTTCCACAGTTAAAGTTGCTTGGATTTTAGAACCTGGAGATCTATTACCAGGACTACACAATCTTGTGAAGCAATACGAAGATTCTTTTGATTTTATATTCACCTACGAAAAAAATCTTTTAGAAAGAGACCCTTCCAAATACAAATTTCAGCATTGCGACACCGCTTGCATCGGCTGGGACAATCACAAGCTTCATGAAAAAACTAAACTTGTCTCGATGGTATTTTCTGACAAAACCTGGCTTCCGGGCCACAAGTTGCGCCACATTATAGCCAAGCAGCTTATCCCCAAGATAAGCTATAATAAAATTGATTTGTTTGGCACAGGAACAGACAAACCGTTAAAGAATAAATCAACCGGAACAAATGATTATATGTTCCAGCTTGCCATAGAAAATATGAAGAGACCCAATTATTTTGCTGACAAAATATATGATTGCTTTGCTACTGGCACAGTCCCAATTTACTGGGGCGCTCCTAATATTGCTGACTATTTTGATGAACGTGGCATTATCACATTTGATAATCCCCAGGAGCTTGCTGACATATTGTTTAGCCTTACGGAAGAAAAGTATAGTTCTATGTTACCTTATGTTGTTAACAACTTTGAGCGCGTACAAAAGTATTTGTCACCGGATGATTTGATTTTTGAAGAAACTCTTAGACATCTAAAAGAGAGGCATAAGTGAGTCACGTTTTAAAATCATATACCAGCGCCTGCTATAATTTTAATTTATTGGTGGCCTCGTTGTTTGAAGTCGACGACTTAACAAAATTACATTTGCTGGATTTAAGCTTGTGTGATGCTGAACAGCTTGATCAAAGTAACGAAGCAGAAACTTATTTTCATAAAACTTTTTATTCAAAGTTAAAAAATGGTTGGCCCGAAATAGAGAAGGCTTACGAAGAGTTTGTTTCAAAAGAAGTGTCACCTCTTTTTGATGAGGACTTTTTATACCAACAATTTCCAACATTTAGAGTTCAAGTTCCAAGCCAAACTGCCGTATCTAAATGGCATTACGACTCTGATGAAGATCACAAACATCCAGATTGGGAGATAAATTTTCAAATAGCTTTAACAGAGATGAAAGGCTCCTCTGCCACTTGGGTAGAAACCGTCCCAGGTCTAAATGACTTCTCACCAATGAATATAGAATACGGACAGTTTTGTATTTTTAACGGCAACAAGTGTCGACACGGCAACAAAAGAAACGAAACAGACAAAACAAGAGTTAGTTTTGATTTCAGAGTTCTTCCAATCAGCAGGCACGATGAAAAAACAAATAAAAAAAGTTATTATGGGAAGAAGTTCGCTGAAGGCGGTTACTATAAACGCTTTAGAGAAGAAGGACAATAAATGTTTGATCCACTAAAAGAATATGCTCTAGAAGAGGTTATCAGAAAGGGCTACAAAATTGACACCCCTTGGGATGTTGTTGATATTTTTGAGAAAAAAGTAGCAGAATATGCTGGCAGTAAATATGCTGTCGCAGTTGACAACTGTACTGATGCCATGTTTTTGTGCCTCAAATATCTAAAGTGTTCCGAGAATCCGTGCCCCGTGAGAGTGCCCAAACAAACTTATGTATCAGTCCCGATGACGATACGCAACGCTGGTTGTAAATATATCTTTGAAGATATTGAGTGGTCAGGCGCCTACCAACTCAAACCACATCCCATTTATGATAGTTCTCTAAGGTTTACTAAAGGGATGTATATTAAAAATTCTTTTCAATGTCTTTCCTTTCATAGAAAAAAGATCCTCAAACTGACGAAAGGAGGAATGATCTTAACAGATGATCCTGATGCCGCTGAATGGTTTAAAGTTGTTCGATCAAAGGGCCGACATCCTCACAAGGATACGATGTACACTGACGAGATTTTTACTGAGTTCGGCTGGAACATGTATATGCCACCTGAATATGCTGCGAGGGGGCTACTTATCTTTGACGATCTGCCCGAAAACAATGATGACGCCGGAGGCTCTGAAAAATATCATGACCTCACTAAGCAGCCCATTTTTAAATAATAATGCAACTTAAACTAGAAAACATAATAGACACAAACAAAGGCCAACCAGCAATCATCACCGCTCATGGTCCAAGTCTAAATCTACACAAAGACGAGATTATAAAGGCACACGAAGCCGAAAAGATTCTAAGACTTTCTGTCAATAACTGGTGGGAATACTTTGTCAAGCCACCGGAATACTGGGTCATTTCATCTACAGAATTCACTATTGAAAGAATTTTGCCGATAATAAATATGCACAACATTACAACTTTCTACTCTGACGACGGCGATTTCACCCCTAAGAGTTTTGTTGAAAACAATGTGAAAGCAGATTGGCTGGCTTATGACCAGAGGCACTGGCAAGGAAAAAGATGTTTGGAGATCTTAAAAGACATCAAAGAACACTTTCAAGAAAATACAAATTTTAATTTGTTAAAGTATGGAAACAACAAAGCTATGTGGCAACTGCCCCGTAACAAAGGACATTTCGGTCACTGCATCACAAATACCAAATGCTGCGATCAAAACAATCCTCCACGGGTCACACTACAAGAAACGCTACAGAACTTAACTGGTTGTGATCAGCATTATAGCACGGGAGATTCTGTTTCTATTCATGCGATTGCCTTTGCAATTCTTATGGGCTGCAATCCAATTTATGTCTCAGGTCTTGATCTTGATTATAACAAAGGATACGCCAATGAAGATAAAACAGATTGGAAACACAAAGCTAATAGCCCCAACGCCTTTACCCCCGTTAGAGAAAATTTCCTAAATGATTTGAACGTTTTGAACAAAAGCGCTGAACTTCGAGGCCAAGAAATTATTAATCTTAATCCAGATGCTTGGTATGATTCTTTCAAACTTGGGGAGTTCAAACTATAAAATTTGTAATACCAGCGCGTCAAAATTCAAAAGGTCTTCCACACAAAAATAGAAGGCTTTTTAATCATA
>Ga0255048_10000019_pt1 | contig 106596 bp, 104 predicted proteins | sample JV7_2_2_MG_FD_183619 | JGI IMG/M metagenome (GOLD analysis project Ga0255048, IMG submission 183619) | Seawater microbial communities from Jervis Inlet, British Columbia, Canada - JV7_2_2 | ecosystem: Environmental > Aquatic > Marine > Inlet | place: Canada: British Columbia | collected... | reverse complement strand
TTTCGATTGGCTAGGGCTAATTAGCGGGCACAGCCTGAAACACCTCAGCGCGGGTATCGGTAGCTTCATTTACCTGAGATATTTGCAGACCAGGTCCCTCATCGGTTCGGAAAACCGGACTTAGTATTCGTATTGATCGCGATGACGGAGACGAATATCGATACCATTAAAATTATCGGCCCAGAAACTACAACTTGGGCAGCCCTCCTCCCAGTCGGGTCCATACATGAAGTGATAGATGATAAGTTGGCTTTTATCCTCGAATAAATCGCCAAGACTTAATTTTCCATTCAGGTCTTCGAAAATTTAATCGGTATCGACTTTTAGCCAGGGCAGCTGTCTTCGCTTCCGGCTCAACTGATCGCGAAGTCTGGTAAAGTCTTTTTCTTCCTGCAAAAGTATTTTTCGTGCTTCAAGCCACTCGTCTCTGGACACTATATTTCCCAGTTGCATGTTAATTCTCCTTTTTCTTAAAACAGGTTGTCGAGAGCAGTCAGGATATTGCCCCATCCAATTTCATGATTGCTACGGGATTCTTCGTCAATGAATCTGACATGGGTTAGTACTATACGAGTATTACTCGAATCCCGTGTTGTAAAATCCAGCGTTACAGTGCTTCCATCGGTGGAGAACGGCGTCTCCCAGCTAAACACCAGGCGATTGGGTCGATCGAGCTCCAGGTAGGTCCCCGAATGAGGAATAATATGCTCCCCGACATCCATGTCGATAGTGAAGCGTCCGCCCTCGCGAGCATCCACTTCGGTTTTGGGATGTGGCATTCCCGGCATCGGCAGCATGAAGCGTGACAAAAGCTGTGGATCTAACCAGGCGTCAAAAACTTCTTCGATCGGCGCATTGATCACCGCATCTAGTTTACAGATTAATTCATTCATTATTCTTATCTCCCCCGGTCATTAGTTCGTCGAGATTATCCAGGCGCAACGCCCAGATAGATTTGAGTGACCTGAACCAGTCCTCAATTGCGCTCGTTTGAGTCAAATCGGCCTTTATCCAGTGGGTTCTGCCGACCGTCTCGCGGCTTACCAGTCCTGCTTTCTCCAGCACCTTGATGTGTTTCGATACCGCGTTTAACGACAGCTCATAAACCCGGGCCAGATCGGTAACCCGTGTCTTACCCTGCTGACATAACAGGGTTAACAGCGATCTCCGGGTGGCGTCACTGACGGCCTTAAGCAACATGGATAGTTTGTTTTCATTCATTTATATTCAACCCAAGAGTTGAATATATTGTAAATCAAATAAATAGTCAACTAGTTGGTTGAATTACTTATCTGGGATTATTCGAGGACACACTCGATAGACTCGAATTCTCAGGGTGCTGGATTTGCTCAATCAATTATTTACTAATCGACAGACCTGCTCCAGAATGTCGTGATGCGAAAATATGCCCCGATATAGACCACTTTCGAACCAGGACCTACGATGCATCAAAAACCATTGGATCGCCTTTCCATCGTCGATTTTATTCTCGATCTGTTTGCACGTCGTGGTAGTGACGAGTATATGGGTGAGCCGGTCAGCATGACACAACATATGGAACAGACTGCCGCCTGTGCAGCTGCCGATGGCGCTACGAATGACCTGGTGATCGCAGCCCTGCTGCACGATATCGGTCACTTCGTGGGTGACTTTCCCATCGATGCACTTGAATCCGGGGTCGACAACCTGCACGAGTTGGCAGGTGCTAAGTTCCTCGAAACCCATTATCCGGCCCCGGTCACCGAACCGATTCGCCTGCACGTCGCCGCGAAAAAATATCTGTGTGCTGTCGATGAACAATATTTCGCACTACTATCAGCGGCTTCGGTTCAGTCATTACAGGTTCAGGGTGGACCGATGACCGAAACTGAAATCGAAACATTCGAATCCAGCCCATACCACCAGGCCGCTGTCCAGCTGAGACGATATGACGACGACGGCAAGGTTGCAGGCCTGGAAATTAAAACAGCGCACGGCTATAAAAACACGCTCCAGTCACTGTTATTGCCTTAAACAGCGGGTCAAAAACGATAATGAAGCCTGTCAAACCGGCAGTTAATGACTGATGGCCTACAAGGGTATAATTTTTGATAAAGACGGAACCCTGATAGACTTTATCCCAACCTGGCTGCCAGCGTATCGTTACGCAGCACTCGAACTCACTAACAATGATGTGCAATTAGCACAGCAGTTACTTAGCTGTCATGGCTACGACCAGGCCACAAACCGTTTTATCGGTGGCTCGTTACTGGCCGCTGGCACCAATCACGAGATTGCAAAAGCCTGGGCCGAGCATTTGCCCGAAATCAATGACGAAACAAAACTTGAATCGCTGAGTGTACGCCTCAACCAGATTTTCCAACAACAGGTGGCACTGAATTCCACCCCGGTAAGGGACTTACAAGCTACCCTGCGAACACTCAGTCGGGCAGGATTGAAACTTGGCGTCGCCACCAGCGACAGCTACCAGGGAATCCATAACACCCTGGAATCCTTTGATGTAATATCAGAATTCGAATTTCTATGCGGCTATGACAGCGGCCACGGTGTCAAACCCGAACCAGGCATGGTACTCGCATTTTGCGAGGCTATGTCGTTGACACCCACCGATGTCATCGTAGTCGGCGATAACCGTCACGATATGGAAATGGGGAAAAATGCGCAGGCTGGGCTCTGTGTCGGCGTTCTTACCGGTGCCAGTACGCGCGATGAACTGGAACCGCTGGCCGATATCGTGTTCGAGGACATTGCCGGCCTGCTAGGCTTATTCAACCGGTAGAGTGCCGGGTTGTCCCCATTCGCACCAGGAACCGTCGTAAACTGATACCTGTTCGTAGCCGATCCGATGGGCCGCAAAGGCGATCACGCAAGCGGTAATTCCGGACCCACAACTACAGATCGCGCGGTTACCCGCAGGAATTTTGCGGCTAAATATTTGTTTCAATTCGTCTTTAGGTTTCATTAAACCCCGGTCGAGTAACTCGGAAAAGGGTAAATTCAGTGCGCCCGGCATATGCCCTCTTCGCAACCCGGCGCGCGGTTCTTCTACTTCGCCACGAAAGCGTTCGCCGGGCCTTGCATCGAGTATCGTAACCCCAGCGTCACCGATGCCGGCGAGCACCGCCTGTGTATCGCAAAAATCACCGGCGACCTTACTGGCAACAAAGTCTCCAGGATCACCGGGATTTGATTCCGCATCATGATCGATCGCAAATCCGGCATTTAACCAGGCCGGCATTCCACCATCCAGCACGGCGCATTGCTCAAACCCCATCGATTTCAACATCCACCAGACCCGCGGACTGGAAAATAGCCCGATCGAATCGTATATCACAACGACACTGTTGTTATTTAGGCCGAGTTTTTGCACCTCAGCGGTAAAATGCTCAGCATCCGGCATCATATGCGGAAATTCCGATCCAGGGGCACACAGTTTTTGATCAAAATCGAAAAATCGCGCTTTTTTGATCCGCTGGTTTTTCCATTCCTCGAAGCCATCCCGGCCCGATGCAGGCATATGCCAACTGGCGTCATAAACCACTAATTGCGGATGATCAATATTTAGTTTTAACCAATCGGCACTCACCAGGGAGTCAGGTAATTCTAATACGGGCATGTAGTTACTCGGGCTCGGTCAATCGATACGACATTATAGAAACCAGTTGCGCTTGGCAAGCCAGGTAAATATTTATTAATCTTTAGCCAACGTGAATGAAATTGCTTTAAAGTATTTAGCATGAATCCGGTCAAGCCAAACCATGCTGGTATCATTTTTGCCCTGATTACCGCAATCAGTCTCGGCGTCATCACGACCCAGGCGAAGATTTTTTATGGCAGCGGTGGGAACGCGATGACGTTGATGCTTACGCGTTTTCTGATTTCGACACTCGTCTTCGGCCTGCTGATTAGATCCAGAGACCGGGTATTTAATATCGACCCTCAACAGCGCCTGCCGGTTTTTGTGCTCGGATTGGTATGGTCGGGGGCAATGATTTGTTACCTGTTGTCGGTAGAAACAATTTCGGTGAGCCTCGCTGTGCTTATTCTCTATACCTATCCGTTACTGGTGCTGGCTTATTCGGTGTTACTCAAACTGGTATCCCCTTCACCCCTACTGATATCAATATTTTGCCTCGCCTTTGTGGGTCTATATCTGGCCCTATCGGGTGGGCCCGTGAAGCTGGATTCAAGCGGATTGATGTTTTCCTCACTCGCGGCTTTAGGCGCAGCCTATACCTTTATCAAAGGCGCTCGCATAGCCCCTCGCCTAAACCCCTTAATAATGACCTTCTGGGTAAATACTGTCGGTCTGGTGATGATTGTTCCGCTTGTTTATACGCAGTTTTCCCTGTCGACTGCTACCAGTGGTTTAATTGCACTTGCCGCGGCAACGCTGTTTTATCTGGTAGCGATTCTTTGCCAGTTCGAAGCACTGGCGCGACTACCGGCTGCCACCGCGGCTTTGATATTAAATCTGGAACCGGTGGTTTCAATACTATTGGCAGCCATAGTCCTGCAGGAGAATTTGTCTGGATTGCAATGGCTCGGTGTCGCACTGGTGATCTCAGTGTTGTTTGTCGCGATCCGATATACAGCAGACAGTTCGATCTCATCCCGGAAGTAAAAATGTACAGAACTGGACAAACACGCTCGTATCTCAAGGTATACTATGGATCTTCGAATATGCCAAATCGACGGAAATCACTATGACCAAAGCCATAAGAATTCATCAAACAGGTGGTCCCGAGGTACTCCGCTGGGAAGATATTGATGTAGACGAACCAGGTAAAGGGCAGGTGCGACTGCGTCAAACAGCCTGCGGTTTAAACTATATCGATGTTTATGGTCGAAGCGGACTTTATCCGGTCGCCGGTTTTCCGGCCATACTGGGTATGGAAGCAGTTGGAATCGTGGAAGCCGTCGGCGAGGGAGTCAGTTCAATCTCTAGCGGTGATCGAGTTGCCTACGTGATGCAAATTGGCGCCTATGCCGAGGCGCGACTGATTAGTGCCGACCACCTGGTTAAAATCCCTCCCGGTATAGACGACCAAACCGCTGCTGCGATGATGTTAAAGGGTCTTACCGCGCATTACCTTTTATTCCGCACCTACCCGGTGCAAACTAGTGATTCTATTCTGGTCTATGCAGCTGCCGGTGGCGTAGGGCTAATATTATGCCAGTGGGCCAGTTTATTGGGCGCGACCGTGATTGGATGTGTTGGTACAGAGGAAAAAGCCGAGCTGGCGAAAGCGAATGGATGCGATCACACGATCCTTTATCGCGAGGAAGACATCCCGGTACGCGTGCGCGATCTAACCGATGGCAAGGGTGTAGCAGCAGCCTACGATTCGATCGGTAAGGCTACCTTTGAAGCCTCTCTTGAATCACTACAGCCGTTCGGCGTGCTGGCGACCTATGGCAATGCGAGCGGCCCGGTAGAACCGTTTAATCCGGGCATATTGGGACCGAAGGGTTCGCTTTATGTTACCCGACCCACTCTGGCTACCCATGTAGCGACACGGGAATTACTCGAACAGGGCAGCGAGCGATTGATTGAGGTGGTCGAAAATAAGCAAGTCAAAATACACGTTAACCAGACTTATGCTCTGGCCGAATGTGCAGAAGCGCACCGCAATCTTGAGGCTCGAAACACGACAGGTTCAACTGTACTTGTGCCTTAAATCGTTAAAATTACAGCTTTTATTTAAATAATCTGGCAGCAATTAAATTTATTTCAGACCCGCTTTTTTGAGTATGAATCGGCCCTGACCCGGCAAAACCAGGCGCACCAAACTGCCGCCCGAATAGCTGGATTTTACCCTTTAAAATCAGATACATAAAAAAATAATTAAATCCGGGAATAACGGTTCCGGGATTTTTTATCGAGCTTCGGTAAAAATCATGTGAAGTGCGTCACAAAGTTTCAGAACAGATAAACTGTTATGGTAAACTGTTATGTATTTATTTCTATTTTTCTGTATCTGTTTCTATAACAGTTAATCGCTATAATTACCGACGTAAACTAACACAGCGGCCCGGTCTCGTCCCCCTGGCAGCATTTATCAGGAGAAACAACATGACTACTTTGAGATTACATAAATTCGTCGAGGATATTGACGTCAGTTCAGCCGTGTATGGCATTATACAGCACCTTGAAGCGTCAACAGTCAAAGTTCTAAACACCCTGTCTATCTGGGGAGCACGTTCCCGGGAACGTCAGCAACTGTCAGAATTAAGCGATCGTATGCTGGAAGATATTGGTTTAACTCGCGCTCAGGTCGCTGTCGAAGTAGGTAAGTATTTTTGGCAGCATTAAGTATAGCCCGCAGCGCGCGGCAGATTGGACGTATCGCATCCGTGCAGGGACGCACGGATTAGATATCCGGATAATCAACTACTGATTACCAATCTAAACTGTTCCATTATTGTTTGAGCCGGTAACCGGACTTAAACATCCACCGCACCAACAGTAAACAGGAAAACAGGAATAGCGTGATCATCATCAGGCTAATTTCTACGCCAACATCCGCGACTTCGAAAAAGCTCCAGCGGAAACCACTGATCAGATAGAGAACCGGGTTAAATAAAGTAACCGTTTGCCAGGCCGGGGGCAACATACTGACAGAATAAAAGCTACCACCGAGAAACACCAGCGGCGTGATTATCAGCATCGGAATCAATTGCAGTTTATCAAAATTTGTCGCCCACAAACCGATTATAAATCCGAACAGGCTGAACGATACACAGGTTAGAATCAGAAAAGAAACCATCCAGACTGGATGAGCAATTTCCATATCGACAAACAAATTAGCCGTAATCAGGATGATAGTACCGAGGATCAGTGACTTGGAAGCAGCAGCCCCGACATAGCCGACGATAATTTCGAAAAAGGAAACAGGAGCCGACATCACCTCGTAGATTTGACCAGTAAATATGGGGAAGAATATGCCAAACGAGGCATTTGCAATACTCTGCGTCAGCAGTGACAGCATGACCAAACCCGGCACGATAAATAAACCATATTGAACGCCTTCTACCTGTTCGATTCGAGAACCGATTGCGGCACCAAACACGACAAAATACAGCGATGTCGATATCACCGGCGATGCGATAGTTTGCAACAGCGTATTCCACGCGCGCAACATTTCAAATTTGTAAATGACTCTAATAGCCTGAAAGTTCATGCCTGCGACCTCACCAGGTTAACGAATATATCTTCCAGCGAGGTCTGCCTTGTTTTCAGGTCTTTCATCGACAAACCGGCTTCGTTCAAGCTCTGTAACAGCGCCGTGATCCCGGTTCGCGTGGAATGGGTATCGTAGGTATAGGTTAGCTGATTGCCATCACCCGAAACTTCAAGGGCATATTCGGTGAGACTTTCAGGCAGGTCCACTATGGGGTGTTTAAGATCGAGAATTAACTGCTTTTTGCCCAGTTCGTGCATTAAGGTATTTTTGTCACCCACCAGCACCAGCTCGCCATTACTGATAATGCCCACCCGATCAGCGATCTCCTCGGCTTCTTCGATATAGTGGGTGGTTAAAATAATCGTTACCCCGGATTCCTGCAGGCGCCGCACCAGCTTCCACATATCGCGGCGAAGCTCAACGTCTACCCCGGCAGTGGGTTCATCCAGAAATAATATCCTCGGCTCATGCGATAAGGCTTTGGCAATTAACACGCGGCGCTTCATGCCGCCCGACAGGGTCATCAGTTCATTGTCCTTTTTATCGTAAAGCGACAAATCCTTGAGCAATTGTTCGATATAGGCCGGGTTGGGTTTTTTCCCGAACAACCCGCGACTAAATCTGACCGTGTTCCAGACCGTATCGAATGCGCCGAGGGTCAATTCCTGTGGCACCAGCCCGATCAGGTCACGGGTGATCCGGTATCCACTGACAATATCGTGTCCGGCCACAGTCACCGATCCTGAGCTCGAGGAAACTATGCCACATATAATCGAAATCAGGGTTGTTTTTCCCGCACCGTTAGGTCCGAGCAAGGCGAGTATTTCGCCCTCATAGATCTCCAGGTCAATATGCTTGAGCGCCTGATCACCGGTTTCGTAGGTTTTCGATAAGTTTGATATCTTGACGATAGCTTGCATCGCGCGATTCTACTATCAGCGCTTAGCCGTGCATATCGATTTTTAGGCATAGCAAGGATCTGTTAATTACGGTTCTCGCAAATACGTCAGGCACGCATAAGAAGACAGGGAACGGGATAAGGAATATATTAAAGTATGATGTTGATAGCCCGATTCACAGCCCTGGTAAAGAATTGCTTTAACAATAATTATATCCATCGCCTTTGCGTGCCTGGCGTCTTTGCGAGAATTAATTATTTGCTTTATCGCTCTAAATTTAAAATTTATACTGTTCTATTGCTGTAGTGCCAATCACGGACCTGCCAATGACCACCTTCAATTTTCATTCGGAACCACTGCAGGATACCTGGCTCGATGCCTATGGGCACCTGAACGAAGCCTACTACCTGCTGCCGTTTACCAACACGACCTGGAAGCTTCAGGATCATTTTGGTATCGGCGTTGATTACTTCGATGAAACCGGATGTGCACTATACACGGTAGAGACTCACCTTCGCTATCTTAGCGATGTGCGATCCCCGGCGGTATTGGAAGTCGAATCGGTGATACTTGGAATCGATCCAAAGAAAATCTGGTTTGCCCATACGATGATGGTGAATGGTAGTCTATGCGCAACCGCTGAATTTATGGTATTGCATTATGCTACCCGCGAATCGCGAACTATAGAAATGCCCGAATCAGTACAGGCAGCACTCAAACAGGCTGTAGTATCCGAAAGACCGGATTGGGTTGGACACCATATCAGTCTGCAAAAACGCTAAAAAGGCTCCTTCCACGGGCGTAAATCAACCTCGAGGCTCCAGGCGCTGCGATGCTGGTTTAACACCGATAAATATACCTCAGCAATCGCATCGGGTTCCAGCATGGCATCGTCGGCGTTTGACGAGGGATTATCGTTGTTTAAATCCCGCCCTGGAGATGCGATCGACCCATCGATAATAAAGTGCGCAATATGAATATTTTGAGGTCCCAGTTCACGCGCCAGACTCTGGGTCAGTCCACGCAGGGCGAACTTACCCATCGCGAACGGGGCAAACTCGGGAAAGCCTTTAATACTGGCCGTTGCCCCGGTAAAAAAGATAGCACCACTGCCGGCTGACTGCATTCTTCTGGCCGCCTGCTGCGCCACCAGAAATCCGCCGTACCCGGTTAACAATAAAGATTGCTGAACAGCCGGTGGGGCAAGTTCAGCTACGGGACCCGCAGTATAAGCACTGGCGTTGTACAGCACCACATCTGGTGTACCTATAGATTTATCCACCTGCTCAAAAAGATTTGCCACCTGATCGGCATCGGTTGCATCACAGGCAATAGCTATTGCGTCGATCTCCTGCTTTAACCCACCCAACTTGTCGATGTTTCGCGCCGCAAGCGCGATATTGGCTCCCTGTCTAGCTAGGGCCCGAGCAAACGAGGCACTGACTCCGCTTCCCGCACCTACGATTAATGCTTTTAACGACATCACTCCTCCGTATCGATTGTGGGCCAGGTTAATTTACAGACTGCAGGATATCATCAAATTGAACCTTCCAGGAACCTGCTGAATTTAGATAATCGTCACGACAGGTACAGGACCTACGCTAGCCCATTGATCCGCTAATCAGCTGGATAACGCAATAGCGCGTCGAGATGATCGACGATTTCTGCCCAATCGGCATCTTCGTCTTTTACCTGTTATAAGAAAGACGCCTGCGAAGCATTCCAGTTGTTGCTTCGTACAATTCAATATCGCCCACTAAAGGACGATGCTTATCGATGAATATTTCGATAGCAGAGTCTGTACTATCCAAGCCCAATTGTTCAAAAAGAGAAGTTTGCGATTGAATAGGTGTTTCCATAAATGCCTCTGTAGCAGGATGATATTGCGACAGTATTATAACCCCTGGGGTACCAATAGCAGGATAGGGTCAGGTCTTTTATTTGTAATTCCCTTCCTGCTAAACTCGTTGCATGATAAACACTGATCAGGTTTAGACTGTGGACAGGCCCTTTCGTCTGTGCATCGGTAAGTGGTATACAAATATCATAATTCAAAGATCTGGCCCGTTGTATGCTGCTTAAGACTATAAATCTTCCCAATTTGGTTAGTTCGATCAGGATAGGCCTCGCACCGGTGCTGGTTTATTTTGCTTTTAACCAGATGGAGGCCTGGTTTCTAGGCATAATGTTATTTTCCGGCTTCACCGATATTCTAGATGGTTTTCTGGCCAGAAAACTCAATCAAATTACAGCGCTTGGTGCCCACCTGGACAGTTGGGGTGATTTTGCGATTTACAGCACTATGGCTATCTGTGCCTGGATTCTGTGGCCGGATATTGTACAGCGTGAAATCTTCTACTTCGCCATGATTGTATCCAGTTTTTCTATTCCAGTAGCCATCGGCCTGATTAAATTCAGGTGCCTGACCAGTTATCATACCTGGAGCGTGAAAATAGCAGTGGCAGTGACTTTTATCGGTTACACCTTGCTATTCGCCGAAATAGCGCAATGGCCGTTTGTACTGGCAAGTCTGATTTGTGTTTATGCCGGAACTGAAGAAATCCTGATTACCCTGACTATGCATCAGGCACGTGTCGATGTTAGTTCGATTTGGGCCGCGACTAAATATGAACATACCGCGGACGATTAAAGCAGGAGGGCAGGCGTCTGTATCATTTCTCAACCGCACTTTGATTCACCACAACTCAGGCAGGTCAAACACCCATCCAACATAACCATAGCTTTGGTCAAACATTTGTTACACAACTCAGCGGATTCTGGAAATTCGGTCGCGCTGGTATCCGTATCTGCTGTTTTCCTGGCGTATTCCTCCGCTTTATCCTTAATATAATTCTTTTGATGTTGGTCGGGTTCTGCTTTTTTGAGAATCCCAATATGGCATAAATGGTTTTCCAGCACATCACCAATTTCGGCAACCAGCGAAGGCATGAACTTGCCACCCTTTTTAAAATAACCACCATGTGGGTCAAACACCGAACGTAGTTCTTCGACCAGAAATGTAATATCACCACCCTTTCGAAAAACAGCGGAAATAATACGAGTTAAAGCGACTATCCATTGAAAATGATCCATATTTTTGGAGTTAATGAATATTTCAAACGGCCGGTGCAGTTCATGCTCGGTTTCCGGGTTGAGGATAATGTCATTGATGGTGACATAAAGTGCGTGTTCCGATAAAGGGGTTTTAATTTTATATGTCGACCCCGCGAGTATTGGCGGACGTTCCAATTTTTCGTGCATTTGCACGACATTGTCGTCCCTAACTATAGCTTCGGATTTGCCAGCTGGATCCTGACTCCCAGCCTCGTTGACCAGGTAGTATTCAGTAATTTTTTTGTCGATTTTTATAGTCATGTCGAATTTCCAGCTAAAGCTCCCCGTAATACCCTTCTTTGAGTGCATCATACAAATTGGCTGCCGTATGAGTTTCACCGTCGTAATCGATGACTTCGTTCCCATTTGCAGTAATGACTTCGCCATTTTCCAGAACGAATTGATACATCGTTTTTTCAAGATCCGCTTGCTTGACCAATACACCTTGATGGACCTCAGGGTTAAACCGAAAAGTCGTGCACCCTTTTAAGCCTTTTTGGTGTGCATAAAGATAGATATGTTTGAAATCCTCATAGGGGTAATCGGTTGGCACATTGGCCGTTTTTGAGATAGAAGAATCTATCCATTGTTGCGCAGCCGCCTGTATATCGACATGGTTATCTGGTGTTATCTCATCACTTGAAACGAAATATTCGGGTAACTGCTCCTCAGGCAGCTCACTGTAAGGTGATGCTTTCGCATTGACCAGGTGGCGATAGGCGAGTAATTCATAAGAAAATACATCTACCTTTTCCTTGGACTTCTTTCCTTGACGAATAATATTACGGGCATACTGGTGCGCAAAACTTGGCTCGATACCATTACTGGCATTATTGGCAATCGACAGCGAAATTGTCCCTGTTGGAGCGATAGAGCTATGATGCGTGAAACGCGCACCGATTTTAGCCAACTCAGTGACTAGTTCAGGATCAAGTTGAGCAATTTTCTGCATGTAGCGGCTGTAGTTTGCATGCAGGACTGATCCTTTGACGGGGTCTCCTGGACGATAACCGTGATCGTACATTTCGGGACGTTGACGTAACATCTCGTCAGTCACCTCAAAAATTTCATCCAAAATGGTTGCTGGGCCTTTTTCTTTTGCCAATTCCAGTGCCACCCGCCAACCTGTCAGCGCAAGCTCCCGACTCACTGTTTCGGTAAACTCTAGCGATGCCTGCCCACCATATTTCAACTTTAACATCGTCAAAGTTGATCCCAGTCCGAGATACCCCATGCCGTGTCGGCGTTTGCTTAATATTTCACTCCGTTGTTGGGGTAATGGCAAACCATTAATATCGGCAACATTGTCCAGCATACGCGTAAAAATCTGCACCACATTCCTAAATTTTTCCCAGTCAAATCGAGCTTCATCAGTAAATGGACTAAGAACAAATTTTGTCAGGTTTATCGATCCGAGCAAACAGGCACCGTACTCCGGTAAAGGTTGTTCGCCGCAGGGATTGGTTGCGCGAATATTTTCACAAAACCAGTTGTTATTTAATTCCTTCACCCGGTCAATCAGGATAAATCCGGGTTCACCATAGTCATAGGTCGAGGACATGATGGCATCCCATAGCTGCCGCGCAGGAATGGTTTTATGAACCCGGCAGGCCACTTTCCCGTCCGCATTCACTATATAATTGTTGCTGGCTGGCCAATCGCGCCAGACAATATCTTCCCTGTCCTCAATATTAATGTCATCGCTTTCTAATTCAGAGGCTCGAACCGGAAAGACCAGTTTCCATAAACTGTCGCTGGCCAGCGCTTGCATAAATTCTTCCGTTATCAGCAAGGACAGGTTGAATTGTCGTAAGCGTCCATCCTGCCGTTTCGCGCGTATTACTTCCAGCACGTCAGGATGACTGATATCAAACGTAGCCATTTGCGCGCCGCGACGCCCTCCAGCAGAGGAAATCGTAAAACACATTTTGTCATAGATATCCATGAATGACAGCGGACCCGAGGTGTATGCACCAGCACCGGCGACATAGTCACCTTTGGGACGTAGCGTAGAAAACTCATACCCAATCCCACACCCGGCTTTTAATGTCAGCCCCGCTTCGTGTAGCTTTTGCAATATATCATCCATGGAATCTTGAATCGCACCAGAGACCGTGCAATTGATCGTGGATGTATTCGGCCTGTATTTTCCAGCCCCGACATTGGAGACGATTCGCCCCGCCGGAATGGCACCATTTTTTAGCGCCCACAGGAATTTATCGTACCAGTGTTTTCGTAATTGCTGATTTTTTTCCTGATCTGCCAGGGTACGAGCCACGCGAGCAAAGGTGGCCTCAATATCGCCATCGATTGCAGAGCCGTCTTTTTTCTTGAGTCGGTATTTTTGGTCCCAGATATCGAACGAGGCGGGCTGGTAGGGTATTTCATTGTCAATTGCCAAACTCGTACCATCTGCAATGATTTCTTTATGACTCATATAGGGTGGAACAGGCCGTGACTATTTTTGATAATGTATTTTGAATTACTATCGATTTTTTAAATTGATATAGATCAAGAATTCCCGGCTGAAATGACTTCATTTTTGATTAGTGCAAGGTTTAGGAATTCAAAATTAGCCTTGGGTTGTAAATTCAGATTCTTTGCCGTTAGCGAAATAGCAGATATATTTTCAATCGCAGCAGCGGTAGATCATCTGCTAAGATAGATCCTCCGAACGCACGGGAGTTACCCATGTCAGATCTGTGGCGACAGCCTGCCTGTGAGCTAGTAAAACTGGTCAAAAATGGAGATGTTTCAGCGGTTGAAGTCACAGAGAGCGTGCTCGCTCGCCTCGACGAGGTTAATCCTGCGATCAACGCCGTGGTCACCGAGATGCCGGAAGAAGCATTATCTGCAGCGCATCGAATTGACGAAGCGATTGCCAAAGGAAACAAAACTGGGATACTGAGTGGCGTCCCGGTAACTATCAAAGTTAATGTAGACCAGGTTGGCCACGCGACAACTAATGGTTTGCAATTGCAACGCGACCTGATTGCGACCACTGATAGCCCGGTAGTATCAAATCTGCGTAAAGCCGGGGCAATCATTGTCGGGCGTACCAACACCCCGGCATTTTCGTTACGTTGGTTCACGCGCAACAGTATCCACGGCCATACCCTTAATCCACATAACCCGGCCATTACCCCGGGCGGTTCATCCGGTGGTGCAGCGGCCGCAGTGGCCAGCGGCATCTGTACGATTGGGCATGGCTCCGATATCGGTGGTTCGGTTCGTTACCCGGCTTACGCCTGTGGGGTCCACGGTCTGCGCCCAAGCCTGGGACGAATACCGGCAATGAACTTCACCGGGCCAGACAGACATATCGGCGGCCAGCTAATGGCTGTGTCGGGTCCGCTGGCAAGGTCAATTGCCGATATACGTATTGCTTTCGAGGCGATGGCGATGGAGGATTTGCGCGATCCCTGGTGGACACCGGTACCGATAAATCTGCCCCTGAAAAGAAAATGCGCGGCACTCACGGTCAATCCCGATGAGCTCGACGTCGTGCCCGAGGTAGAACAGGCACTTCGTGATGCAGCTAGGAAACTCGAAAATGCGGGCTGGCAAGTGACCGAAACAGAATGCCCGCCTTTACGCAAACCGGCCCTGCTACAGGCGATACTCTGGCTGGCCGAGTACCGCCGCAATCCGCAGGTTATCGCGGACGAAAACGATCCAGATGCTAGTTTTATCTATGCACAAATGGATGCGTTGTGCCCCGAGACCGATTTAAACGGCATACTGGATACGATTCAAAACCGCGCCACTTTAGTACGTGAGTGGCAACTGTTCCTCGACCAATATCCGGTATTGATTTGCCCGGTATCGGCAGAACTGCCTTTCCCGGATCAGCTCGATGTAGAATCTCCCGCTGCGTTCAAACGCGTGATGGAAGCCCAGCTCACCCAGATCGGCTTACCCTTGATGGGCCTGCCTGGGCTGACAGTTAGCACCGGTATGCTCGACAACACTCCGATCGGAGTCCAACTGGTCGCCGCACGCTATCATGAAAACGCACTGTTGCTGGCCGGCAAAGCGATCGAGCAAGAAGGAGCAGCGATCAGGCCAGTCGACCCTGCAGGTTAATGGAGTTTTATTGTGGCGTACTGATAGACTGACCCAGGGGAGTGTTACAGGTATATGATATAGGTATCAGAGATAGTCTTGTAGGGCCAGGGGCGCAGCATGCTAATTAAAATGACATGCCCGGCGGCATTTTTCCTTTTAATCCTCGCATCATATTCGCCACACCACCTTTACCACCCATTTTTTTCATCATTTTCTGCATCTGCTTGTGTTGCTTAAGCAGCCGATTGACGTCCTGAATCTGAGTGCCCGATCCGCCAGCCACGCGCCTTTTCCGGGAACCGTTTATGACCTCGGGCTTACGCCTTTCCTGCGGTGTCATCGAGTTAATGATCGCCACCATGCGTTTCATTTGCCTGGCTTGCGCCGGGTCCTGCATCGCCTGCGATACCCCGGCACCCATCCCGGGCAACTTGTCGATCAGGCTGCCCAGACCCCCCATGTTTTCCATCTGTACAAACTGATCACGAAGGTCTTCCAGGTCGAACCCCTTGCCCTTCTTGACCTTCTTCGCCAGTTTCTGCGCTTTTTCGTGATCTACTTTTTCATGCGCCTGCTCGACCAGCGACAAGATGTCTCCCATACCCAGAATTCTGGAGGCCATGCGATCGGGATGAAAAGCCTCCAGGGCATCTGTTTTTTCTCCGCTACCAACGTACTTAATCGGTTTTCCTGTGATCTGGCGGACAGACAGGGCCGCACCACCGCGCGCGTCACCATCGGTTTTGGTCAACACCACGCCACTGAGCGGCAAGGCATCACCAAAGGCTTTGGCTGTATTGGCCGCATCCTGGCCGGTCATACTATCGACCACGAACAGGGTTTCGCTCGGCAATATAGCATCGTGAATGGCCTTGATTTCGTCCATCATCTGCTGATCGATATGCAACCTGCCCGCGGTATCAAGAATTAATACATCTGCACTACTTTTTCGGGCGGCATCTAGCGCTGCCCGGGCAATATCCACTGGTTTCTGTGTGCTATCGCTGGGGTAGAAGACGGCATCCACTTCTTTTGCCAGGGTCTGCAGCTGGTCTATCGCGGCGGGTCGATAGATATCGGCACTGGCAACCATGACCGACTTTCTCTCTTTTTCGATGAATCTGCGCGCGAGCTTGGCGACGGTGGTGGTTTTACCTGCACCCTGCAGTCCGGCCATTAATATAGCCACCGGCGGTTTAACCTTTAAGTCGATGCCATCGTGCACATCGCCCATCACCGCTACCAACTCGTCATTGACTACTTTGATCAGGGCCTGTCCGGGCGCCAGGCTACCGATCACGTCCTGGCCTAGCGCCTTTTCTCCAACAATCTCAATAAATTCCCGTACCACCGGTAGTGCAACATCGGCTTCCAGTAAAGCCAGTCGCACATCACGCAAGCTTTGCTTGATATTGTCTTCACTGAGGCGACCCTGTCCGCGCAGGTTTTTCAGGGTTTTGGACAGACGATCGGTAAGATTTTCAAACATGGCAGCGGCTCAAATGCCTTCAGGGCTGTTATCGATAATTTGGAATTATATCAGTCAGTGGCTCAGATAATAGCGGCTGTTACCCGCAAAATATAGATTCTGCTTTCGACCACTGGCTAAATCTGGCAAACTGACTAGAATTTAAATATTTCTCCGCCGTTTAACCGTCTCACGGTAAAATCGGCCAGTGCTTCAACGCATTCCTGAAATATCAGATCTTCTTCTCCGGGCTTAAAATGAGTCAGCCAGATGTCCGGGCGATGTTTCAGTTTTAGCAAGTCTTCGCCCAGTAATTTGGGACAGTAATGCTTGGCTAACTGGCTGATTTCCATATCACTATTCGAAAAAGCAGCCTCCACAAACAGCATATCGATATGGTCGTAGCCATTCAAAACCTGCCAAAGATTTTCAGTGGTCGTGGTATCGCCACTAAAAGCGACTACGGCCTGGGGTGCGGACACACAGTATCCGACACCTGGCACTGTATGATTCACTTCAATCATTTCAATTTCTCGAGACCTGATGGTTATTTTATCCCCTGGCTTCATCACCCTGAATTGAATCGAAGGGTTCTCCGTGTTCGGCAGCTCGGAAAAATCAGGCCATATAATCCAGTTAAAAATGTGGATTTTTATCGCTTCAATGGTCTGTTCCTGCGCATGCACAATGACCGGCTCGTCGTGCACACCAAACATACTATCGGCCAGCAGAGGTAGTCCGACGACATGATCCATGTGAGAGTGAGTGAGGAAAATATGACGTATCCCGGTCATCTGATTTAATGGCAGATCACCCAGTCCGGTGCCAGCATCTATCAGTACATCATCATCGATTAAAAAACAGGTAGTACGTAAATTGGCGCCTATTCCACCGGCCCACCCTAATATTTTTATTTGCATTTTTAAATGATTGTAGGTTTATCCCTGTCCAGGATTCAGTCGAATTTATCTTTATAGCAAGAACTCGCTTTTATTTCGGCGCATTAGTTTGAAATACAGCAAAATATAGCGACAGCCTACCTTAAAATACTTGTCGGTTTCAACAATTCTGCTCCTGTTGTTAATATCAAATGAATCACCAGGGGACTCCATTTTATGATATAAATTCATCCCTGGCAGAAGTTACTAGTGGTAGTGCGATCAATTCTGTTTTCAGTTACACTTGCGAGCCTGAGCCATTGATATAATACGATGTTCCCCATCCTAGCAAGCGTCTTCGCCTCAATATTATACTGTCTCTCTGCATTCCTGATATTCAAACAACTGGGTGATCAGGCTCAACACCGCCGTAAACCACTAGCAATCGCACTGATGGCCATGTTGCTACATGTTTATGTGTTAAATCACCTGATTTACCAACCGTCGGGCTTGAATCTGGAATTTTTTGTCGCCTTTTCACTGATCAGCTGGTTGATCTCGGTGCAGATTTTGCTTAGCTGTATATTTCGTCGCATCGAAAGTCTGGGTATCGCTGTTTTCCCGATGAGTGGTCTCGCTGTATTACTGGCATTGTTAGATTTTACCGATCCATTAATTATCAGCGCAACCAATGCATTGCAAGGACATATCATGATTTCAGTTATCGCCTATAGCCTGATTATGCTGGGAGCAATCCAGGCGATCCTGATAGCCTATCAGGATCATGCAATCCGGTCTCACCATCCCGGCGGCATGATTCGCTTCTTACCGCCCTTGCACGACATGGAAACCCTGCTTTTCCAGTTTCTGAGTTTTGGTTTCGTGGGTTTGAGCGCTTCACTGGTAACCGGATTTTTATTTCTGGATGATATATTCGCCCAGCACCTGGTGCACAAAACCGTGTTATCAATTATTGCCTGGTTCATCCTCGGAATTTTGCTAATCGGCCGCTTCAAGTTCGGCTGGAGAGGTAAAACGGCTATCCGTTGGTCACTTTCAGCCTTTGCATTATTAATGCTTGCCTATTTTGGCAGCAAACTGGTACTCGAGTTCATCCTCTAAATTGAACGACATATCCCTATCTATTTTATTCATAGTCCTGTTGGTGTTAATCCTGCTATCGGCTTTCTTTTCGGGTTCCGAAACCGGGCTGATGAGGCTTAATCGATACCGGCTCAAGCATCTTGCGGATAAAAATCACGGCGGTGCGCGACGTGCTCTGGAGCTACTTAGCGACCCGGACAAGTTAATCAGCCTGATTTTGCTCGGCAACAATTTTGTCAATATCCTGATTACCCAGTTGGCTACTTATATCGGTTACCGGGTGTTTGGAGATGCCGGTATCGCAATCACAACCGGCGTATTAACGCTGGTGATGTTACTGTTCGCCGAAGTTACGCCGAAAACACTGGCAGCAAGCAGACCGGAAAGAATTGCTTTTCCCGCAGCCTATGTTTACAAACCTCTGTCGCGTCTGTTGTCACCGCTGGTATGGATAATTAACTGTCTTTCCAGATGGGTGGTGGCGCCTTTTCAGAGCCCCCAGCAAACCGCTACAGGCGACGCGCTGACTTCGGACGAATTGCGCGTAGCGGTAAGCGAGACCCATGGCCTGATTCCCGACTCACATCGTGAGATGTTGCTCAGTATTCTCGATCTCGAGAAAGTAACAGTAGACGATATCATGGTGCCTCGTAACGAAATCATCGGCATCGATCTGGAAGAGAGCTGGAATGACACGCTTAAACAAATTACTACCCTGTCCTACTCCCGAATCCCGATCTACTCCGGTAATATCGACAAGCTGGTTGGCATGGTACAGCTACGCAAAATTTTGCCTCTGCTAATGGACGATGATTTCAACGCGGGTGATCTAGAGAAACTAACGCGCCGAAGCTATTTTATTCCGGAAGGCACGCCGCTAACCACACAGCTAATTAATTTTCGCAAGAACAAGCGCCGTATGGGATTCGTGGTTGATGAGTATGGCGATATTCAGGGGCTAGTAACTATAGAAGATATACTTGAGGAGATCGTCGGCGAATTCACCACCGACCCGGCTGATCTGCATCAGCCGTTTTACCAGGACGAGGATGGCAGTTTTTTAATCGATGGCTCCACTCATATTCGCGATATCAACCGCAATCTGAATGTCGATTTGCCCAGCGATGGACCACGCACACTGAACGGTCTGATACTGGAACATATGGAGTTCATCCCGGAGTCCGGTACCAGCCTTAAAATAAATCACTACCCGATGGAGATTATGCAGGTCAAAAACAACATGGTTAAAACTGCACGTCTGTTCACCGAACAGATTTCAGTCATACAAAAACCGCAAAACGAATTACCGATCGATGGCTAAAGCACAGGCGCAATACCAGTGTCGAGAATGTGCCATCACCTTGCCTAAATGGTCAGGTCAATGTCCCGACTGCAAAAGCTGGAACAGTATAGAAGAACTACCGTCTCTGGTCGCAATCGGCAAAACCACCAGCAACTGGCATGGTGCCAGCGAATCTGCCGGGGTGATTAACCTGAATGCAGTTCCAACCAGTAACACACCAAGATTCAGCACCGAGATCGAAGAACTGGACCGGGTGCTTGGAGGCGGACTGGTGCGGGGCTCGGTAGTTTTGCTGGGGGGCGATCCCGGAATCGGGAAATCAACGATTTTATTACAGTCTCTTACACGTATAAGCGTGCGGCAAAATGCGCTCTACGTCACTGGCGAAGAATCTCTGCAACAGGTCAGTATGCGTGCTCAGAGGCTCAATCTGCCAAACCAACATTTGAATTTACTCAGTTCAACCTGCGTTGAGGAAATTATTGCCCAGCTAGGCACCAGTAAACCAGCAATTATGGTAATTGACTCAATTCAGACTGTTTTTACCAACAGCTTACAATCGGCACCGGGCTCGATAAGTCAGATTCGGGAAAGCACCTCGATACTGGTGCGTCTCGCCAAACAAAATAATATTGCCATCTTCCTGGTCGGCCACGTCACCAAGGAAGGCCAGCTGGCCGGGCCCAGAGTGTTGGAACACATGGTCGATACGGTTTTATATTTCGAAGGAGACAACTCGACCCGTTATCGCATCATTCGCGCGGTTAAAAACCGTTTCGGCGCGGTGAATGAACTGGGGATATTCGCGATGACCGACGAGGGACTCAAACAGGTCAGTAACCCTTCAGCGATATTTCTCTCGCACCACGATCAACCCGTGCCGGGCAGTGTAATTATGGTTTCGAGAGAAGGTACGCGGCCAATGCTGGTTGAAATCCAGGCGCTGGTAACCGAAACCCACTCGGGTCACCCGCGCCGCATCAGCGTCGGTTTAGAATCAAACCGACTAGCCATGTTACTGGCAATTTTACAACGCCACGGTGGTATTCCCCTCTACGACCAGGATGTATTTATCAACGCGGTAGGTGGGGTTCGAATTGCCGAAACCGGCGCTGACCTGGCCGTAATTCTCGCTATTCTTTCGAGTTTTCGTGACCGCCCGGTGAGTAATCGAATACTGGTATTTGGCGAAGTGGGTCTATCCGGGGAAATAAGACCGGTACCGAACGGAGAGGAACGACTCCGCGAGGCCGAAAAGCATGGGTTCGAAACTGCAATTATCCCAAAATCGAATATGCCCAAAAAAAATACCCACAATAAATTGAAATTAATCCCGGTTAATCATTTGGCCGACACGCTTGATACCTTATAATTGTGTTAAGTTAGACAGCCACCCGGGAAACTATCCTGGAACAGGCGCTGTAGCGACGACCGAATTCTGGTTTTTTAATCTCAAAATAATACTGACATGCCTAAAACAGACGACAAATTAAAAGATTTTGAAAAATCTTTGCAGGCGCTCGAAAAAATTGTTACGCAGATGGAAAGCGGTGAACTTGGCCTCGAGGATTCGCTGAATCAATTTGAACAAGGCATAAAACTGGCGAAGAACTGCCAGGATACGCTGTCCAATGCCGAACACCGTGTCGAACAGTTAATCGAGAAAAATGGTTTACAGCAAACCATCCCTTTTGAGGACATGGATGAAGATTGATTCGCAGGCTTTCGAATCTATTCACGCTGAATATCAACTGAGGGTCGACACGGCACTGGATCACTGGTTACCGACCGAATCGGTCAATCCGGTTAATCTGCACAAGGCAATGCGCTACTCAGCACTGGCTCCTGGAAAACGAGTCAGACCGGTGCTGGTTTACGCCACTGCATCCACGCTTGGTCTCGAACTGACCCTGGTTGATGGCATCGCCGCAGCGGTCGAAATGATTCACGCTTACTCCCTGATCCACGATGACTTACCGGCAATGGACGATGATGATTTGCGTCGGGGACGACCTACCTGCCACAGGCAATTTGATGAAGCGACCGCAATCCTGGCTGGAGATGCATTACAGGCATTGGCTTTTTATATTCTCAGCCACGACCCCGATATGACCGGTGACAACAAGGCCCGATTGCAAATGATTGAAAAAATTTCGTTGTTTTCCGGTTCGCGCGGCATGGCCGGTGGACAGGCTATTGATCTGGCATCGGTGGGAAAGCAACTCAATATTGCCGAGCTCGAAACCATGCACATTCATAAAACCGGGGCTTTAATCAGAACCTGTATTCAACTCGCGGCCCTGAGCGCTGATCAGCTGGGTAAAAAATATTTCGAGTTTCTGGATAGCTACGCAAAATGCATAGGCCTGTCATTTCAGATTCAGGATGACATACTTGATGTAGTGGGTAATACACAAACACTGGGCAAACCCCAGGGTTCCGATTACGAGAGCAACAAACCTACTTTTCCATCGATAATCGGGCTCGACGCCTCACGCGAAAAAGCGCTCGATTTACATCACAAGGCACTCGCCGCTTTATCGAATTTTGGTGAGGAAGCCGATATATTAAGGTATATTTCGGCCTGGTTTGTAGAGCGCAACTGTTAAAATGATTTCAACCGATTTTCCGTTACTCGACAGGATACAATCCCCTGCGGATTTACGTACCTTTGAGAGAGACGAACTGATACCCCTGGCCGATGAATTACGGGCATTTCTGATACTATCTGTGTCGAAAACCGGCGGACACCTGGCCTCTGGACTCGGTTCGGTTGAGTTAACTATAGCGCTACATTATTTATTCGATACACCCCATGACCGGCTGGTCTGGGATGTAGGGCATCAATGTTATCCACACAAGATACTCACCGGTCGACGCCAGCAAATGTCGGGATTAAGGCAGCAGGGAGGCCTTTCCGGTTTCCCCAAAATTACCGAATCTGAATACGACCAGTTTGGCGCGGGCCACTCGAGTACTTCGATCAGCGCGGCGCTGGGTATGGCTATCGCAGCGCATGCCCAGGGCATTGATCGCAGAACAGTTGCGATTATCGGCGATGGCGGGATGACAGCTGGCATGGCCTATGAAGCACTTAACCACGGTGGCAGCATCGACACCGATTTACTGGTTGTACTCAACGACAACGAAATGTCGATTTCACCCAATGTCGGCGCAATGTCGAAGTATCTGACCCGAATCTGGTCGGGTAAGATCTACTCGAATATGCGCGCGGGCAGTAAAAGAGTATTGCAAAAAATACCCTCCGCCTGGGAGCTGGCGCGCCGCGCAGAGGAACACGTAAAAGGTATGATTGTTCCCGGCACATTATTCGAGGAACTGGGATTTTCTTATTTCGGGCCAATCGACGGCCATAATTTGCCTGAAGTGATGCGCCTGATAGAAAACCTGCAAAAAATTTCAGGACCACGATTACTGCATATCGTCACCCAGAAAGGCAAGGGATATGCACCGGCCGAGGACGATGCCTGCAAATTTCATGGGGTCGGCCCGTTTGATCCGGAGTCAGGCAAAACAGCCACTTCGAGCAAGCCTGGAATTCAATCCTATACCCAGATTTTTTCTGACTGGCTGGTAAAAAAAGCCGAGGAAAATCCATTGTTGCACGCCATTACCCCGGCCATGCGTGAGGGATCGGGGCTGGTCCGGTATTCGCAGGAATTTCCTCAGCGGTATCACGACGTGGGCATTGCCGAACAACATGCAGTGACACTCGCTGCCGGAATGGCCCGCGATGGCCTGAAACCGGTAGTGGCTATTTATTCAACATTTTTGCAGCGTGCTTATGATCAGCTCATCCACGATATCGCGGTACAGGATCTCGATGTTACTTTTGCGGTAGACAGGGCTGGAATCGTTGGCGCCGATGGTGCGACTCACACCGGCAGTTTTGACACCAGTTACGCCCGCTGTATACCTGGCATCATCATTATGGCACCCGCCAATGGTAAAGATATGTTTGAGTTGTTGAATACTGCCTACCAGTACCCGGGACCGGCCCTGGTTCGTTATCCTCGTGACAGCACCAAAAAACCAGAAATCATCGATACCGCCGTTGCAGCAGAAATCGGTAAGGGGGTCCAGGTACGTGAGGGTACCAATACCGTAATTTTAGTATTTGGGACCCTGCTGAATATTGTACTTGAAGTCGCCGAAGCGCTCGATTTAAGCGTAGTCAATATGCGATTTATTAAGCCGATAGATGAAGAAATAATCGAACAAATGGCATTAATTCACCAGCACATAGTCACTATCGAGGATAGCGCGATTACAGGAGGTGCCGGTAGCGCGGTACTGGAAGTTCTGGGTCGAAGGCAAATACCAATCCACTGTCTGGTTCTGGGTCTGGATGATCATTTTCCCTCGCAGGGTAGTCGGGAACAGGTTTTAAAGGAGTATGGGCTGGACCATTCTGGAATTAAGCGTTCGATTACCGGATTTACCAGGAAGTAACCCGTTATCGACCAGGAATAGCGTAAATATTGGCGGTTTTTTCTGGTTTCACATACAATCGACGCTGATCTGGTTAATGTATAACCATATCGAGATCCAATATCTTCAATTTATAGAGTAATATTATGTCTGATTTAGTCACTGGCACTGTTAAGTGGTTTAACGACGCCAAGGGTTATGGTTTTATATCGCAGGAAGGTGGGAAAGACGTATTTGTTCACTTCAGTGCCATACAAACTGAAGGCCACAAAACGCTCCAGCAGGGACAATCGGTAACGATGAAGGTTACAGATGGAGCGAAAGGCCCTCAGGCTGAAGATGTAACTCCAGCATAATCGAACAAGTTAAGTTTAAATTGTTTCACCGTCGCTCCGGGAGCAGTAGCCGGGAGCTTATCACCCAAAGAGATAACCTGGTGTTATCTCTCAAGAAGTCCCGCTGTGGTTATGGCAGAGCACTGCCCTGCATCTAATGTGGCCCACCCAGCCAGTTCTGCATCAAAATAACTGGCGAACTTCTGATGATATCTATCGAATTAATGGCCAGCAAGTGCGAAAATAAACCGATGAATATTTGCCTATCGATAACTCCCCAGTATAATAACCGACCATTTCACTTGGTTATTATGGTTGACGCATCCGCAATTTATAGTTTCCGGTCTATTCACTTGTACAGATTATCGAATGCTGTTTGCGTTATTCAGTCAGGCAAAGGGGTATTGTAATGAGCCAAACGGCAACAACAACACGGGGAATTCCCGATATTCAGGGTTCAGTAGATACGCGCCACCTTGCTATTAACAAGGTAGGTATTAAGGATATTCGCCACCCTGTTATCGTCAAGGATCGATCGGATGGCGTACAGCACACTATTGCCACTTTTAATATGTTTGTGTTTTTACCGCACCAGTTCAAAGGCACCCACATGTCGCGCTTCGTAAAAATTCTGAATGACCATGAGAAGGAGATATCGGTATCGTCATTCCGTGATATGCTGGCTGAAATGGCTAGTATGCTAGAGGCAGATTCAGGCAATGTCGAAATGAACTTTCCGTACTTCGTCAACAAAAAAGCGCCTGTTTCCGGCGTTGAGTCGCTACTCGACTATGATGTCAGCCTGATCGGTGAAATAGAGAAGGGAGTTACCAGCACCAGAATCAAGGTCCAGATCCCGGTTACCAGCCTGTGCCCCTGTTCAAAATCTATTTCTGATTATGGTGCTCACAATCAACGATCACACGTCACCGTAAACGCCCGTACCAACGGCTTTATCTGGATCGAGGAAATCATCGATGTCGTCGAAAAACAGGCCTCATGCGAACTTTACGGCTTACTTAAACGCCCCGATGAAAAATACGTCACCGAGCACGCCTACGATAATCCCAAATTTGTCGAAGATATGGTGCGAGATATTGCGGTCGAGCTCAACAAGGACGAGCGAATACGTCAATACGTGCTCGAATCGGAAAATTTCGAATCGATCCACAATCATTCGGCCTACGCAATGATCGAGTACGATAAGGATAACTAGTGGTCGAATAACTAAGGTTTGATTGATACAGAGTGCCCCAGTTGATCTGGAACAAGGCGCAGCCCGCAGGGAATGGCATGCCCTTTTCAAGGGCTGCAACGCCGTGCCAGGTCAACTGGGGCGCTCCCTTCGGGCGAGACGTGAAGCGGTCATTCGCTTTGTTGCGCCTTTTGCCAAGGACTGGGCCATTGCCTGCAAGGCGCGTCGCGCGACTAACCGCTTCACGTCTCGCTGTATCTATCAAACCTTAGTTATTCGACCACTGGTGCGCTACCAGGCATCCAGTGCCCGGGTTGCAGGTTCATTAACCGGACGTACCACCAAACCGGTCTGTGACAGGCTGACACTATATTTGGCGCCGTCTTGCATCGGAACAAAAATACTCTGCCCATAGTAAGCATCCAGAAACGGTAACTTCGACTTCATTAAATTTTTTAGTTTCCAGATACTCATTCCTCTAGGTTCACCGGTTAGCTGGTGAGCACTGGGCGGCGCATTATTCGCCTTTTCAATATTGGAATAACGTCCACTCAGTCGCTCGAGCTGGTAGTAGCTGTCGAGTCCGATGACATTGGCCCAACTCTTCCATTTGATAATTCTGGTATCAAGTTGCCACTCATCGCCGTGCACCGAGTAGTATTTCGGTTCACTTTCGATCGCATCACCTGACGGATAAATCAACACCAGTTGAAATTTTTGCTTAGCCAGTTTCCTAACTAACACATCGGCAATATCGTTTTCGTAGGTTAATCTCTGGTAGGTATTTAAATTCGAAAATATCAGCAATGCTGCAATTAACAGAAGGAATACCACCATTCCCTGCAAACCATACATCGTACTTCCAATAATCTTGCGGCGTTTTATACGGTTTAGGCTCAGCGCAATGAAAAGCACGAGTAATATACCCAGAAAAATACAAAGATAGCCTAGTGGATTCATCGGTTAATCGTAGGCCCGGTTGGCACGGTTATATATCGACCCAGCCAAACCCACTTTTCTGACTGGCCAGAACCGGCATGGGGATAGTATCGAGTTGACTCAATTGGTGCTCAACCAGTTCCGTGGAATTATTGTTTTCTGAAATATGCGCAACAATCAGGCAATTCAAACCCCCTGTATCGATCTGGCGTAGTAATTCAATCGATTGATCATTCGACAAATGTCCCTGATCTCCCGATACCCGCTGCTTTAGCGGGTAGGGATAAGGACCTGTTTCGAGCATCGCCTGATCGTAATTAAACTCCAGCAACAGGCCGTGAAGATTATCGTAAGCCTTGATGATGTGACGGGTAATATGCCCGGTGTCGGTCAGTATGCCGAACTTCTTACCACTATCAACGTGGTGGAACACAAACTGAACCGGTTCACCCGCATCGTGCGGAACAGTCACCGGTAAAATTTCAAAACAGCCAATCTGAACAGGCTCCCCACCGCGCAGCTGGTGGTAAATAAAACCGTCTTCAAAAACCGCGCGCGCACTACCGACAGTGCTCCACACCGGAATATTAAATTTTGATGCCAGACGTGCCACACCACTACCGTGGTCGGTGTGCTCATGGGTAAGCAAGATTGCATCGATTTCCTCTGGGTTTACTTTTAGTCGCGACAGGCGTTGCTCGGACTGGCGCAGGGAAAAACCACAATCCACCATCAGAGTCGTATTTTCGTGGCTAATAATAGTGGCATTACCTTTGCTACCACTGCCCAGAGACGCTATTTGCATAGCAACTACTTGATGTACTGGTATAAAAGCGTTAAGAATTCAACTTCTTCATATGAAATTTTGGAGTCGTCTTCATCCGTCTCCATGCTGATTCGGGTAATCTCGTGAGTTTCTTCGGAAAATTTTAGTTTAACTTGCATTTTCACGATCTGTATATCAGGCGAAAATGAAAAAAAGCCGGATTTATCTACTTCTACCTCAGAATCGGTTTCCACTAGCAATTCACCATTTTTACCTGTTAAGCCCTTCTTGGTGTCGGCAGATATTATTTCGAAGTTTAAACGTTCGAGCTGATGTAAGGTGCGATTCCAGGCCCGCGTGAATTCATCTTTCACTAAAATGTAGGTTTCATCATCATCGTAATCGGTATGTATCGAGGCCCGGGGTGAAAATAGTTTGATCTTAGCCAGCTGCTGATCGACCTCTAGCTGCCTGAGTCCGAGGTAAAGCATTAGGCGCGACAGCATTTCTACTTCGAGTTCCGGCTCAGACACTCGAAACTGCCAGTCGTCCCCATCGTCAGGAGATATATCTTTTACCTGGTCGTATTTTTGGCTTCGACTGAAAAACCCCCCAGAATTTTCAGTACCCCGGTGTGAAATATAAACCTGACTGGTAGCTGTTCCAGCGTCGCTGGCAATTCGAGTTTTAAACTGATCCTGAGTCTGGGACAGTTCGTTATCAGAAAATAATTTTGCGAAAAACGATTTATCTTTATCCTTACCACCTTCTTTATTGAAAACCCAGTTCGTTTTCATGATGCCAATCACCGGCTCGTCCATCGTCAGGGCAAAACCTTCAGACGCCCAGAAATCTTTCACCAACCGGTAAAGGTTATCTGCCGGTTCGTCTATCGATAACCAATAATAATCGCTACGCCCCTTGAGCTGAATTGAATCAACGCTGGTCAATACCGGTAAACCGCCACGTGTTTCCGCACCACTGGTGGTAAATACAGCCGGCAATTCAAAACTACCATCGGCCTTGATCAGCGTCAGATCCGGAGGAATTTCCAAATTCGGCCCAACGCGACTATCCAGGTATTCGAGTTCCGCGGATCGTCCACCACAGGCCATCAGGTTAATCGCAGAAAATATCAGGAGGGCTACGGTAAAGGACTTCATAACGCCCCGCTGGCGACCAGCGCTTCTCTCAATGGCTGCTGATATTCTTCCGCCAGCACGGTCATCGGTAAACGCATATTGATCTCTCCAAATCCCATCTCTGATACGGCCCACTTGACTGGTATCGGGTTTGATTCGATAAATAGCAAACGATGAAGATCGGCAATTTCGGCGTCAGCACGGCGCGCTTCTTCCTCTTTACCCTGATAAGCAAGCCGGCACATAGCCGCCATCTTTGCGGGTACCACGTTGGCGGTTACCGAGATCGCGCCATGCCCACCATTGAGTATAAATTCGCAGGTAGAAGAATCGTCACCGGTTAACAGGGCAAAATCATCACTGACCAGTTTTTTTATATCGGCAAGTCGTTCCATACTCCCAGTTGCCTCTTTAATGCCCACTATGTTGCGTACCTTGGCGAGTTCTCCGACGGTTTGAGCCTGCATATCGCAGGCGGTTCGACCAGGTACGTTATAGAGTAACTGTGGGATATCGACCGCGCTGGCGATCGCCTGATGATGCATTATCAGGCCCGTCTGCGTGGGTTTATTATAATAGGGTGTTACCAGAAGACTGGCTTCCGCCCTGGCTTTTTTCGCGCAGTGGGTTAGTTCAATTGCCTCCGCGGTCGAATTGGCGCCGGTACCGGCTATCATTGGTAGCCGTTGATTTATTATTTCATAGCTACGGTTCAATAAATTACAATGTTCTTCGGGATTTAACGTGGCGGATTCACCGGTAGTACCGGCTATCACCAGTGCCGAGGTGCCTTCTTTAACGTGGAAATCAATTAACGCCTCAAGATGCGTGTAATCGACGGACCCATCGCCGTACATTGGCGTTACCAACGCTACCAGACTACCCTTGAACATTTCACACCTCTGTGCCGCTTTAATATTTAGGAGTGGCGTATGTTATAAAGACTGATATGAATGTACAAGCGATGTATTCGCATACTGGTGATCAAGTAATTGAATAAATGACAGATTACCGATATTGTAACCCGGTACATATTCCGGACTCGATTATGTTTGTTGTTACTCGGCGGGTGTTACTCGGCGGCCGGTTCGTGGGATGGCCAGGCTTTTATCACAGCCTGTATAAAGGTAGCCAGTGGAATAGCAAAAAAGACACCCCAAATTCCCCATAAACTGCCGAAAAACACGACCGAGACTATGATTGCAATCGGGTGTAAATTGACGACCTCAGAAAAAAGCAATGGTACCAACAGGTTGCCATCAAGAAACTGGATGAGCGCGTAAATTACAAGCAGGTATCCAAATTCGGAGGTCACACCCCACTGCGAAAAAGCGATCAGGGCAACAGGAATCGTGACAACGGTGGCACCGACATAAGGCACTATCACCGATATCCCGACCAGCAAACTTAGCAACATGGCATAATTCAGGTCCATCAATGAAAATGCAATAAAACTGGTTATCCAGATAATTAAAATTTCAAGAAACTTGCCGCGCACATAACTGGCTATTTTTATATCCAGGTCTGCCCATACCTCGCGAACCAGTCTACGCTCATCTGGCAGGAAACCGCCTAACCAGCCTAAAATTAATTCCTTGTCCTTGAGAAAGAAAAAGACCATCAAGGGTAACAGGATTAAATACACGAAAAAGGTGATTACACCGACCACCGAGGCTAATGAAAGACTCACTACTCGCTGACCAAGGGTGGTTACTTCGGTACGCACAAAAGTCAGTATTTCCTCGATTTGCTGGGTCGAAACATAATCTGGATACTGCTGCGGTAACTGTGACAACAGTTGCTGCCCTTCTCCCAACATCATAGGCATTTCACGAATCAACTCACTCAGCTGTTTCGATAAAAGCGGTAATAATACGAATAAGGTGAGTATGATTGCAGTCAGGATCAGAGCCGTGGCAAAACTTGCCGCAATGGATCGATTCAGGTTGATCTGTCCCATCTTGACCACCAGGCCTTCGAACAGGTACGCAATGATGATACCGATCAAAATAGGCATAAGGTGGGCATTCATCACCACGATCAGCAAAAACCCGATTATTAATATGAAGGCAAAAATTACCGTTTGGGGATCGGTAAAATAGCGTTCGTACCACTGTTTTAAGATATTGATCATTGCTCGAGATACTTTTCGTTTTTTTCCTGGAACATGGATTGTAGCTGGTTAATCACCTCTGAAGCTTCCCGACCAGGTAATATGTGTTGCCCCATCAGCGACGAGATTCCATCTAGTAGTTCATCAGAGTCAAGCATGTAATTGGTTTTTTTCAATCTTTTTATCGCTGTAATTACGGTTTCCCGTTCGGGTCTGACAATCGCTTCCGGCTCGAGGCCCCCTTCTACAGGCGTTTGCATATTATATTGTTGAACCAGGAAAGTCGCGTAATCCACAACAGCTTGCTGATGTTCATCACCTAAACGAGACATCAATACGTTCAGTTCTCGGCAAATATTCTTCATTCAACGCGGCGAAAATTGTAATCAGGGCAGGGTTATTTCTTGCGTTCACAATAAGCGCGCGCAAATACCAGCAACTCCTCCATGATCCGAACCCGAAATTTCTGTCGTTGACGAACAAACGAAAAAGGACGGCTGAGTGGTGGATCCAGCTGTATCTCTGCCAGCGTATTCAGCTTTAGCTCTTTCCCAATGGTAGATCGCGATAAAATAGAAATACCCATTCCGGCTTCTACGGCTCCTTTCACAGCCTCAGGGCTACCGAGTTCGAGGCAATAATTTATATCAGCCGGATTGATGTTTTCGTCAAGCAGGTATTGCATGATCACCTCGCGGGTGCCAGAACCTTCCTCCCTGTTTACAAACGGGTACTTCTTCAGTTCTACCGGTTTAACCTTGCCGTTGGCTCTTAGCAGTTCGTGATTGGGTGCCACCACGACGACGAGATGGTCTTCATGGCATACTTCAACAATCAGGTTTTTGTTTGATACCGGTGCTTCCACCACACCCAGATCAATTACATTATGTTCGACCATCGAAACAATCCCTTCTGAATTCGACACCTTGAGGCGCAAATTAATATCCGGATAACGGTTTTTGAATTCACCGAGTAAAGCGGGCAACATGTATTCCGCGATCGTCGTGCTCGCACCAATTGTCAAAGCCCCGCTGATTTCTCCAGTCAGGTCACGAACCGAATTTTCCATTTCTGTATAAAGGTCGAATATGCGCTCAGCAAACTCTGATACTTTTTCGCCTGTTGGTGTCAGGCTAACCTTGTTGTGAGTACGATCGAATAGTCGTGTATTGAAATACTCTTCAAGCTGCCTAACCTGAAAGGTAACTGCGGGTTGGGTCATGTGCAGGGCTTCGGCTGCCCTGGTAAAACTCAGGAGTTTGGCAACCGTATGAAAAACTTTCAGGCGTCGATCACTCATCGACCAGACCAACCTAACAAAAACGGGAAAGTATTATATATTATTTTTATGATGCTCGATAGAGTTTATTAATGCACTCGATGTTAGATCGAAGCTCATGCCTAAAATAGGTATCCATCATAAAAAATATGGAAAATGGTTTATAATATAGAGCTATAACAGTTTTTACTTTCGCTGGTAAACTTATGGATATGAAGGAATAAAATGAAGCACATGAGAGTTATCATCTGCCTGTTTATACTGGCCTCGAGCTCACTGTTTGCAGGAGAAATCCTCAAGTGGGTCGATGAGGACGGTAATATTCATTACGGAGATGCACCACCGATTTCCGCCGAAACTGAGCGCGTAAGAGTACTATCAGCTCCGAGTAACCCAGGCAAGGCATTACCGCGTCTGTCGACTGACGGTTCGACTGACAATAGTAACAAGCGAGGCACAGATATCGCTGCTGGCGATGCCCAGGACGATCTCAAACTTCCGGCGGACCAGGCACAAATTGCCTGCGAGGAAGCCACCGCAGATTTAAAGGTTATGAATCGTAGTAGTCGTATCAGGTTAAGATCTGCCGATGGCACTACCCGCTATATGACTACTGAAGAAATCGATGTCCGCCGGGAAAATGCCGAGAAAGCTGTTTCTCTTCATTGCACCTAATTTTTATCACCTGGCTGGGCGGCTTAGCGGGATTCTCAACCTGAATTTTAGCCAGCTGTCCCGGACTATCAGCAGTTAATCCTGGTGTTCCCACAATGAAAGCAGTTTATTCAACTACCCGCGACAGGTGTTCGAAGCTGCTGTCGAGAACAATTATCGAGAACTAAAAAACCTGCTCCCGCACTACTAAAACTCCTTTATAATACCGCTTGATAATCAGACCAGCTGTCCCATCATTGGCAGCTGATTCCAAACCGCCATCTAAACCCGTCATGACCATATTATGAAAGCATCCTGCTTCCACCTGGTAACATTAAAAGAAACACCTGTAGACGCCGAGGTTATTAGCCATCAATTGATGCTCAGAGCTGGCCTGATCCGCAGGCTGGCTTCTGGAATCTATAGCTGGATGCCACTGGGTATACGCATATTGCGCAAGGTAGAAAAAATTGTGCGTGAGGAAATGGATAGCGCCGGAGCACTCGAATTATTACTGCCCGCGGTTCAACCGGCTGAACTATGGCGGGAGTCAGGGCGCTGGGATCAATTCGGACCCGAATTGCTTCGCCTCAAAGACCGTCATCAAAAAGATTACTGCATAGGCCCTACCCATGAAGAAGTTATCGCCGATATTTTCCGACGCGATATCAGGAGCTACAAACAGTTACCGATTAATTTTTACCAGATTCAGACCAAGTTTCGCGATGAAATAAGGCCGCGATTCGGGGTAATGCGCTCACGCGAATTCATCATGAAAGACGCCTATTCATTTCATCTCAACCAGGCTTCTCTGCAACAAACCTATGAGGCTATGCATCAGGCCTATACCAAAATCTTTACCCGATTTGGCCTCGCCTTTAGAGCGGTGACAGCCGATTCAGGATCGATCGGTGGTAGCGGCTCGCAGGAGTTTCATGTACTTGCTGATTCTGGAGAAGACGCGATCGCTTTTTCCGACCAGAGTCAATACGCGGCAAATATCGAAATGGCCGAAGCGATTTTGGCAGAACCAAATCGTCCCGAAGCTGGCGATGCGATGAAAACTATCGATACGCCAGGTCTCTATACGATCGAAGATCTGGCAAAATCGACATCTGTCGATATTCGACAATGTCTGAAAACCCTGGTGGCGGAAGCCGAAGACGGTGGTCTGGTAGCACTGGTATTGCGTGGCGACCACGAGCTCAATGCCGTCAAAGCCGAAAAACTCGAGGCTGTCGCGGTTCCCTTTAGATTGGCCGACAGGGAAAAAATAAAATCGGTGCTGGGTAACGATATTGGCTCGATTGGCCCTATCGGGTTGAAAATTCAGACCTATGTTGATCGCAGTGCTGCGATGGTTGGCGATTTCGTCTGCGGTGCCAATACCGATGACCAACACTATATTAATGCCAATTGGGGTCGTGACTGTGACGAGCCTGAAATCGCGGACATACGAAATGTTCAGGATGGCGACCCGAGCCCCGACGGTAAAGGGACTCTGAAAATATTACGCGGGATCGAAGTGGGCCACATATTTCAGCTCGGAGATAAATACAGCGAAGCCATGCAGGCCACTGTACTTGACGAAAATGGCAAATCCAGTACTACCTTAATGGGTTGTTACGGCATCGGTATTACCCGCGTAGTAGCCGCGGCTATCGAGCAAAATAACGATGATCGCGGTATATTCTGGCCCGATTCGCTGGCACCTTTTCAACTCGCGATCTGTCCAGTCAACTATCACAAATCAGATTCCGTCAAACAGGCATCCGATGATCTTTACCGAAACTGTCTTGATCGGGGTGTCGAGGTATTACTGGACGACAGGCCCGTAAGGCCTGGTGTCATGTTTTCCGATATGGAATTAATTGGCGTACCGCATCGTATCGTTTTTAGCGATCGCGGAATCGATGCAAAACAATTCGAATACATGGGACGCAGGAGCGAATCAGCGCAACAATATGCACTGGCAGAACTACCGGACTTTCTGGATAAATTATTCAATCAGGCATGAATAGAGAGCCACCGGACATGTCCGATCGAAAACGGTTGTTTTCAGCACCTTTTGAAATCGACGGACTGGTTCGGCGATTCCTTTGCCTGAGAATTGTGCGATTCCTGGCAGCAATATCGCTCACGGGGCTACTTTTAACCGGCCCGCTCGCTGCTTCCGAGCCTCTTGATCCGGAACTTCGACGTTTATTGCAGGACGCGGTATTAGCTGATGCCGGATTTGACGATCGATTCGATGCAGAAGTCTGGTTACTCGATATGTCGAATCGCCTCGAACCTTTCATCGAAAACCCAAAAGATCGAATAGCACTATTAAAAAGGCTTCATTACGAGGCTACGCGCGCCGGTTTGGCGCCGGAACTGGTGCTCGCAGTCATCGAGGTCGAGAGCCGATTTGACCAGTATGCCATATCGGTGTCCGGCGCCCGCGGGTTGATGCAGATCATGCCTTTCTGGCTCGATGAAATTGGTATTTCAGACAATAATCTGTTTCTGATGCGCACCAATCTGCGCATGGGTTGCACGATACTGCGCTATTATCTCGATTTAGAGTCGGGTGACCTGACACGGGCATTGGCGCGTTATAATGGCAGTCTGGGTAAATATCGTTATCCCAACAAGGTTATTGCTGCACTCAACAGCCGGTGGTTTAAACAATAACTAGCAAGCGGCCGACATGAATTAGGTGTATTGACCCCGTTCATTTTTTAAGGCTCTTCTGAAAAATTCGTGGTTAGCATAGATCGATTCAATTCATTAAGCTGTTGATTTATACTCATAATATCAAAATCAGGGCTGGTATCTTTCCCAGCATCAGATCTGAAGACAGAGTAAAATAGCCAGTATCTGCCTGGACGCTCATGATTTCCCGCGATTACGTCATCCCGGCGTATGCCGATACGTCGGACCGCGGGATCCAGAGATAGTAGCAGGAAGTTGATATGGAACGTCAACCATGCGTATATATGCTCGCGAGTAAACGAAACGGAACACTATATACGGGTGTGACTTCGAATTTGTTGAAACGTGTTTGGGAACACAAGAATAATCTAGTTGAGGGCTTTACCAACAAGTATAGTGTGCATACCTTGGTCTAGTATGAACTACACAATACGATGGATTCAGCTATCCAACGAGAAAAAGCGATCAAAAATTGGAAACGAGCCTGGAATTTGAAGGTGATTGAAAAGATGAATTCACATTGGCATGATTTGTATTCTGATCTGCTATAAAAACATGTATTTTAACTTAAACTCATCTTCGAAGTATCTGGATACCGCGGTCCGACGTATCGGCATACGCCGGAATGACGGATTTGAGGATATTTACCCCCTAATTTTCCGAAGAGATTTATTAATATAACGGTACTATTTGATTGAAATATGTATAAGTAATCATCGGATCGTACATCAATAACAAACCTGTCCAAATAAAGCGACTTGGGGCACTAGAACCATCTTGCATACGTATCAGGTCAAACCTGGTACGACAGTACGGGACAGACACTGATACGAAGGGAAGAAGAACACAGCCCACAATTAATTCCCAGTGACTTACGCCGCCAATATTTCTTGCCCAACCCATGAGCCAGAAAAATAAATAAATCAGGTATAACCCCACAAGACAGTAAGACGAGATGTAAACTAGATTCACAATCCATGTACCTAACTTTTTCATGAGCATGGTAGGCCATTATAAATCATGGTATAAATCTCCCCGATTCTGTTCGATTAGATTGGAGTGTTTTATGGTCGACAACGACTATCCGTCGTAGCGGGGAGGTGCCACCTTCAATACTTCTTCGATAGTTGTCATACCTTTAGCTACTTTTTGCGCACCGGCCAGGTTGAGCGGCTGCATCCCCTGCTTGATCGCGATTTTTCTAAATTTGACCAGATCAGATCCCTTATTAATTTCCTGTTTGAGTGTGTCATTAATCGGCATCATTTCGTAAATTCCGACACGTCCTATAAACCCGGTTTGACGACATTCCAGGCAACCTTCTGCCAGCGAAATTGACTCAGGCGCGGAAGTTGTCCAGGGTTTAATCAAGGCTTCCCATTCGAACTTGTCGATACTATGACTTTGCTTGCAATGCGGGCACAGGGTTCGGACCAGCCTTTGCGCCACTACTCCAATCAATGTAGCATTTATCAAATACGGTGGTATGCCTATTTCCGTGAGCCTCGCAATTGCCGATGGCGCATCGTTGGTGTGCAAGGTCGAAAGCACCAGATGACCGGTGAGCGCGGCCTGCACTGCCATTTCAGCGGTTTCCAGATCGCGTATTTCGCCTACCATGATAATATCCGGATCCTGGCGTAGCAGGGTTTTGACACCACTGGCGAAATCCAGGTCAATATTGTGCTGTACCTGCATCTGGTTAAAACTGGGTTCTACCAGTTCTATCGGATCTTCAATCGAGCAAACATTAACTTCCGGCGTCGCCAGATGCTTTAAACTGGTGTATAGCGTCGTAGTCTTGCCCGACCCGGTCGGTCCGGTCACTAAAATGATACCGTGCGGTTGACCGATCATCGAATGCCAGATATCGGATTCTCTTTTCTCGAAACCGAGCGCTGAAAAATTCTTCACCAGCACTTCCGGGTCAAAAATCCTGAGCACCAGTTTTTCCCCAAACGCTGTTGGCATGCTCGACAATCTCAGTTCGATTTCAGCGCCATCCGGTGAGCGGGTCTTGATGCGCCCATCCTGCGGCTTGCGTTTTTCGGCTACATCCAGACGCCCCATAATTTTGATACGACTGACTATCGCGGAGGTGATGTTAGCCGGAATTTCATAAACCTGGTGCATCACGCCGTCAATTCTGAATCGCACATTACCCTGGTCACGTCTTGGTTCAATGTGAATATCACTGGCACGTTGATTGAACGCATATTGCATCAGCCAGTCGACAATACTAACGATATGTTGATCGTCTGCATCGACTGACCCGAGGCTGCCGAGTTCAATTAACTGTTCCAGATTTTGTAGATTGCCCGGCCCTTGATCCTGGCTGGATCCGGCGTTGTCCATCGCCTTGCTGATACTGTAAAACTCAAGCAGGTATGAATTTAGATCCTTTGGATTAGCCAATACCGTACTAATTGGACGGCCTACTATCCGATCCAGCTCACTCTTCCATTCCATGTTAAAGGGATCGGTTACAGCAATTATTACCTCTTCAGGACTAACCTTGACGGCAAGAATTTTAAATCGAGAAGCATAGGCATAAGACATGATGGAAGTACACGAAGCTACATCCATTTTGAGTGGGTCGAAATTATAGCGTTCCAAACCGGACTCTGCGGCTAGCCAGTTGGTCAGGAAATCGATCGATATTACCTGGTTGGGTTGTGACTTATTGGTCCACTCTCGATTAGCGATTATTTCTATCGGGTGCAGGTTTTTGCGGTCCTGCGCAGAAACCAGCGACGAAATCATACTCGCTTTCTCCTGTTCGACTATATCCTGGGCTACCAACAGATCTAGAATGTGTTCGAGATTCTTTGTTTTACTCATTATCTTTTATTTCAATTGTTACCAGAATATTAGCAGGAAATTTTCGGCTAACAGGAAATAACAGGGCTAAATCAGGCCTGAGCTGGTGGGACGAATATGGAATCTGTGCGTAGCCCTGATATTACCGGCCGGTATGTATCGCACCGACGGCAGACGCTATCGAGTTAAAGCGGGGTTTCAGAGGATTGGGTTTCTTGAATCTAACGCCTGGCTGGCACAGCCGGTACCCGTGAAAGGCGCTACAGGCATCCAGCCAATATTAATCAGAGATTTTCTGGCTTTTAAAAACGTGAACAAAAAAAAGCCCGCTTTCGCGGGCTTTCAAAACTAGTAACCGACAGTTTTATTGCGCCAGGTAGTTTATATCTGATGCTTCTGTCTCTCCAATTACCCAGGCGCCACGAGTCTTTGCGTGCTCGACTGCAGCAGCAATCTCGGCATCGGAAGCATTGGGTATATCGAAGGTTTGACCTGCGTATATCAGGTCCGCATCCTTGATTTTAGCTGAATTGTTCTTGAAGATCAGCGGCCACTGGTATGGATTACCATAAACGGAGCCCTGACCGGCAATATTCCACAAGTTATCACCATCTGAGACGATGTAATTACCCAAAGACATGGACACGGCTTCAGTCATTGGTTCGTCCGTCTTTTCCTGATCGGCATGATACTGGGCGATAGCGTCCGAAGCTTCCGACTCGGCTTTGTTTGCTAATGTGCTGGCTCTGTCGTTATCACACTCTTCTGCTGCTTTTTCAGCAGCAGCGATTGTTTTGGCGGTTTCGCGCCATTCTAATCCCAGGTTACGGACACGGGCATTTTTCAGTTTCGCCGCATAGATCGCATTTTTCACTTCAGGAGTTGCACCCATGCATTCTTCTGCCACTGGTTCCATGGTTTCAGAGCTGTCGCTGGTACAGCCAACGGCAAATCCGACCGTGATTACTGCAATTGCAGTGAATTTCAGAAGTTCTTTAGTTTTCATATGTTCTTTTCTCCGAGAACTGTGTCGATTTGGATAAAATTCTTGTGTGCCCGTTTCGTCCGAGAGACTACATTGATCAACCTTGCAGAGCAAGTCCTAATGTGTAAATTAATGCGCTTTTTATATGCCATTTTCGTGTCAAATCACCACTGTTTTAGTCAAATCAGTCGCTATTTCACCCCAAACTCAAATAATACAGGCGGTTACTCACACGATTAAACTGCCATAATACCACTATTGCTAATACCCTTTTGTTACTATAAATAAGGTCGCCGATTTATGCTTTAATGACCTAACAAACTAAGCATCGCCTAACTGAATAATTACTGCTATTAAATACCGCCGAACAGACCTGTATCGACACGAAACTGGGCTATTCGGTCACGGACGATCAGATTATAGTAGCTATTGACAAACACGCAACAATATTAGCGCGATTATTTATTGCTCGGGATTAAAACTAATCATTGCGTTAAAGGTGCTGGCAAGCTCCCGCTAAACTCGATATAAACAGAACTTCCCGGAATAGCTTACAATCGATTTCTAAATCATCCGATGAACTGGAACATAATTGCTGAAGATTCTCATTATTTATTATAGCCGGCATGGTGGAACGACCGCCATGGCTGAGCATATAGGATCAGGCGTTGACGCCAGTCCTGGCTGTGAAGCTATCATTCGACGCCTGCCTGAAGTCTCCGCTACCACCGAGCAAACAACCGCCAACATTCCGGAACAGGGGGTACCCTATGCAGAGGTCGATGACCTGAAAGAATGCGATGGCCTGATTATCGGAAGTCCCGGGTATTTTGGCAATATGGCCGCACCACTAAAATATTTCTTCGATCAAACCAGTCAATATTGGCTTTCGGGGGAATTAATCGGTAAACCGGCTGGCGTTTTCACATCGACCTCGAGCTTGCATGGGGGCCAGGAAAGCGTGTTACTGAGCATGATGTTACCGCTATTGCACCATGGCATGTTGATCAGCGGGATACCCTATTCGGAACCTTCGCTCAACCAGACCAGTACCGGCGCGACACCCTATGGTGCCAGCCATATGGCCGGTCAGCAGGGTAAGCCTCTGAGCAGGGACGAAATTTCAGCTTGCCAGGCGTTGGGGAAACGCATCGCCACCCTGTCGACTCAACTAAGGAACCTCTGATCAGTTCATGAATGAACGCGTTGTGCCCAAAATGACCAATTTCTGCGTTGTGAAACTTAGCAATAGCCCTGCTATTACTTGCGTTCCACGCCTTGAACCTGATCATTTTGAATCACAACCCGATTCACCCAGAATTAATCAGAGGCTCCTTAAATCAATAACATGACACACCCACTTAAAGTAACTTGTATAGTCTCACTGTCGGGTCTGTTATTGTGCCAGCTTGGTCTTTTTATCTGGCAGAAAAGTGATTTTGACTTCTACTGGATTATGATACTCAGCTTTCCGTTGCTATTACCGTTTCAGGGCCTGATCTCTAATAAACGCTATACCTATAAGTGGATCGGGTTTCTATCCCTGGTTTATTTTTGTGTGGGAGTCAGCGAACTGGTTTCTACTCCTGAATTGAAAACATATGCCTTATTCACTACATTTTTCAGCATTGCTATATTCATCTCGAGTATTTACTACGCACGTTATCTGGGGGTCACGACCGTAGGCGATCCCAACACGGGTCCTTGAAGATTCTGCCAACCCTGCCAGGTGTTGCTAAGATCTATAACCGGCCAGGGCCTGTTTGATTAAAGGTACGGTAATCTTTTTCTGTGCTGACAGTGACGCCCGGTCAAGAACACCGAGTATTTCGATCTGCTTTGACAGTTGCCGGGGGTAATGTACCAGTAGATAGGCGATCACTTCTTTTGACAATTCTATTCCGAGCATGCCTGCGCGTAACTTGATCACCTCTCCTATTTCCTTTTCTCCGGTTAATTGTAACTGTAACAACAAACCCCATGACAGCCTGGACTGGAAGTCAGCCAGGCGGCAATTCAACTGCGAAGGGTTTTGTGACAGGGTGAAAATCAGATGCAGTGCGCCGTCTTTGCAATTGTTGATAATCTGATAAAACCTTTCCTCCCACTTCAAAATGCCGCAAAGTGCATCGAGATTATCCACAGCCAATACCTGGCAGGTTACTAATTCCTCGAAATCATCAGCGTCGCATTGTGCCAGTTCCCTGCCATCGTAAAGCTGGAAGCTGGTCCCCTGTAGACGCGCAAAATGTGCGCAAGCGTTAATCAGGTGCGTTTTACCACTATCCGAAGTACCCCATAACCCTATCAATGACTCGCTCTCAGCGTTAATCAGCGCTTTCAAATTAGCGATGATCAATTCTCCCTGTTGAGAAAAATAATTGTCGAAGCTGAACTGCCTGTCGAAAGACAGTGGCAGGCCGATCTGGGACAGCTTAATTGAGCACTCCTCGATCGATGTAGGAATAATTCATGATAACCTCTCTATCGTCCTGGGCATTGACCGAAGGCAGATCCAGTTGCTCGAGTACCTCACCAAGCTCGATCAGGCGCTGTAGATCTGCTGCATCATTGCGTAGCTTTAGTTTGAAAGTAACCACATCGCCCGAAATCAAGGCCACACGAATTGAATCGACCACCGACAGGGATTCAAGATAGCGTTGTACCGATATCAATTGATTAAATTTTGGCATTGACGAAATTCGCATAAACAATACCTGCTCGACCCGCCGATGATCTTCCAATGCGTACTCCAGTGCCAGGACCCGTGCAAGATGTTTAATTGCCTGATCGACTACCTGTTGTCTGGATGAGTCCCTGTATTTCCATTTAAATACCTGCTCGGCAAAACGTACCTCCCAGTCACCGTGCCAGCCCTGCCCGCTGCGTCCAACAATCTGGCCAATGACCAGTGCGTCCGGTCCGTACCGGTCTGCCAGAATATCTATATTTTCATACTGACGGGAAACTATATCTCCGATATCGATCAAAGCGATATCTTCCAGATCCATCAACGGGAACAATACCGGTACTCCCAGTTTTATCGCTGCCGCATCGAGTAACTCAATTATTTCCGGGGTGGAATCTTCTGACACCAGGCGGATGGTTTCATTTACATCGTAGCTGACCACCAGTAAGCTGCCGGGCCGTTCCTGGCCCCAGACTGGAAAATTATTTTCACGCAACAGGCCTTCAACCAGTTGCTGATTGAAATCAATTTTCAAAAATAGTTGCCCCGAATCGAAACTTTCCGAATTCTCGTCCTTGCGATTGATATAGGCGAATTGCTTAACATAGCGCGCACTGCTTTGCATCGGTCGACTAAAGGAAGGACTATTAAGCGCATCGTCCGAACCACTCACCTTGATCACGACCAGTTTAAATGCCTCGCGAAACGCCTCCAGGCGCAAAGCAGTGGTTTGATCCGCAACCGCCATTTCGATAGTAAATAATTCTTCGACAACCACCGCCTGCAAGGACCTGGAAACAACCAGCGATAGCAGGATAACTAAAAGGTAGGCCAGTTTATTCTTCATTTTTCACAATCAATCTGTCGGTTCGAGTCAACCGTAGCGATGGTAATCTGATTTCTAACCGGGGGCATAGTAAAGTTTGTTTTATTCCGATTGGGGATAATAGTTGATCACATATTATGAAACCGGGGGGAAAACTGGTGATCGTAGTTTTCCGCTGTAGAATTATCGCAAACCAGACAGTCTTCTACCAATTCTCGGACATTTAGTTTCAACGCGTGTAAAATAACACACCTGTAATATTTCCTGAACCTGCAATCCATGAATTCTGAATTATCTCTCAGTTATCGAGACTCAGGCGTAGATATAGATGCCGGTAACGAACTGGTCGAGCGTATCAAGCCTGCCGTCAAAGCGACCCATCGACAGGGCTGTGTCGGCAGCATCGGAGGCTTTGGTGGGCTGTTCGAATTGCCACTCGATCGCTATCGCAATCCACTGCTGGTATCAGGTACCGATGGTGTTGGCACGAAGTTAAAACTGGCAATTGAAATAGAAAAATTCGATACCATCGGCATCGATCTGGTAGCCATGTGTGCAAATGATATAGCGGTACTGGGTGCCGAGGCCTTATTTTTTCTCGACTACTATGCTACCGGAAAACTGAGCGTCGAGGTCGCCGAGCAGGTAATTAGCGGAATCGCCACGGGTTGTCAGCTGGCCGGCTGTGCTCTGATAGGTGGCGAAACTGCGGAGATGCCGGGCATCTATGCACCTGGCGATTTCGACCTGGCGGGATTTTGTGTGGGTATTGTAGAAAAGGAACGCGTTATCAAGGGCGATCGAGTAAAAATTGGTGACAAAATAATCGCGATAGCCTCGTCGGGACCGCATTCAAACGGATTTTCTTTAATCAGACATATTATCGAGCGCTCCAATGCCAGTTTAACCCAGGACTGCGATGGGCAAACACTTGCCGAGGCGTTAATCACGCCGACCCGAATTTACGTTAAAAATTTACTCGCGTTAACGCAGGAAATCCCGGTATTAGCCATGGCACATATTACCGGGGGTGGTTTAATGGAGAATTTGCCAAGAATACTTCCGCCTCATTGCAGTGCCTATATCGACCGCTCAAGCTGGTCTCTGCCAGCGGTATTTGACTGGTTGCAATCCGCCGGCAAGGTGGCAACCAGCGAAATGTTCCGCACCTTTAACTGTGGCGTGGGTATGGTGTTGGTAGTTGAACAGGGTAATTCCGATGCGTGCCTGCGACTGCTCGGCGAACTCGGCGAACAAGCCTGGGAATTGGGCGAAGTTGTCAAAAAAAATAACAACCCATCCGTTACTCTAGGGAATCCCTGATCAAGTCATGACCGGTATGTCTTTTGTTGTCCTGATTTCGGGCAACGGCAGTAATCTACAGTCGATTATCGACACTATAGAATCTGGGCAGATCAATGCCAGATTGAGCGCTGTCATATCCAATAATGCCGACGCCTATGGTCTCACCCGCGCAAGGAATCACGCGATTGAAACCCGCGTAATCGATCATCGACTATACGACTCCCGCGACTCCTTCGATCAGGCGTTGCAGCGGTGTGTTGAGGAGTATGATCCAGACTATATCGTTCTGGCTGGTTTTATGCGTATTATCGGTTCAGCCTTCATTAATGCCTACAGAAATAAAATACTCAACATACACCCGTCTCTATTGCCGGATTATAAGGGCCTGAACACCCATCAACGTGCGATCGAAAACCGCGAAACCGAGCACGGGGTCAGTATCCACCTGGTCACGTCTGAGCTGGACGGAGGACCGGTTCTGATGCTGGGTCGCTACGACATAGAGCAAGGCAATTCAGTGGCTGATCTCCGGCAAAAAGGCCAACAACTGGAACTCCGCATGTATCCAGTGGTTTTACAATGGTTGAGCGAAAAAAAACTGCAAATTGGCAAACATGGAATCGAGTTTGAACAACAACTTTTACGGGAACCGATCGAATTTGGTCAGTAACAGGGAAGCCCCCACCGGTTCATTGCGAATCAAAAGGTCAACAGATTAACCTGGTCCATGAATAGATCGATTATTTTACTCCTGACGATATTCCTGGCAGCGCCTGGGCTCGCAAGGGAAATTATACTAGCACCCTATCAGGCAAGTTATACGCTATACCGCGGTAGCCTCAACGTCGCCCGGTCGGAGCTATCCCTGGAACAGTCGGGTCGTTACTGGCGTTGGCGACAAACCAGCAAAGCCAGGGGCATTTATTCCCTGTTAAGTAATAAAATCCTGTACGCCGAAACCACCTTGTTACGACTCGACAATCGATACAGAATTCACAACATATTACTCACTGACGATGGCGAAGGTGATCGATTCGAAAACGCCCGATTTGACTGGAATAATCAGCAAATTGACATTCAGTACAAAAATAAACGCTATGTCGAAACTGTGCCAGGCGATGTCTACGATTCGCACAGTATTCATCTACTCTCAACACAGATGCTGCAACAAAATCTTCAGCAATCGGAATTTTACTTTTATCGTAGGGGAAAATTGACAAAATCCCAGCTTAAACGAACCGGAAAATCGACTCTAGAAATCAACAACAAGCCAATCGAGGTTTTAGTCTTCGAGCAAACCAGTGAAGGTACCGGTTCGAAATTGAAATTTTACTACGACCCGGATAAACCGTTACTGCCGATTAAAATTGAAAGAACCAAACCCGGGAAAAAAACCACGATCATGTTGTTAGAATCAGTCGAGTGGCGCTAACACCAGGAATAGACTATTGCTACGGCGCTAAGCCGTCCCGGCTATGGTCATACTTTCGAGCAGAATCGAACCGGTACGGATATTTCCGCGCATATCGAGATCGCTGCCAATTTCGACAATTCCCTGAAACATATCCTTCAGGTTGGCGGCGATGGTGATTTCCTCTACCGGAAACTGAATCTCCCCATTTTCGACCCAGAAACCAGCGGCTCCACGCGAGTAATCTCCGGTTACCGTATTCACACCATGACCCATTAATTCGGTAACCAGCAGGCCCTGATGCATGGTTTTGACGCATTCATCAAAAGTCTTTCCAGTATCTTGCAGGGTTAAATTGTGTACACCGCTAGCGTGCCCGGTTGATTGCAGCCCAAGCTTTCGCGCCGCGTAGCTATCCAGCAGATAATCCTGTATCACACCATCGCTAACCAGGTCGGTCTGCTTGACCACGACGCCTTCCGAATCAAAATTTGCCGAACCCAGGCCCTGCAATTCGAAAGGATACTCGACCAGCTGTAAAAATTCAGGGAATACCCTGGTATCAATCGCATCGAGCAAAAAGCTGGCTTTGCGGTACTGAGCCGGACCGCTAATTGCAGCAGTGAAATGGCCGATAAGGCCACGTGCAATTTCCGAAACAAATAGTATTGGCGCCTGCCGGGTCTGCAGCCTTTGTGCATCGAGTCGTTTCAGTGTACGTTCGGCAGCCTTTAATCCGACTGCTCTGGCGCTGGCCAGGTGATCGGGATTACGGCTGATTTCATACCAGTAATCGCGTTGCATACCCGCTGTGGACTCACCCACCACCGAGCAACTGATGCTGTGCCGTGTCGTATGATCGGCCTGCAAAAAACCGTGGGTATTACCGTAAACCGATACACCGGCGTTTGAATCAACCGAGGCGCCCTCTGAATTAATTATCTTTTTATCAAACTCGAGCGCTGCATTTTCACATTCTAGGGCCATCTCGATCACTGCTTCTGGAGAAATTTCCCAGGGATGATACAAATCCAGATCGGCAAACTGATGCGCCATTAAATCCGCATCGGCAAGGCCGGTACAGGGATCCTCGGAGGTATACCTGGCAATATTACAGGCGGCCTCTACTGTCGTGCGGATTGCCCCGGGGTCCAGATTGGAAGTACTCGCACTGCCTTTATGCTGACCGAAATAAACACTGATGCCGAGGCCATTGTCCTGCTGGTGCTCAATAGTTTCGACAGATCGCATGCGTGCCGCCACCGATAGTCCCTGCGATACCGATAAGCCGGCCTCGGCCTGGGAAGCACCCCTGTCCGTGGCCATCTTCAGGGTTTCAGCGACGATGTTTTTAAATGATTCGGCATCAGGAAATGCTAACATGCTTTTGTTTTTATCGTTCATGGACCCATTCTAGCTTATCCCCTTATGGAAAACGAAATAAACAATGGCAGCTCTGATGATATCAAGTATGTCAGCAAATCCCGGCTCAAGCATGAAAGTCACGAGATACAAAAACTGGGTAAACGCCTGGCAACCCTGTCCAGTGAGCAACTGGAACGCATTCCACTCGACCAGCCGGTCAGGGAAGCTATCGCGCTGGCGCATAAAATCCAGAACAAGCGAAGCGCCCTGAAACGACACTATCAGTTTATCGGCAAGCTACTACGCGCACGGGATACCGACACCATTTTCGCGGCACTGGAACAATTCGAGCAGTCCAGCCATAGTCAGATACAACGCCACCACCGCGCCGAGCACTGGCGCGATCAAATTATTGATCGTGGCATCGACGCAATCGAAGAGTTATTACTGGAACAAGATAACGCAAACCGGCAAAATTTACGCCAGCTCTGGCGAAGCTACAATAGTGTAAACAGCGAGGCACGTAAAACACGCTTTGCTCGATTGATCTATCGGGAAATTTTGCAGGGCCTTGATCAGTAAAACAGAGCCTAGCCAGCGCAACAAGACAGTTTTGACACATCTCTATCAAATGTCTGGGCCGCAAGTTTCAATCCCTCAACCGTGGTCAGGTAGGGGAAAATCATCCCCCCCAGTTCGTCGATTGTCATTCCGGCTTTAATCGCTATGGCGGCAGTTTGAATACTGTCAGCACCTTCGGGTGCCAGAATGTGGGCGCCGATTAGTTTCCGGGTATTAGCGTCTGCGACCAGCTTTATTAGCCCACGGGTATCGCGCGCGGCAAGCGCTCTCGGCACATTCTCCATACCAAGGATCGATGTTTTGACATCAAATCCAGCCTCACGCGCAGCAGCTTCAGTTAATCCTACGTGGGCAACCTGCGGATCGGTAAATACTACCTCGGGCATGACGGAATTATCATACTGTCGGCTATCTCCATTTAACGCATTTTCCGCCGCGATTTTTGCACCATTAGCAGCCATGTAAACAAACATATCCCTTCCGGTAACGTCACCTGCTGCATAGACGCCGTTGCGCGTGGTGCGCATCCGGTCATTAACCTTGATACCGTCATTGGCTAACAATTCCACCCCCATTTCTTCGAGGCCCAGGTCGTCGGAGTTAGCGCGACGTCCTGTTGCCATCAGCACATGTTCGGCGATGAGCTTGTGATGGCTGCCTCCATGGCGAAAAGCAAGGCATACGTCTCCATTCTTTGTAATCGATTGATAACTGACACCGTACAGCAGGTTTAGCCCTTCGGCCTGCAAAGACTGCTTCAGTGCTTCGCTGATTTCGGGTTCACCCGACGGCAGCAGGCGGGAACGGCAAAGGATAGTCACGGCCGTCCCCATGCGAGCAAACATCTGGCCCAGCTCACAGGCGATCACCCCACCCCCGATGATAATCAATGAGGCCGGTAGATGATCGAGTTCGAGAGCAGTAGTGCTGGTAAGACAGGGCACATCGTCGATGCCCTCGATTGGCGGCGGCGAAGCCGAGCTACCGGTAGCTATGATAACTTTGCTCACCTTGACGAAATCTCCATCGATCGATATACCACCATCGGTGAGGCGGGCTTTGCCCTCTCGATATTTAATAGACTCATATGACGCAAGAATATCAGTGTACTTTGCCTTGCGAAGTTCTGAAACCAGTTGCGATTTATCTGCCATCACCGCAGACCAGTCGGTCACCGAGCCACTGGCCCGGATTCCATGGAAACGGCTCGCTGTCCTAGCCTGATGCAGTGTTTCTGCGGCACGGATCATTGTCTTCGAAGGCACACAACCGACATTCACACAGGTCCCACCGATAGTACTGTGGCCAATCAAAATCACCTGTGCACCCTGCTCTGCCGCGGTAATTGCTGCCGAAAAACCGGCCGATCCGGCACCAATTACTGCCAGGTCAAAAACTCCATTAATGTTTGGCATCGTTATTATCTTCAGCTGGCTGGCGTCGCCAGAGGGCGTATATAGTCAGTGCGAGAAAGAAAGCCAGCGCCGGAAACAGCACATAGTCGAGATACCCTACCAGCGAGGCAAGCCCGATGGTCCCCAGCAGAATTACCAGTATCGGGGTAAAGCAACATAGTGCCGCTACCACAGTACCAGCCACCCCGATTCTGAGTAAATTATTTTGATTCATATTATTCTACTCCCTCGCTTTCAAAATTGATCAGGACTAAATTCTCTATAAAATTGGTTACAGTGATATATAATAAAACCTGTAGTCACTACAGCTGCAAGGGAAATATGCGATGACCCAGATAACTTCAGTGCAAGACCTTCTGATTGGAGAAATGTCTCGACGAACAGGAGTCCATGTAGAAACCATTCGCTACTATGAGCGGATTGGGGTGATGCCCAGGCCGAAGCGAAGCGATGGTGGCCATAGGCTTTATAATGTGCCACAACTCAATCGCCTGGCCTTTATAAAACGCAGCCGTGATCTGGGATTTAGCCTCAAGGAAGTCCTCACGCTTCTGGCGCTGGTCGACAGCGGAGAAATGACCTGTAGCGAAGTCCACGCCTTGACTGTCGAACACCTGACAGACGTGAAGAGTAAAATTGCCGATCTGCGTAAATTAGAGCATGCGCTCAAGGACCTAGCGGCGCAATGTTCGCTCGGAAACGTATCAAACTGTCCTATCGTAGAAACCCTTTATGGACTGTCTTGAACTGTCCTGAGCGTAATTCACATGCCCACCTACTCCTTATAATTCAGCCAGTTTGCAACCAATATTGGTAAATCGCTTATTATCGACAGGGTAGGCTTTAAGACAATTGTTTGACTGGGGTTTTTATGCAAGTAACATAGCGTTCAAACTATCAATAATCAATCCCAGAGAGATTTAGCCATGTCTAATAATAAAGTTTTAATTCTGCTGAACCAGTCGGAGCTTAGCCAGAAAATATTACCTTATGTGGAAAAGCTTATTTCTGCTGGCGACAATGACCTGATTCTGTTTTTTGTAACCAATCCACCCACCGGCGCTGGCTTTGGCGAACCCGATCTGGGGGCCGGTTATGTACCTATGCCAGGCGATGAGTCGGTTAAACCGACACTCCACCCGATTTATGCCACCCAGCAGGAGGACAACATAGAAGCCCACGTCGAGGCCGAACTGATGCCGGTCACCAACCGTCTCAAAGCAGCGGGCTATAATGTCTCTACTGTGGTGGGTTTCGGCAAGGATCCCATTGAAACAATAATGGGTGTAATCAACAAAGACAATATCGACTTGTTAGCCATGTCCACCCGTGCCCAGGTAGGCGTCACTCGCTTCTTTTTCAGAAACATTGCCGATACCCTGGCGCAAAAAGTAGGTATTCCCGTGCTACTGATACACCCGCCAGGAAAATAGCGCTAATTTCCGACCTCCGGCGCGAAAAATCATTTAACAAGCCTCTTTTTCAAACCAGTTATACACTTGCGGGGACAACAGGAGTCCTGCGCTCGACATCTCCGTTTTGCGCCCGATCACGTAAATAATGATCCATTAATACCAGCGCCAGCATCGCCTCGGCAATCGGTGTGGCGCGAATTCCGACGCAGGGATCGTGACGACCTTTGGTTCTGATTTCCACTGGCGCACCATCCAGATCGATCGTTTTGCCGGGCAAATGGATACTCGATGTCGGTTTCAGGGCAATATTGACCCGTAAATCCTGACCCGAGGTAATACCGCCGAGTGTGCCGCCGGCGTTATTCGACAGGAATCCCTCGGGGGTAATTTCATCGCGGTGGACGGTGCCTTTTTGCTCGATGCTATCGAATCCTGCACCGATTTCGACACCCTTCACCGCATTGATGCTCATCATCGCGTGGGCTATATCGGCGTCGATACGACCAAATATAGGTTCGCCGAGACCCGGCGGTACGCCGGTCGCAACCACAGAAATTTTCGCGCCGATGGACTCGCCTTCCTTGCGTAGCGCATCCATGTATTTTTCCATCGAAGGCACCATATTGGCATCGGGACAGAAAAATGGATTATTGTTGACTTCTTCCCAGTCTAATTTTTTCGGTTTAAGCGGCCCAAGCTGCGAGAGATAACCACGAATTTGAATACCGCAGCGCTCGGCCAGATATTTCTTTGCGATGCCGCCGGCTGCGACGCGCATTGCTGTTTCTCTGGCCGACGAACGACCGCCACCCCGGTAGTCACGAAACCCATACTTCTGCGTATAGGTGTAATCCGCGTGGCCGGGTCGAAACTGGTTCTTGATATTGCTATAGTCTTTCGAGCGTTGATCCTGGTTAAAGATTAATAGCGCAATGGGCGTACCAGTGGTTTTTCCCTCGAAAGTGCCCGACAGTATTTGCACCGCATCGTCTTCGCGCCGTTGCGTTGTATGACGCGAGGTTCCGGGTTTGCGACGATCCAGGTCATCCTGTAAATCGGCTACGCTTAGTTCCAGCCCCGGGGGGCAACCGTCGACAATACAGCCGATCGCAGCACCGTGACTTTCGCCAAACGAGGTGACAACAAATAATTTACCAAAACTGTTACCCGACATAGAATCCCGACCCAAAAATTGAAATTGTAAGAACAGCCTATACTTAAGCCTGTATGCAGCATTCTACTAAAAAACTCGGCATGATGTTCACAGTCAGCGGCTGGATTTTGGGTTTTCTGCTACTGGCGCTGATTTTCTCAAAAGTTGTTGACCATCAATCCAATCCCAACCAGTCGGTTGCAACTTCTAAATCCAGTCAGTTCAAGGAAATTGTGCTGGAACGAAACCGCTACGGACACTATGTTTTTGATGGTGAAATCAATGGAAAGCCGGTTACCTTTCTGGTGGATACCGGGGCAACTGAAATCAGTATACCGGCAAACCTGCAAACATATTTACAGCTTAAGGCTGGTCGCTCTTTCAGTGTTTCCACTGCCAATGGAGTCGCTAGTGTCTATTCGACCAGGTTAGGCGAACTGAAATTGGGGGAAATTTTATTAACCGATATTAAGGCACACCTGAACCCCGGACTACCTGACGACCAAATACTGCTGGGCATGAACGTGCTAAAGAATATGGAACTGGTACAGCGCGGGGATTCGCTGATCATCAGGCAGTATCGATAATTATAATAAATGTTTCTCTCCATTCCTCGCTAGATCGTAGCTCCCCGGTAGACATAAATATTTAAAAACTCCTTGTAACTCATTACGGGGATTTGCAATTGTTCGCATATTTCTGAATTAATTGAGTTTTTCAAAACAATTAAGGGATGAAATATAAAAAATAATTTAATATAACGCCTCTATGCCAATACCACGCCGGAGATTGACCACATGACAAATTTTGACCTGAAGCTGAAAGACCTGGATGTATACAATGACTTCATCCGTCGACACATTGGTCCCGGCCCGGTCGACGAACAGGCCATGCTCACCGAGCTTGGTATGAAAAGCCTGGAAGAGCTGGTCGACAAGGTAGTGCCTGCGTCAATACGACGCAAAAAAACGCTGGCGGTAAAGGCCAGCAGATCTGAGCGCCAGGTCCTCGACAAACTGTACCAGGTATCAACCCGAAATCAGCTGTATAAGTCGTTCATTGGCATGGGCTACTATAATACCCAGACACCGACCGTGATCGAACGTAACCTGCTGCGAAACCCGGCCTGGTATACCGCCTACACGCCCTACCAGGCAGAGATTTCTCAAGGTCGACTCGAAGCACTGTTAAATTTTCAAACCATGATCAGCGATTTAACCGGCATGGAAATCGCTAACGCATCGATGCTGGACGAGGCGACCTCGGCTGCCGAGGCCATGACTCTGTGCCAGCGCATGTCTAAAAGCAAGGGCAACATATTCTTTGTTGCCGACTCCTGCCATCCGCAAACTATCGCCGTGGTTGCCAATCGGGCGCTGCATTTTGGCATTGAAATAGTCGTCGGTGACCCGCTCAACGATCTCGACGAACTGGACTTGTTCGGTGTGTTGTTGCAGTACCCCTGCTCCACTGGTGAAATTCAGGATTACCACGAACTGGTACAACAGGTACACGAACGCAAGGCCCTGGTAGCGGTCGCGGCGGATTTACTCAGCCTCACCCTGCTAAAACCACCGGGAGAATTCGACGCTGACGTTGTAGTCGGTACTTCGCAACGCTTTGGTGTGCCATTGGGTTATGGCGGTCCTCATGCTGCCTACATGGCCACACGCGAGGCGTTCAAGCGCTCGATGCCGGGACGATTAATTGGCGTTTCGGTCGACAGCCGCGGCAGGCCCGCATTACGCCTCGCCCTGCAAACCCGCGAGCAACACATTCGCCGCGAAAAAGCGACCAGTAATATCTGTACCGCCCAGGCCCTGCTCGCGATTATGGCGAGCATGTACGCGGTCTATCACGGACCCGATGAAATTCGTCGTATCGCCCAGCGTATTCATCGTATGACGACAATTCTCGCTATCGGCTTGCGGGATTTAGGCCATACCGTACCGACTGAACATTTTTTTGACACCATTACCGTAACTACCGGTAATGCTACCGAATTTGTGATGGCCGCAGCGCGCTCGGAAAAAATTAACCTGCGCTACGTAGACATGAACACCATTGGCATCTCGCTCGACGAAAAGGCGACTCCGGGTGATATTGAAAAACTGTTCAATATTTTTACTCATGACCACGGCGGCGATGTGTCACTCGATGAGATCGATAGCAGGGTCAAAATTTCCCTGCCCAAAGCATTGGTACGAACCAGTGAGTACCTGACCCACCCGGTTTTCAATAAACACCACTCGGAAACCGACCTGATGCGTTATATGCGCAAACTCGCTGACAAGGACCTGGCGCTCGATCGCAGCATGATTCCGCTGGGTTCCTGTACCATGAAACTGAACGCTGCCACCCAGCTAGTGCCGGTTACCTGGCCCGGATACGGTCGCGTCCATCCGTTTGTGCCGCTCGACCAGGCGCAGGGTTATCAGCAGTTATTCATCGAGCTCGAGCAAATGCTTTGCGCCTGCACCGGTTACGACGCCGTCTCGCTGCAACCCAACTCGGGTGCGCAGGGTGAGTATGCCGGCCTGCTGGCGATCAAGGGTTACCATCAAAGTCGTAATGAAGGGCACCGTAATATTTGCCTGATTCCCGCTTCTGCACATGGTACCAACCCGGCATCGGCACAGATGGCCGGCATGAAGGTAGTCGTCGTCGGCACTGCCAAATCGGGCAACATCGATATGGACGAACTGAAAGCCAAGGCCGAGAAGTATAGCAACGAACTCGCAGCCATCATGATTACCTATCCATCAACCCACGGTGTATTCGAAGACGACGTTACCGACGTCTGCGAACTGATCCATTCACACGGTGGGCAGGTCTATATCGACGGCGCAAATATGAACGCGATGGTTGGCCTTTGCGCCCCAGGTAAATTTGGCGGAGACGTATCGCATTTAAACCTGCACAAAACCTTCAGTATTCCGCACGGTGGTGGTGGCCCCGGGGTGGGCCCAATAGGTGTTCGCGAACACTTGAAACCATTTCTACCTTCGACCAACATCGAAAACCTGCAAAACTCGACCGGACCGGTTTCGGCGACCCCCTTTGGTAGCGCCAGTATTTTACCGATTAGCTGGGCCTATATTACGCTGTTGGGGCAGCAGGGATTGCCCAAGGCCTCCGCCATCGCTATTCTCAATGCTAACTATATTGCCAGTCGCCTGGATAAACATTTCCCGATTCTTTATACCGGTCACAATGGCCTGGTAGCCCACGAATGTATTATCGATACGCGCATCGTCAAGCAAACAACCGGTATTAGTGTCGATGATATCGCCAAACGCTTAATCGACTATGGTTTCCATGCGCCGACCATGTCATTTCCGGTAGCGGGCACCTTGATGATCGAACCGACCGAGAGCGAATCAAAGGAAGAAATCGACCGTTTTTGCGATGCGATGATATCAATAGGAAAGGAAATTAAGGCGATAGAAGACGGTGAAATGGATGGCGAAGATAATCCGCTTAAAAACGCACCGCATACCATCGACATGGTCAGTGCCGATGAGTGGAATCATGCCTATAGCCGCGAGCAGGCAGCCTACCCTCTACCCTCGTTGCGGGAGGATAAATACTGGGCACCGGTGGGTCGCGTCGATAATGTATTCGGGGACATGAATCTGATTTGCGCCTGTCCACCGTTATCAGCCTACCAGGACGAGGACTGATTACGCGAACAGATAAGCCCGGGACGCCTGGCAGACAAAAACCGATCATCGTATGGCCTAATCTGGGGCTATCCGGATCTGTTTTTCAGGATTAATATCGTCCTATGGCAATTAGCGTTTTTGATTTATTTTCCATCGGCATCGGACCGTCAAGTTCGCACACGGTCGGGCCGATGCGCGCGGCTCACCGGTTTGTCATAGCGCTACACAAAGAGGGGTCATTAAGCCGGGTTCACCGCGTCAATACTGAGCTGTTCGGTTCTCTCGGCGCGACCGGTAAAGGACACGGCAGCGACAAGGCAGTGATGCTGGGGCTTGAGGGTGAATTACCCGAGTCGGTCGATACCACGCAGGTCGATGCCCGCCTGGCTGAAATCAGACAGCAGCAGAAAATTAACCTGCTGGGCCAACATTCTGTTGGCTTTATCGAGAAGAATGATTTCATTATGCATCGCAAAAAGAAACTGCCGTTTCATTCCAATGGTATGACATTCTGTGCTTTCGACCAACAGGGCAATGAATTATCCAGGGCGACCTTTTATTCGGTCGGCGGCGGATTCATCGTCGATGAAACTGCAACCGGCAGCGATCGCATTAAGCTGGACGACACGGTGCTGCCCTATCCTTTTTTAACCGCGGTCGACCTGTTAATCCATTGTGCTAATCACGATATGCGTATCAGCGATGTGATGATGGAAAATGAAAAACTGTGGCGCAGTGAAGATGAGATCCGTGCCGGCCTGTTGAATATATGGAAAGTGATGAAAACCTGCGTCAACAATGGTTGCCGTAATGAAGGTATATTGCCGGGCGGATTGAAAGTAAAACGACGCGCGGCTGATCTTTTCCGTAAATTGAGTGCACATCCAAACATTAGCTACAAGGACCCCCTGACCACGCTGGACTGGGTGAATCTCTACGCGCTCGCGGTCAATGAAGAGAACGCTGCCGGCGGCCGTGTCGTTACCGCGCCGACCAATGGCGCGGCCGGCATCATTCCTGCGGTGATGCACTATTACCACTACTTTTACCCTAATGCAGATGAGGACGGCATCGTCCGTTTTTTACTCACCGCCGGTGCGATCGGTATTTTGTACAAGGAGAACGCCTCGATTTCCGGTTCAGAAGTCGGCTGCCAGGGCGAAGTCGGCAGTGCCTGCTCGATGGCTGCTGGTGCACTCACCGAAGTACTCGGCGGCACATCCGAACAGGTCGAAAATGCCGCCGAGATAGGAATGGAACACAACCTCGGACTGACCTGTGACCCGATCGGCGGACTGGTGCAGGTGCCTTGTATCGAACGCAACGCGATGGCTTCGATTAAAGCGATCAATGCGTCTCGCATTGCTCTGCGCGGCGACGGCCAGCATTTCGTTTCGCTCGACAAGGTGATCAAAACCATGCGTGAAACCGGTGCCGATATGAAGACCAAGTATAAGGAAACTGCGCGCGGTGGACTGGCGGTGAATGTTATCGAGTGCTAGAGAAGCCGGTTATATCAACAGTCTCAAAAGTAAGTCGGTGTTGAGTATGGTATCTTTCACCCGCGCAAACGTCTGAACAATAAAATAGGGGAAAGGAATACAGATGCTTGATAAAATTCAAAACACGCTATTCTATTTTGGTTATTTAAAAGATTACCCCTGGGTTCAAGCATTGATCCTGGTTGTTGGTTTTATTCTGATCGCGTGGATATTCGATCGATTCATTATCTCAATCCTAAAACGTATAGCTGTCAAAACGAAGTTCGAAGTCGACAATCGTCTTATCGAACTGCTGCACGGCCCGATCTATAGCAGCATTATCATTCTGGGGATTGCGCTCGCGGTCCATAGGCTCGGCCCCGTCGAGCCGTTTAATTTTATTATTTATTCAAGTCTGGAAAGTATCGCTTACCTGATCTGGACCGTGCTATTTTTGAGAGTTACCAAACTGATTCTCGGGCATGTTGCGCGAAGTGATCGCCACATCAGTATTCTGCATCCCCAGACCCTGCCGCTGTTCGAAAATATTGCCAATATCGCGATATTCGTAATTGCCGTCTATATCATATTTACTGCATGGCATATCGACATGACGGCCTGGCTGGCCTCGGCCGGAATTATTGGCATAGCGGTTGGCTTTGCCGCCAAGGACACGCTGGCGAACCTGTTTTCCGGGGTATTCATACTCGCCGACGCGCCCTACAAGATCGGTGATTTTGTGGTACTCGATTCAGGAGAGCGCGGTGAAGTAACCCATATCGGTATTCGCAGTACGCGCCTGCTGACGCGTGATGATATAGAGGTCACGGTACCGAATTCGGTGATGGGAAATACCAAAATCATCAATGAATCCGGTGGGCCCGGAGAAAAATACCGAATCCGTATTGCGGTAAGCGTGGCATACGGTTCCGACATCGACAAGGTTCGCAAGGTACTGGAAAATATTGCATTAAGCGAGGAATTAGTCTGCGAGGACCCGGAACCACGGGTACGTTTTCGTAGATTTGGGGCATCGGGTCTCGACTTCGAACTGCTCTGCTGGATCGATCAACCGGTATTACGTGGACGCCTGACCGACGCCTTGAATTGCCAGGTATATAAACGATTCATCGAGGAGAAGATTGAAATTCCTTACAGCAAGCATGACTTGTATATCAAGGAGATGCCAAAGTAGTGTGAGCTTCGGAGTCCCATGCGGGGTAATGCTGCTCCGCATCATTTCGCGCCTACGAGCCGGAATCTAATATTGAATCGTCATTCCGGCGCCCGAGCCGGAATCTATTAAACTAGTATTGATAGACAATCAGGGGGTTGGATCGAAGGATTCCGGCTCGTAGGCCGGATTGACGAATGAATCCCTCTACTCACCAAACACGTCAACCACCGAATCACGCACTGCACTGACAATATCATCGAGCGTTGATTCTTCGGTGGTCAAGGGTGGGGCAATACAAACCACTTCACTGCGCATACGCGTAAACAATCCATGGCTAATCATCGCTTTTGTCATTTTCGTCCCTACCCCCCACTCGGCGGGATACAGCTCTTTGCTGTCCTTGCTTTCAACCAGCTCAACCCCACACATCAGACCTTTGCCGCGCACTTCGCCGACATGCGGATGACCATCTAGTTCGGCGTGCAGTTTTTCCAGCAGATATTCTCCCTTGCTCGCCGCCTGCCCCGGAAAATCTTCGTTTTCGATGATATCCAGTGTTGCCAGGCCGACCGCGCAGGTGGTTGGATGACCACTATAGGTATAGGCGTGCATCCAGGGTTTATCACTCGACTTAACCAGATCGGCTATCTCATCGTTCATGCCGATGCCACCCAACGGAACATAACCAGAGGTGATAGCCTTGGCAAACTGTACCAGGTCGGGCTGTACGCCGTAATGATCGAGTGCAAACATTTTCCCTGTTCGTCCAAAGGCGGTTATTACCTCGTCAGCGACGAATAACACCTCGTACTGGTCGCATATTTCACGAATTCGCGGGAAATAATCTTCCTGCGGCACGATGACGCCACCGGCACCCTGTACTGGCTCGGCAATGAACATTGCCACGGTCTCGGGGCCTTGCGCCAGAATTTCCTTTTCCAGCTCATTGGCAGCGGCAATACCCTGCGAAGAACCATCCCCGGGCACCGGGTAACGATAAGGGTCGGGCGAAGGGATATGACTGAAGCCGGGAATGCGGGGTTCGAACATGGGCCAGTAGCTGTCAATTCCGGTGGCACACATTGCCGCAAAAGTAACCCCGTGATAGCCCCAGATACGACTGATCACCTTGGTCTTTTCGGGTTTACCCCTTGCTTTCCAGTACCACCGGGCAAGCTTGATATTGCTGTCGGTGGCTTCACCACCACCCGAGGTAAAATAAAAGTTATTAATGCCCGGGTAGCTGAGCTCCGACAAACGCCCGGCGAGTTCGATGGCTGGACGATTTGAAGCACCGGCATAACTCGATCCAAATGCCAGCTCTCGCATTTGGCTAGCTGCCGCATCGGCCAATTCGCGTCGACCGTGCCCCGCGTTCACATTCCACAGGCAGGATAGACCATCGATCAGGCGATTACCGTCGGCGTCTATCAGGTACGAACCTTCTCCCTTCACCCATACCTTACCATTGGCTTGACCCGCCGTATGGTGCAGAGGATGAATCATGTGTTGCTGGTCCTTTTCGAGTAAGGCGGTATTGCTCAGTGGTGCATTCATTAAATTAATCTCATATGGCAAGGGGTATTAAGACTTCTAGCCAGAGGAAATACTTTTCAACCCACGGCTCCAGACGATGTATTATAGGCATCCGGGGCAGGGATGGAACCACCGGGGCTAGTGATATTTCTCGCTGGTAAAATGACCCGGTTCGCGACGTCGGTGCTTACGCATATCACGTGCTTCGAGCACCGAACTCACATCTCGAATCATATTCGAATTACCACACATCATCACGTGTGAATTATCCGCAGAAAGCGACAGGTCTGCCCTGCTTTCAAGTTCACCGTTGCTAATCGCTTCGGGTATTCGAATGCGCAGGGTATCCCCTATATCCTCGCGCGTAATAATCGGAATAAAACACAGTTGTTTGCAGTGTGATTCCACCAGCTTCGCAATTTGTTTCGCATAGGCCAGCTCTTCTGTGGTGCGAGCCGAATAGGTCAGGATGACACGCTCGAATCTCTGCCAGACTTCTTCACCTTTGAGAATAGACAAAAACGGACCTATGGCAGTACCGGTCGCCATCATCCACAAATTTGCGACATCCGGTACTTCATTGACGGTCAGAAAACCGGCGGGATTGGTAGCCACCATCACATCATCCCCTTGCTTGAGCTCAAACAGGCGGGGCGACAGGGGACCATCGGTGACAATATTGAACAATATTTCCAGTTCGGGCTCGGAAGGAGCATTGACCAGAGAATAAGGACGGGCAATTATTTCGCCATCAATTTCGAGCCCGACACGAACAAATTGCCCGGCGTTAAACGCACCCAGGTCAGCGTCAATTTTTAATGAAGTAAGATCATCGGTCCAGCGCCGATTCTCGAGTACTGTTCCATTCAACCACTTTGCCATAGTCCTGGTTCCTGCCTTAGTTATAGTTGGCCAACAATCGTATTAAAGATAGGTACAGCTTAAGGTGAAAACAACCCCGCGTCACGATAGAATGAATCTCGGATTTAGAAAATTACCAGTAAGGTGGTCGATAGTGTCCAATACCAGCCTGGGCCTGGGCGAAGACCTGCAACAATACCTGTTGGATGTGTCTTTACACGAGCCTGCAATTTGTCAGCGCCTGCGCGAGCAAACGGTGTGCATGGCCGAAGGCATGATGTTGAGTTCGCCCGAGCAGGTACAACTACTCTTGTTATTGTGCAAAATGCTGAATGCCAAAATGGGACTTGAAATCGGCACTTTTACCGGCTATACCAGTCTGCGCCTGACCCTTGGTATCACCGATCTACAGATGACCTGTTGCGATATTAGCGAGGAATTTACCGCAATTGGAAAACAATACTGGCAGCAGGCCGGCGTCGATGACCGCGTTCATCTACGCCTAGCGCCCGCTCTCGAAACTCTCGATGGTCTGATTGCGAACGGGCAATCCGAAAGCTTTGATTTTGCCTATATAGACGCCGATAAAACGGCTTATCGTGATTACGTGGAACGCTGCCTGACACTGGTTCGCGCAGGTGGATTAATCGCCCTGGATAACACCCTGTGGAGTGGATCGGTGGCAGATCCGGATGACCACGAGGAGGACACAGTCGCGTTGCGTCAACTGAATAGCTGGCTGCATTCGCAAAAGGAATACGACTATGACCTGTCGTTGGTACCAATTGGAGACGGCCTGACATTATTGCGCAAGGTTTGAATTACCACACAATCCCGGTCCTCCTGGATCAATACCTATTAACTGCCTTATTAATTTTATTAAACTGGACAGGATGGGAGGCTAGTCCATGTTTTCGATAGAGTCGTGCCCGCTACCCGATGATGCACTTCTGGACAAATATGTTCGAAGCGGGGCCTATACGGATTGTTATCGAACCGTAGTTTGTGGTCATGTGACGCATGCGCAGTTTGTGGGGGCCTTTTACACCACGTTGATTTTTAAACTTGAACGGATGATTCTGAAATTGGCTGTATCAAAACCATCATCCGATGCCCAGGCAAGGCAGCTGGCCAATGGATCCATTGACAGATTTGCTGCCTGGCAGGTGGAAAACAGATGTGAAAACCAGTTGTTGATGTCTGATTACCAGGGTCGTACCAGGTCCTGGTTCATGGTTTTACCCGTAGGCAGTGGAAACAACAGAAAAACACAATTATATTTTGGATCTGCGGTCATTCCAGTGCAGAATGAGGAAACGGGCAGGCGGTCGATTGGCTTAGGCTTTCGTGCATTACTTGGATTTCACAAAATCTATTCTGAAATACTGCTGTACTCTGCCAGGTCACGTCTTGAATAACAGCTTAACCGACATTATCACCGACCCCGATTCAGACTCTCTGAAAATTAGCTTATCGAAGACAATTTAAAATGTTTCACAAGGTCTCAACAAGCAGTGAAATAATTGAAGTCGTCAATATTGCCCGCGAGATCTGGAGGGAACACTACCCACCGATTATTGGTATCGAACAAGTGGAGTACATGTTAGAACATTTTCATTCGAAGGATGCAATAACAATAGAGTTGAGTCAGGAAAACTATGCCTACTATCTGATAAAAAATCATAACAACAAAATTATTGGTTACATCGGTATTCAGCTAAAAGGGGATTATTTATTTTTAAGTAAGATATACATACTATCGAGCGAGCGTGGAAATGGTGTGGGTAAAGCATCGATGAATTTTATTAAGGATCTGGCGCAAAAAAATAAAATGAATAAGATTTCACTGACCGTTAATAAAAATAATACCGAATCAATAACCGCCTATTACCGGCTCGGCTTTATAAAAACCGGTGATGTTTGCGTCGATATCGGTGGTGGCTATGAAATGGACGATTTTCAGATGGAATTAAACCTAGGGAACCTCTGATAATTGATTATTACACTGACATCCTCTGCGTCTGGGCCTGGATCGCGCAGCGTCGTATCGATGAACTCAGCTCGCAACTGGGGGATAAGTCGAGCTACGCTACCATTGCATTGATGTATTTGGTGACGTGGACAAGAAGATAGAGGCACAATAGAAGCGAGCTGGTGCTAGTTATCGTTGCCGCTTAGCCCTGGCTTCCAGCTGAATTTCGACGACGACCCTTGTTGCGAGGTTTTAGGCCTGCCCGACTACCACTTCCGGTATGGCGCTTGTTTTTACCGGTGGGCTTATGGCCCCTGGCATTATCTCCAGATCTCTGCCCATCCCGATGTCCCGGTTTCGGTTTCTTTGGTTTTTTAGCCCGTACCGGGCGATTTGATAAACTCGACTCAGGCAACTCATGAACAGGCTCGTAGCCTTCTACCAGTTTGCGCGCCAACAACTGCCTGAGCAGTCGTTCAATGTCAGAGAGCTGTATAAATTCATCGGCACTGACCAGGGAAATCGCCTGGCCGGTGGCACCTGCGCGCCCGGTTCGACCAATGCGGTGAATATAGTCTTCCGGAACACTGGGTAGATCAAAATTTACAACCTGGGGTAACTGATCGATATCCAGGCCCCGCGCCGCAATATCGGTTGCTACCAGTATGTGAATCTTGCCACTTTTAAATTCTGCCAGGGCTTTAGTTCGCGCACTCTGGCTCTTATTACCATGAATTGCCACCGCATGGATTCCGGCTGACTCCAGCTGACGGGTTAATTTATTGGCACCATGTTTGGTTCGAGAAAAAACCAGTACCCGTTGCCAGCGATTATCCAGAATCAATTGCGTCAACAAGGCTGCCTTTTGTTTCTTATCGACCGGGTGAATCCATTGATCTACCGATTCTACCGCCGTATTGCGTGGGCTGACTGAAATTTCTATTGGATCATTTACCAGCCCTTTGGCAAGATCACGAATCTGTTTAGAGAAGGTCGCCGAAAACATCAGATTTTGACGGTGTTTCGGCAATAGATTCAGGATTTTTCGTATGTCGTGAATAAACCCCATATCCAGCATGCGGTCAGCCTCGTCTAGAACCAGCACTTCCAGGTGTTTGAATCGCACCGCATTCTGGTTATACAGATCGAGTAAGCGTCCCGGTGTCGCCACCAGCACGTCGACGCCTTTACGTAGTTTGATCATCTGTGGATTGATCTTGACGCCGCCGAACACAGCGGCAGATCTCAAAGGCAGGTGCCTGCCATAGATCGAAACACTGTCCGCAACCTGGGCTGCCAGTTCACGCGTTGGTGTCAACACCAGTGCACGCGCCTGATTGGCCTGCGCAGGCCGACCTTTTGACAGCTTCTCCAGTATTGGCAGCGTGAAACCTGCCGTTTTACCGGTGCCGGTCTGGGCTGCACCCATCACATCCTTGCCCTGGAGTACCGCAGGTATTGCCTGGACCTGAATCGGCGACGGTGTTTCATAGCCCTGATCAGCAATAGCGTCCAGAATAGGAGCGGATAAGCCCAGCGAAGAAAAACTCATGATGTAATCTCTACGGCCTGCTCAATTTAGCGGCACTTGATGGTGTGGATAGGTCGTTCGGCGGCGTGCAGCTTACAGCAACTCTTCGACAGGCGCTATCGATGCTTTTGTTGAATGGAAGGCAATGTAGGAACTATAAAACTGGTAGATACAGATTATATATCTCGCACAGACGCAAAGCCCGCAAGGGGAAAAACCGGCAAAGGATAATCAAGATTATAGGGGTATTATCGATTTACCGAATCACCACCATCACTAGCCTGGAATCTGGACAATATATTCCTCTGATGAGTACCCATGCTTGAGGTCCTTCGCGCGAATTTTTACACGGCGAGTCCCGGCTGGAATTTTAACCCCCGACAGGGAACGGGTAAATGGCTGTTCTTCGACATGCGGATGGTAGAGCACGCGCGATTTCAGCAATTTGCCATCCATCGTCATCACATCCCATTGATTGGCATAGTGATCCCAGCCCTCATCACCGTGTTTCAAACTAACCGAAAATGTACAGCTACTACTGCATACCACCTCCACATTAACGATTTCGACCTCACCGCCAAATACTAATACTGGCGCCATTATCCCGACTACGACAATTACTGTGCTGAACATTTGTTTCACCTAAGGAACCTCTGATTAATTCTGGGTGAATCGAGTTGTGATTCAAAATGATCAAGTTCAAGGCGTGGAACGCAAGCAATAGCAGGGCTATTGCTAAGTTTCACAACGCAGAAATTGGTCATTTTGGGTACAACGCGTTCATTCATGAATTGATCAGAGGTTCCCTTAGCTTCCTTTTCGACCTCATTCACTGGTTCGACCGCATTTCCAGCACAATTCAAAAGCGCCCCCGTTTTTTTCCTGGCAACCAGAGCAAAACCAGTAATCATCATTGCGATCGAATACGATTTTTTGCAATACTGATTCCGCTTCACCAAATCGATCACTATCCGAAACCCATAATTCCGGCCAGGTATCAAAAGTTGCGAGGTCACCGGCGCCTCCCGAGGCAAATTCGTTGATCACCGTGCACTTTATACCCATATCCTGCAACACATTTTTCAGGTTGAATATAATCATACGGTTTTCATGAGTGTAGAGTTTCTTCATCGATTAATTCAGGTACAGCACTACAGGCCCCGGGCCTCCTTTATCCTTTCATAGGCCAACTTAATCTGTTGGGTCTTCTCGGTGGCGTCTTTGATCATCTCATCGGGTAAGCCTTTAGCGACGAGTTTATCCGGATGATGTTGCGACATCAGGCGGCGATAGGCTTTTTTCAAATCAGCATCGCTAACAGTCTGATCGACCCCGAGTATCGCATAGGCGTCTTCTATGGGTATTTGCTGAGCCTGTGTGCCCCGATAGCCACCGCTGCCGAATCCAGCCTTAAACATTTCTTCCAGTCGGTCGAATTGTGCGATTGGAACCCCAAGTCGCCCACAGATATGTCGTAACACTTCTTTTTCGGCCGGGTGCATGACGCCGTCGGCATAGGCAGCCTGCAGCTGTATCTCTAGAAACATCTGAATCAGCGTACCGCGCCGCCGGGTCTCTTTTTTAAACTGATCCAGAATTTCGTCGATGGGGAAGTCGCGTGATCTACCTTCGTTAAATAATTTTTTCGCCGACTTGCGCATATCGGCTGTGAGGCCGAGGTGGCTCATCACCGACTCAGCAAGCTGAATTTCATCCCGGGTTACCTTGCCATCGGCCTTGGCTATAAAGCCCATCACCGAAAAAGTGGCAGTAAAAAAGGCGGCCTGCACGCGATCCTGGCCACCGACCTGCCAGTCGGCATCGTCCATGGAGTTCATACCACGATCAAAATTATGACCAAAGGCGATGCCCATCAATGCTCCCAACGGGCCTCCGATCATAAATCCGAAGGCGCCTCCCAATGCCTTTCCCCACCATGCCATAATCAAAAAATCCTAATTAATTGAAAAATTCTCATGTACTTTCTTCACGTTTATTGACTCTCTCAATATTAACCTGCTGATGTTTCAAATCCTCATGATAAATACAACAGACACCGCTTCCACCGTACTCGAAGTCGATCCATGTCATCGGTAAAAAAGGATATTTTTCCATCATCGCCTGTTGTGAGTTGCCTACCTCTATAAAAAGTACACCCCGCTCGGCTAGATACTGGCCGGCATCTAATAATATTCGATCGACCATCGCAAGACCATTGTCGCCGGCAGCGAGTCCAATGTGCGGTTCGAATTTAAACTCATCACTCAGTGTAGCCATATCTTCGGCATCAACATAGGGTGGATTACTGACAATGACATCAAACTGCCGTGGCGGAATAGTGTCGAATAAATCTGACTGGTACAGAGTCAATCGTTCGCTCAGACCATGTTCTCGACAATTGATACGGGCAACTTCGAGGGCATTGGCAGAAATATCCGAAGCGAAAACCTGAACGTGTTTAAACAGGTATTGGCTAGCGATGGCAATACAGGCACTGCCAGTGCATAAGTCGAGTATGCTGTTTATCCGGCTGCTATCAATCCAGGGCTCATAATGATCGGCAATCAATTCGGCGATCGGCGAACGTGGAACCAGCACACGTTGATCGACATAAAATTTCAGCCCGCAGAACCAGGATTCCTGCGTCAGGTAAGCCACCGGCTGTCTGGAGTCGATGCGCTGCTGCAATATTCCCATAACCTGATCGCGCTCTGCATCGCTTAGCACACGGTCGAGACAATCTTCAGACCATTCAATCGGCAAGGCAAGCCGGTGCATGGTCAAGTATTTTGCCTCATCATATGCTGTTGCAAAACCGTGACCAAATGTCAGCTCATGTTTATTGAATTCGATACTGCCCCAGCGAATAAAATCCCGGATTGTCGATAAAGTATCTGGCGATTTTGCGTTAGCCACGTTGAATTCCGAGTCGATTAAAATATAATGCCGCGGATTCTACACCAAATATTGATATCGGCTCAGCATGAAAAAAACTCACCTCGTGTTCATCGCAGGACTCGCACTAGGCTTTGGCTTCATAGTTTCGTGGATGGTTTTCGATTCAAAACCAGTGAAACTTGAGGCTACTCAATGGTTTGGTGACCAGGCAAAAATTTTACCCGATTTCAAGCTGATTGATCACAATAACCAGGTTCTGGGAAAAGCCGAGCTGGCCGGCAAGTGGAGTATATTGTATTTCGGATATACGCATTGCGTCGATGTATGCCCGATTGATTTGAATATTTTGGGTGATATGTTGAACGCAATCGATGACAGTGATACACGTCGCTTGATCCGGGTTATATTTGTCTCAGTCGACCCTGAGCGCGATACCCCTGCTGTTCTTAAATCTTACCTGCAGAATTTTCACCCTGAAATAATCGGTGCCTCGGCACCGGCTGCAGAGTTGAATATTCTAACTCATGCCATCGGCATTCCGCACAGCCATGATAAAAATCATGAACACCAGGCAGTCTACGATGTTTCACACAGCTCGGTTATGATACTGCTCAACCCCGAGGGAAAATATGCTGGCCTGTTCAGCGCACCACATGACAGCACCCTGATGGCGAGTGACGTTGGCAAGATAATTGACAGCATTTGATAGGCTCTAAATAGTCGCAGACTAGTCTTAACTGAGAACTAATTAATTTTTTAAGAAAAACCAAATGGTATGATCAATTGAGCGATCCTCGTCACATCGATTGTGTGCCTGTTCCCACTGTTTACGACGATCAACCAACCCAAAATATAGAATTGATGGTAAGGAATTAATCATGGGAGAACCCACCGAACTCACTAAAGCAGAAAAATTTAAAATATTTCTGTTTACCGTGTTACCCCATCATCTGATTTCCAGGCTGGTTTACTTTATCACGCGATTACGTGGGCCAATGGTTAAACCGATGATCGATTCTTTTATTAAAAAATTCGATGTCGATATGACCGAAGCCGCTTATGAAAACACCGGTTTGTACAAAAGCTTTAACGAATTTTTTACGCGCCCGCTGAGACCTGAGGCGCGCCCGATAGATCAGGGTAAAAATACCCTGATCTGTCCAGCCGATGGCACAGTATCGGAGGCGGGCAGTATTCAACAGGGCCAGATTTTCCAGGCCAAGGGGCACTTCTATACCACGACCGAACTACTGGGTGGTGACGCGTCGATGCCGGCATTATTTGAAAACGGACGTTTCGCGACAATTTATCTCGCACCGAACAATTATCATCGAGTACACATGCCAACACATGGATTGTTGAAAAAAATGATCCACATACCCGGACGACTATTTAGCGTTGCACCCTGGACGGTACGCACCATCCCGGGGCTTTTTACCGGTAATGAACGTGTCGCATCTCTATTTGCAACCGAGGCCGGACCTATTGCCATGGTGCTCGTGGGCGCCATTAACGTGGCCGCGATCGAAACCGTCTGGGCCGGGCTAATTACACCGCCGAAAGGCAGGAAAATCAGCGATTTCGACTATAGCCATACCCGTAAAATCGTCGCCAAGGGTGCTGAAATGGGACGTTTCAATATGGGCTCAACAGTTATTCTACTGGCCGCCAAAAATGTCGAATGGCTACCGATGTTACGCACCGGACAAGCTGTAAAAATGGGTGAATTAATAGGCCAGTTCCGAGCGAGAAAAAAACCTGCCTAGCCACCCTGTAGCATGAAGGGAACCAGGCCCAGGGAATAAATGGGCCAGGCACCGATAGGACCCGCTTAGCCCCCAGGCGTCCGGTCGACAAAACTAATCGCCTGATCGATCGAGTCCAGTTTTAGCAACACCATTAGTAGCCGATCCATGCCAAGCGCAACCCCGGCGCACTCGGGCATGCCTGTTTCGAGTGCAGCGAGCAGGTGCTCGTCGATGGGATAGCGTGGCAGGCCCCTGCTAGCTCGCAATTCATTGTCATTTTCAAATCGTCGGCGCTGTATTTTGGCATCGGTTAATTCAGAAAATCCATTGGCAAGTTCGACACTGCCATGAAACAGTTCGAATCGCTCGGCTATCGATGGATTGGTAGCATTGACTCTCGCCAGCGCAGCCTGTGATACCGGGTAGTCGTAAACAAAAACATAGCCCTCCAACCGGGGCGCAACCACCATACTTAACAACAGGTCAAGGCATTGATCAAAATCCAGCTCATCGGTATCGGTGCCGGGTACCAGTTCACGGCTTTTCCCTCGTAACTTCGATAGTCGAATTTTGCTGATATCAACATCGGCATATTTGATTAATAAATCGCGGTATCGAATTCGACTGTAGCTATTGCTTCGATTACTCAAGGTGTCAATCAGGGCCTCAACCTCATCCATTAATGCCTGGTAGTCATAAGCGACGCGATACCACTCCAGCAGGGTGAATTCGGTGTTATGCAGACGGCCGGTTTCCGTTCCCCGAAAAGCATGGCAAATTTGATAAATCGACCCGCTGCCAGCAGCCAGCAGACGTTTCATCGCAAATTCCGGTGAAGTCTGTAAAAACAATTCCTGGCGCCGGTCTAATACCTCAATCGAAACGATTTGAGCATCGGTATTGGTTGCCCTTGATAATAATGGAGTGTCAACTTCGAGAAAATCACGCGCCGAAAAAAACGCCCGAGCCTGCTGATAGATCTGTGCTCTTTTTTGAATAGTCTCAAGGCTGGCCGAAGGTTGCCATTGCATGGTGGTACATAACCCTATTTTTTGACTCTGGACATATATTCACCGGTACGCGTATCGACTCGAACTACTTCCCCGATTTCGAGAAACAGTGGCACCTTGACTATTGCACCGGATTCCAGTGTGGCCGGTTTGGTGCCACCCTGTGCGGTATCACCTTTTAGTCCAGGGTCTGTATCAGTGATTTCCAGCTCCACAAAATTGGGTGGCGTCACCCCGATCGGATTGCCATTGTATAGTGTCACCTGGCAACTATCTTGCGCCTTAAGCCACAAATGGGATTCGCCAACCGCGTTTGCATCTGCCGCATGCTGTTCGAAGTTGTCGGGCACCATGAAATGCCAGAATTGACCATCGTTATATAGATATTGCATGTCAATTTCTATCACATCCGCGGCTTCGAGTGATTCACCTGATTTGAAAGTTTTGTCCAGCACCCTGCCGGATTTAAGATTACGTATCTTGACTCGATTGAAAGCCTGACCCTTGCCCGGCTTAACGAATTCGTTTTCGATTATTGAGCAGGGATCGTCGTCTATAATTACTTTTAAACCGCTACGAAATTCGTTGGTGCTATAACTGGCCATGAAGTATTCCCTGGAAAAAAACAGTAATCATAACGGATTCTGAATGATCGCGACAAATTGCCTGATACGGTGATGAGGAGAAATTTTTTTGCGTCGCTATAATACATGAGCAGGAGTTGCAAAATTAGTAACAGATAATTAAGGGGCGTGTCAGGTTGAGGAAATATCCGCCAGGGAAAATACGCCTGGCAGCATGACAAAATTTCAGGATTATTTAATGAGTATCGATGGAAAATGAAACAGAAAAACTGATTCGCCTGTTAATCGTAGACGAAGGGCTACACAAGGCCGAACAGATTACCAGTGCATTACGCGCTGCCGGCGTACAGGTACGCGCGGAGTTTGCCGAAGATAGTGATGATATGAGCGCCTTACTGGAAGCTAAACCACTTGATCTGATATTATTTTCTATCGATTTGCCGGAGTTTTCGCTTAAACAGGCCAGTCATCTGGTAGGCGAATGCGGCCATCATGTTGCGGTCATTGCTATGACACAAAACCCGACACCCGAGATTGTTATAGAATCGATCAAGCAGGGCGCACAGGACGTCGTATCATCAAAATCTTTCGACCACCTGATCCTGGTAACCAAACGCGAAGCCAGTAGCCTCGCCATGTGGCGCAAGGCGATGCGATCAGAACTAGAATTACAGGAAAGTGAAAAACGCTGCCAGGCTCTTCTCACCAGCTCCAATGATGCGGTAGCTTATGTGCACGAAGGCATGCACATTTACGCAAATGCCGCTTACATGAAACTATTCGGCAAAACCGATATAGAAGAACTGGAGGGAACACCGATCATAGACATGGTGGAGTCGGGTCAGCAGGACAAGCTAAAATCATTCCTGCGCTCACTCAGTAAAAACGCGAACGACAGCAATGAGCTCAAATTAAAGCTGCACAAGGATGATGGAGAAACCCTGGAAGTCAAACTGGAGTTTTCGCGCGCAAGCTATGACAGCGAACCCTGTACCCAGATTCTGATTCGTTCTGTCACGGATACTACCGAACTGGTAGAAGAAATTGACTACCTGCATCAACATGATCAGATTACCGGCCTGTTTAATCGACAGAATTTTATGGGTAAGTTGAAAAGCTCTCTTACCCTGGCGATGAATGGAGTCCACCAAAGTGCCGTGGTTTACCTCGCAATCGATAATTTTCAATCGATACGGGACAAGATTGGCATTTCAGGTTGTGACATTTTAATCGGTGAAATTGCTAAAACCCTTAAGAAAAGTGCTCCGCAAGAACAAATTCTTGCTCGATTTGGTACCTCTTCCTACACTTGCCTGGGTATTTCCAAAGACAAATCCATGATCGAAAAATTTGCCGCAGATTTTGTCGCCTCGACCGAGGAACATGTTTTCGAAATCGGTGATCAGTCGATCAGTATCACCTGCAGTGCATCGGTATGTTTCATCGATCAGAACTCTCCCGACAATGCCAATGAAATAATATTGCGGGCCGAGAAAACCTGCGACGAAGTGCAGGCTGCCGGAGGTAACAGTTCGAGTACCTTTATTCCGAAACTAGGTGAAATGACGGTGCAGGAAGAGGTCGGTGTTGCGGCTGGTCTGATTAAAGACGCGCTCACCAATAATCGTATTAGCGGGATCTACCAGCCGGTCGTCAGTATCAAGGCAATCGGCGGCGAGCGATATTTTTCTGGACTGGAGCTGGTCGAGGAAGACGGAAATGAAATCCACCACATTATTAACCAGGTTTATCCTGATAAGACCGGCACAGCCAAGGCACTGGATCGCTGGACGATATTGCATGCGATCAAAAAAGTAGCTGAAAGCAGTAAAAAATCTCGTAATATCGAATTCTTCATACCGCTCAGCGTCGACTCAGTACTTGACGCAGACCTCCCTGGCTGGGTATCTGAAAGCCTGGTTAAATTCAAGATAAGCGGCGAACAGTTAATTTTTATGATTGACGAAGACTCCGCCGTTAACCATTTCAAGGCGGCCAAGGCACTTTACGAGGGTCTGAGTAAAAACAAGTGCCATTTTGCGCTCGACAATTTCGGTACCGGATTGAATCCATTCCAGTTAATTAAACACATCAAGGCCGATTATATTCGAGTCAACTCCGCTTATATGGAAGATCTGTCTCAGAACATCGAAAACCAGGAAAGTATCCGGGAGTTGGCGACCCAGGCTGCATCGATGAAAATTCACTCGATAACACCCGCCGTCGACGACGCGGCAATTCTCAGTGTACTCTGGTCACTTGGCGTCGATTTTGTACAGGGTGGCTTCCTGCAGGAACCCAATAAATTATTGAATTATGATTTTTCATCGATGACAGGTTGATCAGGACATCCCTGGTTCCAGAAATAATCGAGCAAATTAATCGATTACCTCGATGGCTGTGACATTCTGATAGCCGCGGGGTAATTTACGACCCCTTTTGCCACGGTCAATTCGGTACTCTTCAAGCTCGCGTAACGGCATGGTTTTGTATTTCTTACCGCAGTGAACCACCAGTTTCTGCGTAGCCGACAGGCAGGCGATAAAGCTAACCGACTCTTCGCCCGACTTGATTCTCTTCGGTGGAATACCCTGAATCTTACTCCCCTTGCCCTTCGATAACTGTGGAATCGACTTGATATCCAGCAGACCGATATAGCCTTCGCTGGTAATCGAAACAATATTATCACTATTAATATCTCCGATAGCGGTAACAGGATTCAGGCTGGCACCACTGGGAATACTGACCAGGGACTTACCATTTTTATTGCGAGTCAGCATATCTTCGAATCGACACACAAATCCATAACCATGCGATGTCGATAGTAAATACAGATCCTCGTCAGCTCCCATTGCGCAACCGATAAATTCCGCGCCCGCAGTAGTTTTGAAACGCCCGGTTAGCGGTTCACCCTGACCACGCGCAGACGGGAGCGAATGTGCCAGAGCAGCATAACTGCGACCGAATGAATCGATAAACACTGCGAACTGGTTACTCTTACCCTGGGCCATCGCCCGAAATCCGTCACCGGATTTGTAGTTCAGGGCCTTAACATCGACATCATGACCTTTTGCTGCCCGTACCCAACCGCTTTCAGACAATACCACTGTTAAGGATTCAGTAGGCACCAGATCAGTTTCGTCTAACGCCTTTGCGGCATCCCGAATCACAATTGGCGAACGGCGATCATCACCATAGGTCTCGGCGTCTTCCATTATTTCATTCTTAATCAGGGTTTTGATGCGCCGCTCGGAACCTAGTAGTTTTTCAAGGTCCTTTTTTTCCTGGCTTAATTCTTCCTGCTCCACGCGAATTTTCATTTCTTCTAGTTTCGCCAGGTGGCGTAATTTAGTTTCGAGAATCGCCTCAGCCTGAATTTCCGAAATTTTAAAGGTTTTTATCAGAACCGACTTCGGATTGTCTTCGGTTCGTACGATGCGAATAACTTCATCAAGGTTCAAAAATGCAATTAACAGGCCTTCCAGAACATGTAATCGACTATCTACCTTATCCAGGCGCCACTCCAGTCGTCGTCTTACTGTTGCGACGCGAAACGCAATCCACTCCTGCAAGATTTGTTTCAGATTTTTGACCTGGGGTCGACCATTAGTACCGATCACATTCATATTGACCCGATAGGATCGCTCCAGATCAGTGGTCGCGAACAAGTGCCCCATCAAGGCTTCGACATCGACGCGATTAGAGCGCGGCACAATAACCAGACGGGTCGGATTTTCATGGTCTGATTCATCGCGCAGGTCATCTACCATGGGTAATTTTTTCGCCAGCATTTGCTGCGCTATTTGTTCGAGTACCCTCGCGCCCGAAACCTGATGGGGTAAGGCGGTAAGAATAATATCCCCGTCTTCCCGCTCATAAATTGCGCGCATGCGAATAGAGCCGTAACCAGTTTCATAGAGGCTATGCAATTCGGGCTCGGCTGTGATTATTTCCGCTTCTGTGGGGTAGTCCGGGCCCTTAATGTGTTCGCGTAGCTGGTCCAGCGTAGTACGCGATTTTTCCAACAGGCGTATGCAGGCATCCGCAACCTCTCTCAGGTTATGCGGTGGTAAGTCGGTGGCCATGCCCACAGCAATACCGGTAGTACCATTCAACAGGATATGTGGCAGACGCGCCGGCAACAGTGATGGCTCCTGCATCGTACCGTCGAAATTTGGAACCCAATCGACGGTTCCCTGCCCGAGTTCCTGCAATAAAACACGCGCAAAGGCGGACAATCGTGACTCGGTGTATCGCATAGCAGCAAATGACTTAGGGTCGTCAGGTGATCCAAAATTACCCTGACCATCGATCAACGGATAGCGGTAGGAAAATGCCTGCGCCATCAACACCATCGCCTCGTAGCAGGCAGTATCACCATGCGGATGAAATTTACCCAATACATCACCGACCGTGCGTGCCGATTTTTTGTGCTTCGAACTAGCGGACAGACCGAGTTCAGACATTGCGTAGATAATTCTGCGCTGTACCGGTTTCAGGCCATCACCTATATGCGGCAAGGCGCGATCGAGTATCACGTACATCGAATAGTCGAGATAAGACTTTTCGGTAAATACGCTCAAAGGTTGTTTCTCGACACCCTCATAGTCAAGTTCCAGATTTTCAGACATCAGCCATATCACCTTTCGTTTGCAGCCATTCCTTGCGCTCGGCAGCGCATTTTTTCGACAACATCATATTCATGATTTCGAAAGTTTTATCTCCCGGTTCGATCGTCAATTGCACCAGACGCCGCGTGTCCGGTGCGATCGTGCTTTCACGCAGTTGCAACGGATTCATTTCACCCAGCCCTTTGAATCGGGTAACACTGACCTTGCCCTTTCTTTTCTCGGCGGTGAGGCGGTCGAGTATGCCGTCACGCTCGGCCTCGTCGAGCGCATAATACTTGTCCTTGGCGATATCGATACGATATAGAGGGGGCTTGGCGACATAGACATGACCCTTTTCAACCAGGGTCTGGAAGTGCCTTAGGAACAATGCACAAAGCAGAGTTGCAATATGCGCACCATCTGAGTCAGCATCGGCCAGAATACAAACCTTGCCATAACGTAGATTAGACAAATTGTCCGAACTCGGTTCGACGCCAATTGCGACCGAAATATCGTGTACTTCCTGCGAAGCCAGTACCTGATCGGAGGATACTTCCCAGGTATTGAGAATTTTGCCTCTCAGCGGCATGATCGCCTGAAATGCCCGATCACGCGCCTGCTTGGCCGAACCACCGGCCGAATCGCCCTCGACCAGAAATAATTCGGTACGAGCGATATCCTGGCTACTGCAATCGGCTAGCTTACCCGGTAATGCGGGGCCGGAGGTTACTTTTTTTCGAACTACTTTTTTGGTGTTTTTGATTCTTTTCTGTGCGCTCGAAATTGCCATCTGCGCCAGCAGATCGCCAATTTCAGTGTGTTGATTCAACCACAGGCTGAACGAATCCTTTGCAATGCCCGAAACAAAAGCGGCTGTCTCGCGCGACGACAAACGCTCCTTGGTTTGCCCTGAAAACTGCGGATCATGCATTTTCACCGACAATACGTAGCTGACCTTGTCCCACACATCGTCCGGTGCAATCTTGATACCGCGCGGCAACAGGCTGCGGAATTCACAAAATTCACGAATCGCGTCGGTCAACCCGGTACGCAACCCGTTGACATGGGTACCACCCTGTGACGTTGGAATTAAATTGACATAGCTTTCAGCGATGCTCTCGCCATCGTCGGGCAACCACACCACAGCCCAGTCGACCGCTTCGTGCTCACCTTGCATCGACGTTACAAAAGGTTGCTGCGGCAGTATATTAAATCCCGACAGGGCTTCAGTTAGATAATCTACCAGGCCATCTTCATAACACCATTCGACTGCCTCCTTGGTTTTTTCGACATAAAATTTAACTTTTAAACCGGAACATAAAACAGCCTTGGCGCGAAGTACATGTTTGAGTTTGTTGACTGAAAAGGATGCGCTGTCGAAGTACCCGCTATCCGGCCAAAACCGAATCGTGGTGCCAGAATTTTTCTTGCCCACTGTACCCAGCTCGGTGAGTTTGCTTTTCCTGTCACCATGCGCAAAATTAATTGAATATTCCTTACCATCCCGGCGTACCCGGACATCGAGTCGCTTCGATAAGGCATTTACCACCGATACACCAACACCATGCAAACCGCCCGAAAACTGATAGTTTTTATCGGAAAATTTGGCCCCGGCGTGTAATTTAGTGAGTATCACCTCTACGCCCGGTATACCCTGCTCGGGGTGTATGTCTACTGGCATACCACGCCCGTCGTCGATCACACTAAGCGACTGATCAGCGTGCAATATGACGCCGATTTGACCGGCAAAACCAGCGATGGCCTCATCAACGCTGTTATCGATCACTTCCTGTGCCAGATGATTCGGCCTGCTCGTGTCGGTATACATAGCCGGTCGTTTTTTGACCGGTTCAAGCCCGGTCAGTACCTCGATCGATGCCGCATCGTAGTTATTTTTCAATAGAACTGTTTCCTCTATACCAGAGTTTCTAATTGCGCGGGATTATAACGGTTCCGGGCTTGAAATGGTGATCCATTTGATTGATATAATGCGCATTTTTTCAGGACCCACGTTTATGAGCGAATCACCGTATATTCACAGCGTCGGCGCACAGGATTTTCAGTCTTTGGTGATCGATAGCTCGTTCAAGCAACCGGTGCTGGTTGATTTCTGGGCCGACTGGTGCGAACCCTGTAAGATGGTAACGCCGGTGCTCGAAAAATTGGTCGACGAATACGCCGGTAAATTCATTCTCGCCAAAGTCGATACTGAAAAAGAGCAGGAACTGGCTGCGCATCTCGGTATCAAGAGCCTACCGACAATGAAATTGATTGTGGATGGCCAAATCGTTGCCGAACGCACGGGAGCTCTTCCCGAAGGTGAGATCCGGTCATTTATCCAGCCCTTTATCAGCTCAGAATCGGACAAAATCATGCAGGCGGCTATGACCGCGCATGAACAGAATCGATTTGAAGACGCGCTCGAGTTAATGAATCAGGCGCTGGCGAAAGATGCTTCGAATAGCGATTTAAAAATAAATATTGCCCGTGTCCTGTTCACCCAGGATGACAAGGCGGGCTCGCTTGCCCTGCTCGATAGTTTGAGCGACGAGGACAAAATCAAACCCGAAGCAGTCAAAATGCGTGCAGAGATCGAAATGGCCGATGCGCTCGAAAATACGCCTGCGATTGATCAAATTGAGCAAAGTTTATCTGACAATCCGAATGACTGTGAGGCCCTGCAGCATAAGAGTCGTCATCTATCTGCTAATGGTGATCATGAACTCGCGATGGATTGCCTGATAAAAATCATGATGATCGATCGACGGTTTGAGAACGACGCGGGTCACAAGGGTTTACTGGCGATGTTTGATATGCTCGGTGGTGAGCATCAGAGCGTGCAGAAATACCGTCGCAAGCTGTTTACAATGCTACATTAACCTTGCTTAATGACACGCTCACAGAAACCGCTCTTTTACCCTCGCGGATGATGCGTCGCATGCAGGTTTTGTAGTCTGGCCTGCGCGATATGAGTATAAATTTGTGTGGTCGACAGACTACTGTGACCGAGCAGCATCTGTACCGTGCGCAAGTCAGCCCCGTGGTTTAACAGATGGGTCGCAAATGCATGTCGAAGCGAGTGCGGTGAGTAGACGGTTTTGATACCGGCACTCAGCGAATACTTCTTGATGTGCTGCCAGAAAGCCTGGCGTGTAATTGCGGTACCGCGACTCGACAGGTACAGGGCGTCATTTATCACAGTGTCCCGGACTAGCTGCGGTCGCCCGATTTCGAGATAGCGCGTCAGCCAGAACAGGGCTTCTTCGCCAACCGGAATCACCCGTTCCTTGTTTCCCTTGCCGGTGAGCCTGACCAGACCCAGCCTGGTATTAATTTGATTCACCTGTAGTGAGACAAGCTCGCTCACCCGCAACCCTGAGCTATACATCACTTCCAGCATACAGCGATCTCGAAGACCGTAACTGCTTTTTGTATCGGGCGAATCGATCAGCTTGCTGATATCCGCTTCACTGAGAGTCGGTGGCAATACTTGATGCACCTTTGGTGCCGCGATCAATTCTGTCGGATTGTCTATTCTATCGCCTTTTTTGACCAGGTAGCGATAGTACTGTTTGAGAGTCGACAGTAAACGAGCATTTGATCTCGCCGACGCACCGCTGCTAAAGCGCCTCGATAAATAACCCTGGATATTTGCCTGACTGGCGTTTTGCAATTTTACACCCTGATCATGCAACCAGTTCGCAAAGCTCTTTAAATCCTGCTGATAGGCCTTTAGCGTCAGTTGCGCCAGTCCTTTCTGTGCCCACAGATCGTCGATAAAAAGATCAATCGCTATACCTGCCTTTGGCCCACTATTTTTAGTTTTCATTGCGCTACTATGGTTGTAGCCACGGTCTGCTAACCCGGGCTGGCTTGTGCAGTAATTATAAAAAGCGCCGGATATATTACAATAGCCGCGGCGGAATAGTGATTGTCGGCAGAGCTGCTTTTTTCTAGAATAACATCCACTTCCGGGGAATTTAGCTATGCCGACTCATGGTCCCGATCACTTCCCACCTGCCAGTCTAATCAGGCAACTCGCGGCTATGCTATACGATAGTTTACTAATCTTTGCGATTTTGTTCGTTGCGGTTGGCATAACAATTACACTCAACCAGGGGGCGGCGGTTAATCCGCCGCTGGTTTATGGTTTTCTGGTCATTGTGATATTTATTTTCTACGGCTGGTTCTGGAATAGATCGGGACAAACGCTCGGCATGCAGGTGTGGAAAATTCAAATAGTATCAGAGTCTGGCGGTCACCCGAGCTGGACCAACGGTTTTCAGCGGCTGGTTTTCGCCATGGTTTCAATTGCCTGTTTTGGCCTGGGTTATTGGTGGCGCCTATTCAAGCCCTACACCTGGCACGATAAACTTAGTCAAACCCGGGTGATTGATATTTCAGGCAATCAGGGTTGATCGAGTACCCACCAATCTAGCCGGTATGACCAGGCAGGCCTTTACCAGGCCCACGGATGCCATGTGGCTGCTTTTTAATCAATAAATAAATCGCCAGGGCTAAAAATAAAAGACCTGGAATCATTGCATTCAGGAATGGGGTGATTTCGATGCGACTTCCCAATTGAATCAATAAACGCTCGGCTACCACGTAAGACAAGCCAAGCAGTATGCCTAACATCAGGCGTTGACCGGTATTATTCTGGCGCTGCGACCCCAGTACAAAAGGTACCCCGAGTACGCACATGATCAACACCGTGAAAGGCGCCATGATCTTTTGCCAGAACGTCAGGCTCACCGCCGTGGCGTCCAGATTATTTTCATCCAGAAAAACAAGATATGAATACAAATCACTGCTCGACATCTGGCGTGGCTCGATCATCAAGGCTTCCAGTAATTGATAGGATATATTGCCCGCATAAATCATTTCATCATAATCAATGATACGGATAACCTGATCTTCGATGATCGACTGTTTTACCTGTTTTAGCAGCCATTGCTCGGCTGACGGAATGGCACTCTGCGCGGCTAGCGTAGAAACGAGGCGCCCCTGTTCATCAAGCTGATATATTTCGACCGATCGAGCCACTCCATTCGGCATTAATTCCTTGATGTAAATTACCCGCCTGTCGTCCTTGACCCACAGGCCTTTTTTGGCGTGAAGCGCTGGTGTGGCATTGATAGCGCCTGATCTGATTTCACGCGCGCTGGTTTCGCTGATCGGCACTACCCAGTCTGCTATCAGGAAACTTAAGAAGGCCAGTATTACTGCCGCCTGCAACACCGAGCGCAGTAATTGCAGTACCGATAGACCGGCAGCCTGCATGGCAATAATTTCACTATTGCCTGCCAGCGACCCCAGACTCAAAATGGTGCCTAGCAAAATCGCCAGCGGCATAAAATCAATAATCTTGCCCGGTACCCGTAACGCAACATACTCAACCACATGCAAAAGACTGTAATTGCCACGACCAATATCATCCAGTTGCCCAATTAAGATAAAAAACAGGCCCAGGCTAACCAGCACCAAAAGTACCAGCAAAGTTCCCTGATGAATAGTGCGCATTATGTAGTGGTTAATAATCATTGATTCGCACGCCTGATGCCGAGACCATAGCCACCGTTTCTTTTGATTAACAATCCGGCTGTAAAAATAATAAATAGCAGGTGCACCCACCAGAAATTAAGTAGCAGGGGTAGAGAACCCGCGTCGAGCTCGGCCCTCGTATAGGCCATCAGGTTGAGATAGACGATATAGACTACAAGCGCAACACCAACCTTGCCATAACGTCCCTGTCGGGGGGCTATATATGACAGGGGTACCGCCAGTAATGCCAGGACCACCAGTATCACAGGAATCGCGACGCGCCACAGTAGTTCGACACGGTCGGCGAGGTGCGAAGACCTCCAAAGCGCCAGCGGTGGCTTTTCTTTCACGCGTACTTCCTGCCTGGCACGGCTGTTTTTCTTTTCTATCAAAATTCCATGCTGCTCAAACTCGATAGTCCTGTATCCTTTTTGCCCGGCTTGTCCCTCGTATCGTTGCCCGGGACCCACCACCATAAACAGGTCTCCACTAGTTTCATCGGTTTTATGTCGGCCCGATTTGGCTGTTTCAAAGACCATTCCGTCTCGACTGCTCTGGCTAATAATTATATTGTTTAACTGCAACTTGTCTTCGCTTAGCGATTGCATAAAAAAAACATGTTCACCGTTCTTGCTCTGATTGAACTGTCCCGGCTTTATTTGCTGAAATTGCTGAGCATTTTTTTCTCGATCAACAATGCTCTGCGTAGTTCTATGCATTTGCGCATTGAGCCAGATACTGCTGTATGCGCTGAGTATGAATACCGGCACCAAAATCAGTAATACCGGTTTATAGAAATGGCGATAACCCATACCACAGGCACTCATTACAACCATTTCATGGTCCTTGTAGAGCCGACCAAACGCAAAAACAATACCGAAGAAAAATCCGACTGGCAGCAACAGGGCGAAAATATTGACCGATTGGCTCAGTAATACCGGCCATAGTGCCTGCTGGGGGATATCACCGTCCGAGATCTCTGATAATATCCTGCCCAACGCATTGCTCATCAGAATAATGAACAGGATCAGCACCGTCGCGGAACTACTTTTCGTAATCTCGGCAGTCAAATATCGGGTTATTATATTGGGCATCACAGGATAATTTAGTCACTTTGAGCGCCTATTAAATGCGGGCATGATAAACCTGCGCTTAATCGTCGATAAAATTCATCATTTACGACTGGTTTTTTTTCGGACTTCACGTATCTTATCGCGTTATTGGTTGCACCAACACAGGAATATCATGGAATTCAATGTAAAAGTTAGCCACCCGGTAAAAACGCGATCAGCCTGCCTGATTGTCGCAGTCTCGGAACCGCGTAAACTATCGACAACTGGCCAGTTGCTCGACAAGGCCAGCAAGGGATCACTATCTAAGATTATCCGGCGCGGAGATATGGATGGCCGTTCAGGCCAGTCATTGTTGCTACATAAGCTACCCGGTATCCGCGCCGACCGTGTGTTGCTCATCGGCTGTGGCAAGGAAGCGGATATGAATGCGACAATCTTTATCAAAACTATTGGCAATATGTCGGGTGCGTTGGAAAACTGTGGCGCCTCGGAGGCTCACGCCTACATTACCGATATTCCTGTCAAGGAGCGCGATGTCGAGTGGAAAATTCGACAGATTGTGTTGAAGATGAATCATTGCCGATATCGGTTTGAACAGCTCAAAAGCAATAACAGTGTTAAAAAGAAAGCACTCGGAAAACTGATAATGAATGTTCCGGGGAAACGCGATCTGATTGCCGGTGAGTCCGCTATCGAGCAGGGAATTGCGATAAGCGACGGGATCAGCATCACACGCGATCTCGGCAATTTACCGAGTAACATCTGCACACCCTCCTATATCGCCAAACAGGCCAAAGCACTGGCAAAAGGGCAAAAAAAGCTGACAGTCACCGTGCTCGAAGAAGCCGATATGCGAAAACTGAAAATGGGTTCGCTCTTGTCTGTGAGCGCAGGCAGCCGCCAGCCCGCGAAACTGATAGCACTGCATTACAAAGGCGGCAATAAAAACGACCAGCCCGTGGTACTGGTGGGCAAAGGTGTCACCTTTGACACAGGTGGTATTTCCCTCAAACCCGGTGCGGCTATGGATGAAATGAAATTTGATATGTGTGGCGCAGCCTCGGTGATCGGAACCGTTCGTGCGGTAGTAGCGATGAACCTGCCAATCAACCTTGTTGGCATTATCCCGACAACTGAAAACATGCCCGATGGCCTCGCTACCAAACCAGGCGATATAGTAACCAGCATGTCCGGTCAAACCATTGAGATACTCAACACCGACGCCGAGGGTCGGTTGATATTGTGTGATGCATTGACTTACGCTGAAAAATTTAAGCCCCGCTGTGTCATCGATATTGCGACACTGACAGGCGCCTGTATCGTTGCACTTGGCAAAATACCCTCGGCAGTGCTGGGTAATCACCGGGCTTTGATTGACGACCTGATCGAGTCGGGCAATCAAATTGAAGACAGGCTCTGGGAGTTGCCGTTGTGGGATGAATATCAGGAGCAGTTGAAAAGCAATTTTGCCGATATGGCAAATATCGGCGGTCGCGATGCCGGCACTATTACCGCAGCCTGCTTTCTGTCACGCTTCACCAAAAAATATAAATGGGCTCATCTTGATATCGCCGGGACTGCCTGGAAATCGGGTGATGCAAAAGGTGCCACCGGCAGACCCGTATCGCTGTTGACCCAGTACATCATTAACCAGGTTTAGGGAACCTCTGATTTATTCAGACCTGAATAGTAGCAAACAATGACTCGAATCGATTTTTACCAGCTCAACCCACAACAACACAATGCGGACCGAGTCGTGTGTCAACTTTGTCAAAAGGCCTATGAAAGTAAACAATTTACCCTGCTATTGACACAAAGCCAGCAACAAACCAAATATCTCGATCGTCAACTGTGGATATTTGACGATGACAGCTTCGTTCCCCACGACGCCGAGGAATCGGATCAATTCATGTCACCGGTTCTGATTCACAATGAACCGGAATTAAGAAATGAGCGCCAGCTTTTAATCAATCTTGCTGATGATATTCCAGACTATTTCGCGCGCTTTGAGCGCGTGATAGAATTGGTTACCGAAAACAATAAACAGCAGGCACGCGAGCACTACAATTATTACCGCGAACGCGGTTACCCACTCAACCATCACAATTTGTAAACCATGCAGGATGACGCCGACAACATACCGGTACTGACCGACCTGATCGAATCAGGTGTCGAGATCGAATTGTCGGAACTTGGCCTCGATGACGATCCTTCAATAGACCTCGGTCAAGTATCAGAACTGGTGCACGGGGGTACCGAGCTGGAACAGGAGATCAATCGAATTCTGGATAAGCATATCGAGCGCGCACGGCAGGAAATCAAAATTGCGCTTAAACAGGCTAAGGCTACTTCGCACCCGGATGAAAATTCCCAATCTGACTGATCGAGCACATCTCGGCGCTTTGTTTAATTTCTAAAAAACCGACTCCCCAGGACCAGTGATGGCAATACTATCAACTCGATGGTTCGGTTTCTCCTGTCCGGCCAAAATTAAAAAACTGAATCCTGACATCTGATTAAAACTCAATGTATAATCGCGCGCTACATTTTTAGCGACACCAATAACCTAAATCGATGACAATGGAAAAAACCTATAACCCGGTTGCGATCGAGCAAACCTGGTATCAGCACTGGGAAGACAGGGGTTATTTCAAGGCTCAAGGTGGCGATAAACCTTATTGCATCGTTATCCCGCCGCCGAACGTGACTGGCAGCCTGCATATGGGCCACGCGTTTCAGGACACCATTATGGATACCCTGATCCGTTACCATCGCATGAAGGGTGACAATACCCTGTGGCAGCCCGGTACTGATCACGCTGGTATTGCCACGCAAATGGTGGTTGAACGCCAGCTAGTCTCTGAAAATAAAACCCGCCACGACCTCGGCCGCGATACCTTTATCGATCGCGTCTGGCGATGGAAGGCTGAATCCGGGGATACCATTACCCAGCAGTTACGCCGCATGGGCAGCTCACCGGACTGGAGCCGCGAACGCTTTACCATGGACGAGGGTTTATCCGCTGCGGTACAGGCGGTATTTATACAACTCTACGACGAGGATCTGATCTACCGTGGCAAACGCCTGGTCAACTGGGATCCGGTCTTGCATACCGCTATATCGGATCTCGAGGTCATCTCCGAGGAAGAAAGCGGCCACCTGTGGCACCTGCGTTATCCGATAGCCGGCGAAGATGGGTATCTGACCGTCGCCACTACCCGCCCCGAAACCATGCTCGGTGATTCGGCGGTAGCGGTCCATCCCGACGATCCGCGATACAAAGACCTGGTTGGTAAGCAAATCGAGCTTCCGCTAACCGGTCGCACGATTCCGATGATTGCGGATAATTATGTCGATCCGGAGTTTGGTTCTGGATGCTTAAAAATCACGCCTGCGCATGACTTTAACGACTACGAAGTCGGCAAGCGACATGACCTGGAAATGATCAATATATTCACCGTCGACGCGAAGATTAATGATCAGGCTCCAGAAACCTATCGGGGCATGGATCGATTTGACGCGCGTAAGGCGGTAGTTCGTGATCTCGAGGCACTTGGCCTGGTGGAAAAGGTTGTGGATCACAGGCTCATGGTGCCACGCGGCGACCGATCCCACACGGTGATCGAGCCCTTTTTGACCGACCAGTGGTTTGTGCGAACCGAGCACCTGGCTAAACCCTCGATCGAGGCTGTCAGGAATGGCAACATCAGGTTTATTCCTGAAAACTGGTCGAAGACTTATTACAACTGGATGGAAAATATTCAGGACTGGTGTATCTCGCGTCAACTCTGGTGGGGGCATCGTATCCCGGCCTGGTACGATGCGAGTGATAATTACTATGTAGCGGCAAGCGCTGCAGCCGCACGCAGTAAATACAATCTATCCGAAGACCTGGAACTGAGACAGGACGAGGACGTGCTCGATACCTGGTTTTCCTCGGCACTTTGGCCATTTAGTACCCTGGGCTGGCCAAATCGGGATGATGCGGCGTTAAAAACCTTTTATCCAACCAGCGTGCTGGTGACCGGTTTTGACATTATCTTTTTCTGGGTGGCGCGGATGATTATGTTCGGCCTCAAATTTATGGGGGAGGTGCCGTTTCACGAAGTCTATATTCACGGCCTGGTGCGTGATGCGGATGGAAACAAGATGTCGAAATCGAAGGGAAATGTGCTTGACCCGCTCGATTTGATTGACGGAATCAACCTCGAAGACCTGCTCGCCAAACGCGTCAACGGCCTGATGCAACCCGATATGGCACCGCGCATCATTGCAGCGACGAAAAAACATTTTCCAGACGGTATTCCCGCCTTCGGTACCGATGCGCTGCGCTTCACCTTTACCTCACTCGCAACCACCGGCCGCGACATCCGTTTCGATTTGGGACGAATCGAGGGTTATCGCAATTTCTGTAACAAGTTGTGGAACGCCACGCGCTATGTGTTGCAAAACACCGAGGCGCAGGATTGTAATTCCGGCAAACTATCGCTGGTTGATCGGTGGATTATTTCAAGATTGCAGCAGGTCGAAGCGCAGACCGTTGAGCATATCGAATCCTATCGCTTTGACCTGGTATCGAGAGATTTGTACGAATTTGTCTGGAACGACTACTGCGACTGGTATATCGAATTATCCAAACCAGTTCTATATTCGGATGACTACAGCGCCGGGCAAAAATCCGCCACCAGGCACACACTGGTTACAGTGCTTGAAACGGTTTTGCGATTATTGCATCCGATCATGCCGTATATCACCGAGGAATTGTGGCAACGGGTTGCCCCGCTGGCGTCCGTCAAAGCAGAAACGATTATGCTCCGTGCCTACCCACAAGCAAACGATAAGCTGATCGATACCAGCGCCATCGCGGAAATCGAGTGGGTCAAACAATTTGTCATGGGTGTACGTCAAATTCGCTCCGAAATGAATATCAAGCCGGGTAAACCATTACTGGTCCATTGTCAAAACGGCAGTAGTCTTGACCAGCAAAGGCTCGATGAAAATCGATCCCTGCTGGTATCCCTGGCAAGGCTCGAGGCCATCAACTGGCTCGAAGCGAACGATGCGGCACCCGAATCGGCCATCTCGCTGGTCGGTGATATGAATCTACTAATACCGCTCGCCGGGCTGATCGACAGGGATGCGGAACTAAAACGCCTACAGAAAAACATCGAGAAAATTGAAGCGGAGGCAAAACGAATTGAAGCGAAACTGGGTAACGAAAATTTTGTTGCAAGAGCGCCTGCCGAAGTAGTCAACAGGGAAAACGATAAATTGGCGGAAGCCCGATCGGCTCTTGGTAGCCTGCAGTCCCAGGCTGATCGTATAAAATCGATTTCATAGGGTTTTATCCGCAGGATTCGCTGGCTACCCTTTCGGGGACGCTAGTCTGAATTAATATATCAGAAATTTTAAATTCATGGATACCAGTGGCAGCTAGTTAGCGATCAGGATGCCGGTTCATCCTTGAACCGGTTTCCAGCAAGAGGTTTCGGGGTTCTCTGATTAAGTCTGGGCGAATCATATTGGGATGAAAAATGATCAAGATCAAGGCGCGGAACGCAGGCAATAGTAAAGCTATTGCCAAGCTTCGCAAAGCTTCCGCTCCTGCTCACGCCCCTCGCCAACATCCATGTAGGCGACGCAGAGATTGATTATTTTGAGCCCAAGATGATCGGCCACGACTTGATCATAGGTTCCCATATCTAATCGTTCTGACGCCGTAGAAAGGCAGGAATTTCCAGGTACTCCATGCTTTCCTTGTCTGCGGCTATCTCAATCGTATCGCCTACAATTTTCTGACGGATGGCGGTCGGTCGTTCCAGTTTTTTATAGTCAATTTCACCATTTTTCTCCGGCTTGATAGCGGCGATCGAGGCGTCGGCAATTATCTTGTCCTTGCCCAGGCCTGTCGCGACCATGGTGACACGTAATTCACCTTCCGGCATATCGGCATCTATTACCGTGCCGACCACGACATTGGCGTCTGCCGAAGCGTAATCCGTGATCGCCGTACCCACATCATCGAGCTCACCAATTGACAGGTCCAGACCCGCTGTGACATTTACCAGAATACCCTGCGCGCCCGAAATATTAACATCTTCGAGCAATGGTGATGAAATTGCCAGGGTCGCGGCCTCATGAGCACGATTTTCACCCGTAGCCGTGCCGGTTCCCATCATCGCCATACCCATTTCCGACATGACCGTGCGTACATCGGCGAAATCAACGTTGATCAAACCGGGGCAGGTAATTAATTCAGCAATACCCTGAACTGCACCTTTAAGTACGTCGTTGGCTTTCATAAAGACTTCCAGCAATGAAGTCTCCTTACCGAGCACAGGCATTAACTTGTCATTCGGAATGGTAATCAGGGAATCAACAACACCTTCGAGCTCCTTAATACCGACCTCGGCCTGAGCCATGCGTTTACTGCGCTCAAAACCAAAGGGCTTCGTCACCACCGCAACAGTTAAAATTCCCAGTTCCCTGGCAGTCTGCGCAATCACAGGGGCTGCACCGGTACCGGTTCCACCACCCATACCTGCAGTCACAAAAAGCATATTGGAACCCTCGATAGCTTCCTGAATACGCTCTCGATCTTCCAGTGCGGCCTGTCGCCCGATTCCCGGGTCGGCACCTGCTCCCAAACCCTTGGTGATGCTGGAGCCAATTTGCATGGTCGCTCTAAGATCCATTTTCTTGAGTGCCTGTACGTCGGTGTTGACGCATATGTACTCGACCCCCTCGATGCCTGCCGACACCATATGTTGCACGGCATTACCACCACCACCGCCAACACCGATGACCTTGATCACCGGATCTTTGGAATGTGAATCCATCAGTTCAAACATTTTGATACCCTCTCTTGCTAAAAATTAACCATGCTCTGAATCAAAATCAGAGCCCTCAAAAATTACCCTGAAACCAGCTTTTCATCCTGGTCCAGACACCGGCTTCAGAATGTTCGTCCAGTTGATAGCTGGACAATGCGGATTGCTGCCGGTTTCCAAACAGCAACAAGCCAACACCCGTCGAATGTATCGGGTTGCGTACTACGTCGACCAAACCCGATATATGTTGTGGATAGCCCAGTCGAACCGGCATATGAAATATTTCTTCCGCCAACTCAATTGCACCTTCCATCTTCGAACTGCCGCCGGTTAATACCACACCGGCGGCACAAATATCTTCAAACCCGCTGCGCCTGAGCTCGGCCTGCACCAGGCTGAGGAGTTCTTCGTAGCGCGGCTCAACCACCTCGGCCAGGGTCTGGCGCGCCAGTCTTCGTGGCTCACGGTCACCGACACTCGGTACCTCGATAGTTTCATCTTCGGCAGTTAGCTGTCTAAGCGCACAGGCATACTTGATTTTTAATTCATCGGCATATTGAGTCGGCGTACGTAATGCCACCGCAATGTCGTTGGTAACCTGATCTCCAGCGATCGGAATGACCGCGGTGTGACGAATTGCGCCATCCGAAAAAACTGCAATATCAGTAGTGCCACCACCGATATCGACCAGGCAAACACCGAGTTCCTTCTCATCGTCGGTCAACACCGCGGCACTCGCCGCCAGCTGCTCGAGAATGATATCGTCAACCTCAAGTCCACAACGCCGAACGCATTTGATAATATTCTGTGCCGCGCTCATGGCACCGGTAACAAGGTGCACCTTGGCTTCGAGACGTACCCCGGACATACTGATCGGGTCACGTATCCCCTCTGAATTGTCGATCACAAATTCCTGTGGCAATACATGTAAAATTCGCTGGTCGGCTGGAATCGCGACGGCCTTGGCGGCGTCGATTACACGCGCCACATCGGCAGCGGTAACTTCCTTCTCCTTAATGGCGACGATGCCATGCGAATTGATACTGCGAATATGACTACCGGCAATGCCGGCGTAGACTGATCGAATCTGGCAGCCAGCCATCAGTTCTGCTTCTTCTACCGCACGCTGAATTGACTGTACCGTCGATTCTATATTGACCACGACACCCTTTTTAAGACCGCGCGAGGGTTGTGTACCGATGCCAATGATATCGATATCACCTTCCACGGTAATTTCGCCAACAATCGCAACTACCTTCGAGGTGCCAATATCGAGCCCGACAATGAGGTTATTGGCCGCCTTTTTAGACATTATTATTTCTCCAAAGGGATGCTTCGTCCTGTCTTTGCAATACTTCCTTTTTCCAGGCCACGGCAAATCCATTGCTATAGCGTAAGTCAAGCGTTTGAATGTCTTCTTGCCTGGGCAGAATCTGCTGATCGTAAATCACTACAAAACGAGCAATCTTGTGTTCAATATCTGATCTACCAACCTTAATTTTCAAACCATTGCCGAGTTGCATTTCAAGTGCACCGCGGCTGTCCTTGCTAACCGCTACCACGGTTTGATTCAACCTCGCGAACTGTCCCGAGAGCCGATAATAGAGATGGAGCATCTGCCTCGGATCACTACCGGCAGTGTGCACCAATGGTAATTCGGCAAACGCCCTGGTACTGGCTCTGTAGACGACTGCCTTATCGCTGAGCAAATGATTATCGTCCCATCTTGCGACTGGTCTTTTTTCGACTATTGCAATCTTCAGGTGATCGGGCCAGATACGACGAATCGAGATCGACTCGACCCATGGCTTGTCGCTAAGCGTCTGCTGCACCCGATTGATATTCAGCGAAAAGAAACCTTCGCCAATCGCATGTTGCACGGTCGATTCCACTTCCTGCTGATTGATATAACGAAATGTGCCAGATAACTGGATTGTCCTTATCGGAAACAAGGTGTCCTGATAAGACAAATAAACAGCCGTTCCAATAACAGGCATTATAAGCAAGAGCCAACTATAGGATCGATGCCACCTGAACTCGGATCTACTGGTTGCGACCGATTGTCTTTTGGCCTGAGCCGCTTCACCCCATAGTTTAAACATCAGATTTATCTCCAGATAAGGTCGACTCCAGAATCCTCAGTACCAGATCGGGCATCTCGAGCCCTGCCTCCCTGGCCGCCATCGGCACCAGGCTATGACTGGTCATACCAGGCGCGGTGTTGATCTCGATAATCCAGGGCTGGTTTGCTGTATCCAGCATTAAATCGACCCGTCCCCAATGGCGTACACCCGTTACTTTTATGGTCTGCTTGACCAGATTATTAATTTCATCCAGCAGACTGTCATCGAGGCCACTGGGACAGGTGTAAATTGTGTCGTCTGCAAAGTACTTGGCCTCGTAATCGTAAAATTCCCGTGGTGTTTCCAGCTTGATTAGCGGTAAAACCTGTTGGTCGAGAAAGCCCGCGGTATATTCGGCACCGACAATTAGTTTCTCGGCAAACACATCGCCAAATTCACTCGCCTTTTGCCAGGCCGGGACCAGATCACCCGGCTCGGAGACTGGTGTCATGCCTATGCTGGAACCTTCCAGCACAGGTTTAACGAAAACCGGAAGCCCGAGATCAACCGGCAACCGTTTGCAATCGCCCTCGTTATTGAGCTCCATATAATCCGGTGTTGGAATTTTACTGCCGAGCAACAATCGCTTGGTTGCCAGCTTGTCCATGGTCAGGGCTGAAGCGGCAACACCACTGCCGGTATAAGGCATATCAAGCATATCGAGTACGGCCTGGATGGTACCGTCCTCGCCACCGCGACCGTGCAAAATATTGAATACCCGATCAGCCTTTAGATCGAGCAACTGGCGCAGCAGGTCCTGTTGTGGATCGAACTTGAATGCATCTACACCGGCTTTCAATAACCCTTCCAGAACCCCAGTACCACTTTTAAGAGAAATTTCGCGTTCCGCAGATAACCCTCCCATCAACACCGCGACCCTGCCGCATCGCATGGCTGATTCCGATCTCGGCTTTAAATTTTCAGTCATGACGAACCTGTCCGAGAATACGCACTTCGGCTTCCAACTCGACGTTAAATTGTTGTTTTACGGTCTGCTGGATGTACTCAATTAAAGCCTCGATATCGGCGGCACTGGTTTGTTCGCTGCTGATGATGAAATTAGCGTGTTTTTCTGAAACCCGGGCTTCGCCTTGCTTATGCCCCTTCAGACCAGCGCCTTCAATCAGTTTCGCTGCATGTTGACCGGCTGGATTTTTGAATACCGAACCGCTCGATGGCAGCCCTATGGGCTGACTGTCATTACGCTGGTCGAGCAATTGCCTGATGTTGGATTCCTGCCCGGCAGATTTTGGCGTGAATCGAAAATACGCGCCAGCAAACCACTCGTCGGGGAATTGACTCACCTGCCGATAAGCCACATCAAATTCTGCTGCCGCCCGATCAACCAGCAGGCCCGCCCGGTTTACCATGCGAACGCGCTCCACCAGGGGCCAGGTTTCACTGCCAAAAGCGCCGGCATTCATTGCCAGCGCGCCACCGATGGTACCGGGAATACCCGCCAGAAAATCACCGCCGGCGAGATCGTTCTTTTGGCAAAACTTGGCCAATTTCGCACAGGTCACGCCAGTTTCGGCATAAATGCTGCCGTCGGCATGCAACTCGAGTAGTTTCAGGGCATTTAACGGTGCTATTACGACACCACGAATGCCACCATCACGAACCAGCATATTGCTGCCCAGGCCGACCCAGTTAATCGCCGTTCGCGGCTCCAGTGATGCCAGATAACATTGTAAATCTGCCAGGTCAGCGGGAATATAGTAGTAGTCTGCGACCCCACCGACGCGCCAACTGGTATGTTTGGACATGGGTTCATCAACCAGTAGCTTTCCACGTAATGTGATTGGTTCCGCCACGTTCATTTTCCCTGCCCAGGTTGCTGACATTTTGCTAGAAATTTTGCTGACCAGGCGCCGATGCTGCCCGCACCCAGTGTCAGGAAAATATCCCCATCCTGTAACAGGCCGTCGACGACTTCATGCAGAGAGTCGAGATCTTCAACAAATACCGGATCGATCTTACCGCGCACGCGAATCGATCTTGCCAGCGCTCGACCATCGGCATCCTTGATACTCTTTTCGCCAGCAGCATAAACCTCGGTCAATACCAGGTGATCTGCCTCGGAGAGAACCTGTCCAAAATCCTCGAACAGATCGCGTGTACGCGTGTAACGATGCGGTTGAAAAACCACGCTGAGACGTTTGTCGGGCCAGGCATCGCGAATCGCCTCAAACGTCGCCCTGATTTCATTCGGGTGATGACCATAGTCGTCAATATGCATCACCTTACCGGCGGCTACCGGGATGTTTTCACTAATCTCAAATCGTCGCCCGATACCGGAAAATTCGGCCAACGATACCTGTATCGCATCGAGGCTGACTCCAAGTTCCCAGGCGATACCAATTGCAGCCGTTGCATTCAGCACATTGTGCTTTCCAGTCATGTTTAAATCGATATCGAGTGGCTGTTCCTGAGTAGGTAGCAAGACCGAAAACTGGCTTCTTGCACCTTGCGCGCGTATTGCGGAAATACGCACATCGGCATCCTCGGATTCGCCGTAGGTCAATATTGGTCGGGCAATATCGCCGAGAATCTCCCGTACCACCGGATCGTCGATGCAGACAATCGCCAATCCGTAAAATGGCAGGTGATGCAAAAATTCTATAAAAGTTTGTTTCAGTCGCTCGAAATCACCTTCATAAGTCGACAGGTGATCCTGGTCAATATTGGTGACGATTGCCATCATCGGCTGCAAATACAGGAACGAGGCATCACTTTCGTCGGCCTCTGCGACCAGGTAGTCGCTCATCCCCAGCTTCGCATGGCTAGCCGAGCTATTCAGCATGCCACCAATGATATAAGTCGGATCGATATCTCCCTGCGCCAGGACACTGGCAACCAGACTCGTAGTAGTGGTCTTGCCATGGGTACCGGCAACCGCTATACCACGTCTGAATCGCATCAGTTCGGCGAGCATTTCCGCACGCCGCACTAACGGAATTCGCTGCTCTTTAGCAGCGACTATCTCCGCATTGTCTTCATCGATTGCGGAGGAAATCACAACCACGTGTACCGCGTCTATATTTTCACCGCGATGGCCGATATGAATGTTGATTCCAAGATCGCGCAGGTGCTTCACCATCGAGTTATCGGCTATATCCGAACCACTGATGACGTAGCCCAGATTGTGGAAAACCTCGGCGATACCACCCATGCCTGCACCACCAATACCAATAAAGTGGATATTTTTGATACGCCGCATAAAATGTTTAGCGCTGACCGTCACGATAAAGCTCCTGCCAGAATTCCCTGCGCTAATTGTTCGGTGGCATCGGTCCTGGCTTGCGAACGTGCTCTTATTGACATCTCGATCAGGGCTTTCCTGTTTTGCTCAAAGTAACGCAGCTGCAATGCCAGGGTGACCGCGTCCAGTTTGTCCTCGGGTACTAAACGTGCTGCCTGATGTTGTACCAGGAACCGTGCATTGTGATATTGATGGTTGTCTACAGCGTAGGGAAAAGGCACCAGGATGGACGCGATACCGACGGCTGTGAGTTCAGCAATAGTCAGTGCGCCAGCCCGACAAACGACCAGGTCCGCCCATTCATAAACCTCACGCATGTTATCGATAAAGCCAAAAACTTCGGCTTCGACATTCACCTTTCGATATTGTTTCTGGCACGCGGTTTCATGCCCATTGCCACACTGGTGCTTGATGACAGGCCTTTCATTAGATTGCAAACGTGATACTGCTTCGGGTATCACCCGATTCAAGGTGACAGCACCCAGACTACCGCCCACTACCAGTAGATTGACAGGATTATCCTCCCTGCCCGCCATTCTCAATTCGGGTGCCGGGAGGTCAATCAAATCGCGGCGTACCGGATTACCGATACACTCACTGCGTGACATATTGCTGGATGCGCCGGGAAATCCAAAATAGCTTTTTTTGGCCAGTCGACCCAGCAATCGATTGGTCAATCCGATCACCGAATTTTGCTCGTGCAGGAATAACGGTATATTCAGTAACCATGCCATCAATCCCCCGGGTCCTGAAACAAACCCACCCATGCCGAGGACGGCTTTGGGACGCAGTCGTATCAGAGTTACCAATGCCTGCCAACAAGCGTGAATTAACCTGAAAGGTGCCAGTATCATTCTCATCAGTCCTTTACCACGCAGGCCCTGAACACTGAGCCATTCAATCGCAAAGTCGGCCGCGGGCACAACACGCGATTCGATTCCGGCGCGGGTTCCGAACCAGATGATGGTTTCACCCTCTAGGCGCAGGTATTCGGCCACAGCAAGTGCTGGAAAAACATGCCCTCCGGTGCCGCCGGCCATAACCACGATAGGTTTTTGTGCCTCCTGATTCATGCGCTCACTCGATGGTAAGAGTAGCGTGTTGGGCGTCGATTTTTTGTCAATGATGGGGCACCATCTGACTGCCTGTACTCGAGATAAACTCTAAGCACCAGGCCCACCGCTAATGACATACTGATGATGCTATTTCCGCCATAGCTGACAAACGGCAATGTCAATCCCTTGGTGGGGAATGTGCCCAAGTTCACACCGATGTTAATAATCGCCTGGATGGTGATTAACAGGCCGACACCATAGGCCAGGTAAGCACCAAACGCCTGTCTCCCGAGTAGCGCAATTTTGCCGATGGTAAAACAGCGAATTGCAAATAAAGCGTACAGGGAAACCAGAAATACAGTACCCGCCAGGCCGAACTCTTCGGCATATATTGCAAATAGAAAGTCCGTATGGGCCTCAGGCAGGTAAAACAGCTTCTGTATGCTGCCGCCGAGTCCTGTACCAAACCAGCCACCGTTACCAATCGCAATCAGCGACTGGGTCAATTGAAAACCACTGTTGAACGGATCAGCCCAGGGATCGATAAACGAGGTAATGCGCGACAGGCGGTAAGGCGAAGAAACCGCGAGCAATATCATGATACACAGAGTGCCGACAAGAAATACCAAAAATTGCCAAAATCTCACGCCACCGAGAAACATCAGCCCCAGCCCGGTGAGTAACAAAACAGCCGCAGCGCCAAAATCCGGTTCCAGAATCAACAGCCCGCTGGCGAAAGCAAGCACCAGCATTGGCTTGATGAAACCCATTGTATTGTTTTGCAGTTCTTCGCCGCGCCGAACCAGGTAACCACCGAGGTATATAACCAGAAGCAGTTTGGAAACCTCCGATATCTGGAACGTAAACACGCCGAAATTTAACCAGCGGGTACTGCCGTTTACGGTATGTCCGATACCCGGTATCAACACCACCCCGAGTAATACAATTGAACTCAGCATCAATGCCATGCCATTGTTTTTCCAGAATAGCAGCGGTATTTTGCAGACCACCCATACCAGCATCAGGCTTAGCAGAATGCGCAAAAATTGACGCTTGGCGTAATAAAACGGGTCCTGGGTTTGCTGGTCGGCAATCGCTATGGATGCCGATGCCACCATTACCAGGCCGATCAGGATGAGAATCAGATAAAGCATTAAAATGCTGCGGTCTATATCTGGCGCAATATCGAGGGTCGGTTGAGCCGCCGGGTTATCCGCGCGTATAGCCTGACCAGCGCGGCTAGGCATTGATCAGTCTCCGCACGTTTTGCACAAAGTCATCGCCGCGCGCCTCGAATTTTTCGTACATATCGAAACTGGCACAGGCCGGTGCGAGCAGTACGCAGTCACCAGCTCTGGCATTTGCGTAGGCACGCGCTACCGCACATTCCATACTATCAACTCGCTCTATACGGGTCGATTCGCGCCAGGCCTGTTCCATTCTGTCTGCATCTTCTCCCATCAATAATACTAACTTGACGCGCTCCTTCAGAACTTGAGACAGGACGCCCATATCGGCGTTTTTTGATTGCCCTCCCGCGATCAGAATGACCGGGCGATCGCGTCCCTCGATCGACGCTCGGGCGGCCCCTATATTGGTCGCCTTGGAATCATTAATCCACTCGACACCGTCGCTCTCGGCAACCCACTGACTGCGATGCGGAATACCTTCGAAATGCTTCAGTGTTTCGACGATGGCCTGCTTCGATACACCGACAGAATGTGCGAGCGCCATCGCCGCCAGACAATTGGCCCAGTTGTGTTTCCCTGAGATTTTCAGGTCATCGACCCGAATCCATGGCGCACCGCAATAGCCCAGGCCAATGCCATCGTGATCGATGACGCCAAAATCCACACCGGCTTCAGGATTCAGGCTGAACTGGATGTCATTGGTATCGTGTTTCGTGGATTCATCATCGTAGTTACTGACGCAGGTGTCTGCATTGTCGTAAATATGTACCTTGGCCTGAATATAATCGCTATAGCTGTGATAGCGATCCAGGTGGTCTTCCGACAAATTTAGTACCGTGGCCACTTCCGGTTTTAGCGACTGCGTGGTTTCCAGTTGGTAACTCGATAACTCAAGCACGTAATAGTCAACCGCGCTTGACAGTAGGTCCAGCGCCGCAATACCGATATTACCGCCAACACCAACTGCCTTTCCATCGGCAGCCAGCATATCTCCGACCAGCCTGGTAACCGTGCTTTTTCCGTTCGAGCCGGTAATTGCAATCACCGGTTTATCGGCTACCTGGGCAAACAGCTCGATATCACCAATCACCGATTTTCCGAGTTCGGTGGCTTGTGAAATTTCCGCTTGCCGCGTGGAGAGACCGGGGCTAACTACCAACACATCGGCCCAGTCCATCAGATCGCCATCGAGCGCCTGTGCTTTGATTTCTACATGCGGGTAGATACCCTGCAATTGCTTTAAAAAAGGGGGAATATCGCGAGTATCCTGGACCCGGCAGCGATACCCACGCGCGAGTAAATAATTAGCAACCGAAAAACCGCTGACACCAAGACCGACTACCAGGTAGTTCAGGTCTTGGTGCTGTTTCGATTGGCTACTATTCATAGATAACATCACCGAACCTTCAAACTCGCCAGACCAATTAACACCAGAACTACCGTGATGATCCAGAAGCGCACTATTATTCTGGGTTCCGGCCAGCCCTTTAATTCATAGTGATGATGCAATGGAGCCATGCGAAAAATGCGACGTCCGGTCAATTTAAAAGATACCACCTGCACCATCACTGACAGCGTCTCGGCAACAAATAATCCTCCCATGATAAATAGCACTAACTCCTGGCGCACTATCACAGCAATAGCGCCGAGCGCCGCACCAAGCGCCAACGCGCCGACATCGCCCATAAATACCTGTGCCGGGTAAGTGTTAAACCATAGAAATCCGAGTCCTGAACCAACAATGGCGCCAGAAATAATGACCATTTCGCCGACACCCGGAACATAGGGAATTCCGAGGTAGCTGGAAAAATTAAAATTGCCGGTAAGGTAGGCGAATACGCCCAGCGCACCACCTACCAGCACTGTCGGTAATATTGCAAGGCCATCCAGACCATCGGTCAGATTCACCGCATTGCTGCTGCCGACAATGACAAAATAAGTCAGTACTACATACATCCAGCCAAGATCGATCAGGATGTTTTTAATGAATGGCACAATAAGCTGGGTTTCGATCGGAAATTGTGCGGTATTAAACAGGATCAGCGCCGCGATCAAACCGACCCCCGATTGCAACAGATATTTAAACTTCGGCGATAACCCTTTGGAATCGCCGTAAACAATTTTCTTGTAATCGTCAACCCAGCCGATGGCACCAAATCCTACCGTGACAAATAACACTATCCACACAAACCTGGATGTCAAATCACTCCACAGCAGCGTGCTCACCACTATCGCAACCAGTATCAGTGCACCACCCATGGTCGGTGTGCCAGCCTTGCTAAGATGACTCTCGGGTCCATCATCACGTACTCTCTGGCCGATGTTATAACTACTGAGATAGCGAATCATGTGCGGGCCGAGAATCAGGGAAATAATCAGTGCTGTCAGTACGCCAAGAATGCTGCGCAGGGTAAGGTATTGAAAAACGTTAAAGCCGCTGTGAAACTGCGCGAGATACTGGGTCAGATCATATAGCATGATTAGTTTCTCCGCGGTTATCATTACTCATTAAATGTTCAACCAGCCTGTCCATGCCCGCGCTTCTCGATCCCTTTACGAGTAGATTAACCCCTTCATGAATCTGCCCGAGAATGGCTTCCGCCAGCTCATCAATCTTCTCGAAGCAATGCCCGGCTTCACCAAACTCTTCGCTGGCAACACAACCCATTTCACCCATTCCAAACATTTTCCTGACACCCTGATGCCTGGCAGTTTGGGCTGCTTTTTTGTGCAGCGCTTCAGTTTCACTGCCAAGCTCTGCCATATCCCCGAGCGCCAACCATGCCTCACCCTGCAACGAACAAAGCACTTTTATACCAGCATCAAGTGAGTCAGGGTTGGCGTTGTAACTATCATCGATAAGTCGACTACCCAACGGGCCCTTCATCATCTGCAATCGTCCCCTGGTACCGGCAAAGCCAGCCAGGTTTTGTACTGCCCGCTCAAAATCAATTCCGCTGATCAGTGCGACAGAGATCGCTGCCAGCGCGTTTCGCACATTGTGTTCACCAAAAACACCGAGCCGAATCGCATGGCTTTTTCCGGCGTAATTAACTTCGAGCGATAATCCGCTGTCTTCCTGACTCCAGCTCGCGCTCACTTCGGCATTACTGTTCAGCGCGCAACTGAGTCTGGTTTCAGCGACACATATCGATTGCCAGTATTGGCTAGCTGCTTCATCTAAATTGAACAACGCCCGATGTTGAGGTTTGCAATAGGCATACAATTCCCCTTTTGCTTCGATTACGCCCTGTACCGAGCCGAAGCCGACCAGATGCGACGCTGCTACATTATTGACATAGACAATTTCCGGCTCGGCAATTTTCGCCAGGGCTGCAATTTCTCCCGCATGACTGGCGCCAAGCTCAACCACAGCAAAGCGATCCTCCGGCGATAGATCCAGCAGGGTTAAAGGCAGACCAATATCGTTATTGAAATTACCCCGGGTGGCATGAGTCGGTGCTTCGCAACGTAATATCTGACTTAACATGTCCTTTACGGTTGTCTTACCGTTACTGCCAGTGAGCGCAATCACCGTTGCCGAACAGCAATGCCGCCAATGATTGGCGAGGCGGGCCAGTGCCTGCCTGCAATCGTCTACTACTATCTGGGCAATATCACACTCTATTTCGGTTTCGACCAGTGCGGCTACAGCGCCGTTGGCATAAGCGGCGGCCACGTAATCATGCCCATCGTAATGTTCACCGCGAATAGCGACAAATAAGCGCCCCTGGCAATTCTTACGGCTATCAATGGTTACACCGCAAAAATTCTGATCCAGCGATGAGCTTTCTGATTCACCGAACAGGGCCAGAACCTGATCTAGAATCATCGCTATCATGTTCTGGCCCGTATGAAACGCTGAACCACATGACGGTCACTGAACGGATATCGCTCGTGCCCGATAATCTGCTCCTGCTCGTGACCTTTGCCGGCAATCACCACCAGATCGCCACTTTTAGCCTCGCTCAACGCATACTCGATGGCGGCCTGCCGATCGTGCACCACACAGGAATTATTCGGACTATTGAGTCCCTCACGTATATCAGAGACAATTGTTTCTGGGTCTTCGGTACGTGGATTATCGTCGGTGATGATGATTCGATCGGCCAGCTCTTCGGCCGCACGCCCCATCCCCCGGCGCTTGCCCTGATCCCGGTCGCCACCGCATCCAAACACGCACCAGAGTTGACCGTTGGTATGTTCGCGACTAGCCATCAAACAGGCACGCAATGCCTGTTCGGTGTGAGCAAAATCAATTACCGCGGCTGGCCTGGTAGAGTCGCCGTTAAATTTTTCCATACGGCCCGGAATCGCCTGTAAGCCAGTGACCCCCAGTTGAATCTGTTCCCGCTCCATCCCCGAAGCGACCAGACTCGAAATACAGGCGACGGTATTATCGATATTAAACTGACCCATCAATGCCGTGCTGGCATGGATTTCACCGATGGGTGTCATCACATCAAGGTTGAGTCCCTGCTCAGTGACTTCGCTATTTAACAAATATACTTCTACATCTAGATCCCGATTTTTCCCTGGTGGCAAAACGGAATAGCGAATCTTGCCACCAGATTTAAATTCGTCAGCCAATTGACGCCCAAATTTGTCATCAATATTGAGAACCCGTGCCGACAAATCAAAATCGCGAAAAAGCCTGCCCTTGGCCTCGGCATACTGGTCAATATCCTGGTGATAATCGAGATGATCCCGGCCCAGATTAGTTAACACCGCGATATCAAAATGACATCCACTGACACGGTATTGTTGAAGCGAGTGCGAAGACACTTCCATAATGACGTAGTCACAATTCTGCCGGTGGAACTCGTGTAAATAGGACTGCAGTGTCACTGCATCGGGTGTGGTATGGGAAACCGGATCAAGCTGGTTACCGATTCCGTATCCCAGGGTACCGATACTCGCTACCGATTTACCCATTCTGGTCAGGGCCTGCGTGATTAAATGGGTTACGCTGGTCTTACCATCGGTGCCGGTAATACCGATAATATTCAAATACCTGCCGGGTTCTCCATAGAATCGACTGACAATTTCGCCATTGATCCGATCCAGGTTTTTTACGCCGATCCAGCTCGTTTGCACCTGTTTGCCTAACAGAGGAACTCGTCGCACACAGTACTCATCCTGGGCGTCATAGATGACCGCCACCGCTCCGGATTTGACCGCGTCGATAGCAAAATCAATACCCTGCGAATTCATCCCCCGTAAGGCTATAAAAAGTGAGCCCTGACGTACCGCGCGACTATTGCTCGTAATATCAACTATATCGATATCGGGTACCTGCCCACTCGTAACATATTCCCTTAATAGCTCGGTAAGTGGCTTTCCGACATTCTGTGGTTTGCTCATCATCATGCCCCCTGGTCCACCAGACGAGTCTGCAGAGTCGGTAGGTTATCCGGCGCTATATCGAGTATTCGTAACGCGTTGCTCATCACTTCCTGGAAAACCGGCGCGGCCACCTGACCCCCGTAATAACCATTCTGGGTCGGTTCGTCGATCACCACAGCCATTACCAGGCGTGGATTACTAACCGGAGCGATACCGGCAAATATCGCCATGTAATCGTCTTTCTGGTAACCACCATCGACATTTTTTTTCACCGTCCCGGTTTTACCCGCGATACGGTAACCCGCCACAGCCGCCTGTTTCGCAGTGCCCTTGGGTCCGACGACTTGTTCCATCATTCGCAATACCATACTTGCTGTACTGGCTTTCATGACGTGGCGCAAAATCTCGTTATCGAGTACCTCCCCGGGGTCCTGTTTGATCAGATTAATATCGAGCCGCCGACCTCTATTTGCAATCACGGCATATGCCCTGGCCAGTTGTGTAATCGATAGCGACAACCCATAACCAAACCCCATGGTTGCATGATCGAGCGGTTGCCAGAGGGAATAGTGGCTAAAATAGCCGGGGGATTCGGCGGGAAATGAAACCCCGGGAGTTTGGCCAAATCCATAATCACTAAATGATTGCCATAACTCGTTTTTCTGCATCGAGCGGGCAATCAGTGATGCACCGACGTTACTCGATTTACGCAGTATGCCGGCGAGGTCGAGCTTGCCATAGTTACGCACATCTTTAACTGGATAACCGCTGACCATCAGCCACCCGGGAGTCGTATCAATCTGACTTTTATGGCTGTAAAGACCACGATCAATAGCCGCGGCCAGGGTGAAGGGTTTGACCGCAGACCCGGGTTCAAATACATCGGTTAAGGCACGGTTGCGGCGCTGTCCGGGATCCATATTTTTATGCTGATTAGGGTTATAGGATGGCTTGTTTACCATCGCCAGTATTTCACCCGTTTCAATATCGAGCATCACCGCGCTTCCTGATTTGGCTGCATGGTATTTCATCGCCCGCGCGAGACTGCGATAAGCAATATATTGCAGTCGCATGTCGATACTGGTGGTCAGGTCATTTCCCGATTGGGCTCGCTTTACCTGGGCGATATCCTCGACAACCGCGCCACGACGATTACGTATCACTCGCCGCTTTCCAGGCTGGGCTTTTAACCAGCCATCGTACATCAGCTCCAGGCCTTCCTGCCCGCGATCGTCAATATCGGTGTATCCCACCAGGTGCGAAACCACCTCGCCGGCAGGATAATATCTGTGGTACTCGCGCTTCAGGTAGACGCCATCGACACCATCCGCTACCCGATTCGCGAGTTCGGGTTCGAGTTGCCTTTTTAGATAGACAAACTCCTTGTTTGCCCTTTGCTTGAGCAGGTCGACGGTTTCCCGATAATCGAGTCCCAGCTTGGTAACTACTTTTTTCAGTGCCGGTAAATTTTGAAGAATTTCCGCGGGATTAACCCACACCGAATCCACCGGTGTGCTGATCGCAAGCGGTGTGCCGAAACGGTCTAATATAGTGCCCCGGTAGGCAGGGGTCTCGATGGTTCGAATTTGCCGTTGCCCGCCTTGGTCAGCCAGAAAATCCTTTTCCACGATCTGTAAATACAATGCTCGACCTATCAGAGCAGCTAGCAGGCACAATAACAGGAATAGCACAAGATAGTGTCGCCCGGTATAGAATATCGCCCGATCTTCAGTATCACTCATGCCTGGCCCATCGCCCCATGACGCTTACTCACGGCAATTGCACCACTTGAACTTCTTCAGGTAAGCGCATTTTCAATGTTTTCCGAGCACGAGATTCAACATTGCTATGCGTCGCCAGGGTGCTGTTTTGAAGCTGCAGGCGACCCCACTCGATAATTTCCTGGTCCTGTAATTTTTGCGTATCGCGTAGCTCGGCAAACAAAATCCGGCTCTCGTGTTTTACATAAATCACTGTCAGCGCACTGCCGATAACCATTGTCAATAGCAGCGCTAACCAGTAAATGCGGTGCATCAGGAGATTCTCTCGGCAACGCGCAGAACTGCACTTCTGGCTCTTGGGTTAACTGATAATTCCTCTGCACCGGCTTTGATCGCCTTGCCGATGAGACCGAGACGAATGGTCGATTGCAGATCATCATCACGAACCGGCATACCACGGGGTATTTTTGCCTGTGTACTATGCAGCTTGAAAAATCGCTTTACCAACCGGTCCTCAAGAGAATGAAAACTAATCACCAACAATCGCCCACCAATTTTGAGGATGTCGAATATAGAATCGAGCAGATGACTCACCTGTGCTAACTCCTGGTTTATATGTATGCGTATCGCCTGAAAGCTCCTTGTTGCAGGATGTTTTTTATTCCTGGATGGCGGCACACAGGCACTGATCAGTCCAGACAGGGTGGTGGTATCGTCAATATTCTGCGTCTTGCGAGCTTCGATTATTTTACGCGCAATTCTACGTGCATGACGTTCTTCACCAAATTCCCAGAGTACCCGTGAAATATCCTCTTGCCCGGCATGTTGCAGCCAGACAGCGGCAGACTCGCCCTGCATCGGATTCATACGCATATCGAGGGGGCCATTTTCCTGGAAACTGAAACCCCGGGCGGCGTCTTCCAGCTGCGGTGACGAAACTCCAAGATCGAGCAACACCCCGTTTACCTGTTGATTCAAATCCACCGTTGCCAGGATTTGAGACAAGTTGGCGTAATCATCGTGAAAAATTCTAACTCTGCTGTCTTCGCCGACAGATTCCCTGGCCGCCGCTATCGCTTCAGGATCCCTGTCCATCACGATTAAGCGCCCATTAATTCCGAGCCGCTTCAAAATAGATTTGGCATGCCCACCGCGTCCATAGGTTCCATCGACGTAAATACCATCGGGCTGAATGTTTAAATGACGCATAACTTCTTCGTGCATCACCGGGGCATGGCTAAACTCTGCCTCACTCATAAAGTGAGATCCGCCAGTGCTTCCGGCATTTCAGTGTCACCCTTGGCGCCCAGCCACTCTTCCATGCGCGCATCCCACAAGGCCGCATCCCACAATTCAAACTTTTTGCCTTGCCCTATCAATACGACCTTGCGGCCTAACTGGGCGTATTCGCGTAACGGGTTAGACAGGAGCGTCCGACCGCTGCTGTCAATTTCGACATCGGTAGCATGGCCAATCAGTAAGCGTTGAATACGGCGAGTCGTCGGGTTGAAACTGGGCAGGGCTTCAATTTTCTCCTCGATACGCTCCCATTCATCGAGTGGGTAGATCAGCAAACAGGGCTGGTCGGTATCGATCGTCACGACGAGCTGGCTATTGCAAATTTCTGCCAGCCGTTCACGATAGCGTGCAGGCAGCACAATCCTGCCTTTCGCGTCTAATGATAAATTGGAAACACCCCGAAACTTGAACACGCTCTAACCCTACTTGTGCCACTTTATGACACTTTTACCCACACAAGTACACAATATGGCTTATTTTGACCACAAGTCAAGTAATTTGAGGACTTTAAAGCAGGGTTTTTTCCTAATAACGTCAATAACTTAGCGTAAAAAGTTCACATAAAATTGATAAAATTATAAAAAACGGATACTTAGCATGGTTATTTAAAGTAATACTTTAAGAAGGCCTGGTTTTAGGGGGATTTTTGGTGAGAAAATTAAGTCAGCCTGTAAGCCGGGTTCTGTCTAGGATAATCATTCATCTGGACTGAAAGTCACCTTTCAGCCTCAAGCGACCAACCCGAAAACGGCGCGGACTACGCCAATGTTTTCCTATTTGGTCTTGCTCCGAGTGGGGTTTACCCTGCCACTTCTGTTACCAGAAGCGCGGTGCGCTCTTACCGCACCCTTTCACCCTTACCAGCCGAAGCTGGCGGTCTTCTCTCTGCTGCACTAGCCGTAGGCTCACGCCTCCCAGACGTTATCTGGCACTCTGTCCTGTGGAGCCCGGACTTTCCTCCAGTCCCACATCCGGAGATATGTAGACCAGCGATTATCCGGCTGACTTGGGATAGAATGATACTTAAAGCGCTGTCCAGAGTCGATTGATTTAAGTAATGTGTCTGCAGAAATTTTCTGTTGAACTTGCATAAAAAAGGGCTGGTAGAAAAACTACCAACCCTGAAGGTTTCTCTAACTAGCTATCTAAAACCTAATCATCGTCATCATCGTGGTGGCGATCTTTTTTGTGATGGCGATCGTCGTCGTCATCGTCATCGTCATCTTCTTCAATCGCTTCAAAAAGTGCTTCGCCCACGAGAGCGTGTACGCGTGCAGTTGGATGGATTTCGTCGAAGAAGATAAACTGGTCGAAGTTGGCTCCGAAATTACAATCCACATGAAACATGAAGGATATAGAACTGAAACAGGCATCAGTTGTATTAGTAAATCCGAGATGATCGGCCTTTCTCAACAACATTTTAAAAAACTTGAACAGGTCGAACTCGACAATCTCGATCCCATTTTCATCGTCAAGTTGCTCAGCGATTTTATGCAGCCTATTTCGATATTGTCTACTAATCTTGCGCGCACGTTTAACCAGTCCAGGTTCGTTAATGGCATCAGCCAACAATTGTGTTTCCGGTATCGAACCGATATTTGGAGAATTAATCAACAGAAACCTGTGTGCACCAGCTTGGGCCAGGGATTCGATGGCGTTGCGAACCCCGTTTGCCGCATTCCTTACAATTACCTTAGCCTTTGCACGACTCGGCACCACAAGATCCCCGCTAGGGCCCACGACACCACGGGCGTCACGAAGATCATTGCCGCCAATAAACATTACATATAGCGCATCCGAAGGTGCAACATAACCATGGTTAGCCAGAAAAAGCGTAATTTGCGTGCTCAGGTCTATTGATTGGGAGCTAATTGCCCTGGCGCCAGCCACGGCATAATTGCTGCCAGCATTAAGGCTAAATAGGTGTAAAGATGCCTCCGCCGTGAGACCGAGCCGATCTGCCAGGATTTCAACCCCAACCGGACCATTGCTTACCCGGCTCCCCTTGTAAAAGGGTGGATCTGGAAGACCCCCAATCCCCGCGGCCAGGTTGCCAGTATCCGACAGGCTGTCTCCGAAAATAAAGAGCTGTCTAAAACCGGAATCATCATCTGCATTGGAAAGGCCCGGTACGCCAAGTACCAGCATGGTGAGGCAGGCTACTGCCATGTTTCGTAATCTAGCTTGATCCTTCATTTTTCCCTCCTCTCTGGGATTATTACGAGCGCCAAGACTTACAACTAAGTTCAATAATTGCAATGGGTAGATTGGAAGTTGCGTATCAAGTTACCCTAAGGCTAGTATTTAGATACTTTTTAGTGTTCCTGGCAGTTTTCAGGCTATTTTAGTCAGCTTAAGAATACTGGTGATAGGCCAATTGCTTCAGCAGGGTACATTTTTCGTCAGTCTGTAGAAATGGCGCGATCGCGGTCATTAATCGTTTGCGATCATTCGAATGAAACCACTGTGACCAGGCACTTTCGGCGGTCCATTTGGCGATCACCACGTAGTGATTTGACTG